>Ga0255342_1006765_pt1 | contig 10251 bp, 5 predicted proteins | sample wastewater_treat_3_FD_192416 | JGI IMG/M metagenome (GOLD analysis project Ga0255342, IMG submission 192416) | Wastewater microbial communities from Lulu Island WWTP, Vancouver, Canada - plant14 | ecosystem: Engineered > WWTP > Wastewater > Unclassified | place: Canada: Vancouver, British... | reverse complement strand
TCAAAGCAATAAATTCACTTTTACTTATAATAGAGAGATAGGAGTAACTGAAAACATTATCAATATAGAGGCATAAATGACGCATAAACAACGAGTTATCTCCAATATAGAGAGTTTAAGCAGTCTAACTGAGTCTGCTTTAGCTAAGATAAGTAGCAATATACTTACTATAGGTGCCAGAAAGATGAATGAGTTATTGGGTAATTCTGCTTATACCAGTTATGTAGAGTTACAAAATAATACTGCTATTATTACAGAAATTGAGAAAGATACCTGGAATTATGAGTTAGCTACTACATCCGAAAGACAACTCAAAGATTTGGAAATGGCAGAAGCTTATTGTGCTCTTTATTATGTAGCTTTAGCTCTTAAGAAGATAGATATGGATACAGTAATGACTCAGATAGAAACTTGGGGAGAAGGTTCTATTAAGCCTACAGATATTTTGAGAGTAGTAGAGTTTGCAGATAAGTATTTAATAGAAGCTAAGGTTATTGTAACACCTTATAGAGCAAGTGGAGAAGATGTAGAAGGTATTTTAACTACAGGAGGAGTTGGTTTTATAGCCATCTAAGCTTATGGTATTGGATACTATTGTAGAAGCACAGACTAAGGTTATTCAAGCTTTAACAGAGGCAGGTTATCAGAATGTTAAAGATTCGTTATTATATGGTATAACCGAGAATGAGATTTATCCATTTATTTTGGTAGATATAGATTCGTCAGATACGGTTAGTTTGGCAAGTGGTTTATCTGCTCCTGTTAATCATAACTTGGTTATTTCCGTTTATCAGAAGAGCAGTATGGGAGTTAAGAAGGCAAGATTATCTGCAGCTCAAGAGTTTGACAATATAATGCAAATCCTTAATTTAAGTTTGGCAGAAGAGAGAGTAGAGTATTTGGATACGGTTATGAACGGGATTAAGTTATGTGGTGTAACTGCAGTTCTGGAAGTAGGCTTAGGTGAAAGCATAGAATATCATCCTTTATTGGGAATAACCTCAGACCCAATAGGAGCGATTTTAACGATAGATAATCATCCAACTAATATACTTACTCCAACCGTGATTAGAAATGCTCGTAGTGGGGTTTATTCTGCGTTAAAAGAGGGTTATACATACCTACCTCAAACCGTAGATTTGTCAGACAGAAAAGACAAGTCTGTTACCATAATAAGTAGCAATCGTTTTGGCAAATTGAATGCACCCAATATATATTTTGATTATGAGACAGGTTTATTGCATATAGATACAGAATATACTCAATGCGAAATAAGATATAGATTGGATGGAGGAGATCCTCATACCGACTATCAGATCTGGAAAGATAATATCTATATAGATACTTCTCAAGTAAGAGCTTATGTTATTAAAGAAGGCTATGAGGATAGTGATATAACAGAATACAATATAGAAGTTCCTTTTGTTAAAATTGTAGCAGAAGCAGATAATCTGGATATAATTAGTGTAATAAGAATTTATCCCAATGTTGATATAACTTTAACCTCTAACTCAGAGAATTTATTATTAAGCTTAGACCAAACTACTTGGTCAAATCAAGTAACTGCTTTATCTACTACTGGAACTAATTATAGACTAATTTATCTAAAAGCTGTTGAGACAGGAACTTATTATATATACAAAAGCAGTGGGATTATTAGATATTTAGGATATCAAGTTTCTAGTTCCACATTAACATATCTTTTTTATCAACCATTTAGTTTAGATTATAATAATATTATCTGTAAATGCTACTTATATTATAAGACAGTAGAAGGATATACTTATTTTAATCAAGGTAGAGCTGTTGGATTGAAATTATTTATTATAGGCAGTATTCCAGATGCAGACTATAATCCTCTTAAAATTATTTTATGTCCTGGTAATTATACTTAAAAAAAGGAGAAAAAATGACAGTATCGCTTTATAAAATCTTAGCCATTAAGCAGGCTTTGGAATCTCTTAATCTATTGGCTATTCCCGTTATTGAAGATAACGATACACAAGGAGTAGTAAGTATGATTATTGTAGGTCTGGCAGATAGACCTGATGAATTTAATAATCTTTTGAAAACTATCTCAGGAGAAGCAAAAGCCTGGGATGATAACTTAAAAGAAGCAGAGCAGGTTCTCTTAGATTTTTTCGCTCTTATTCCAGCGGAATTAAGCGTTTTAATCAATCAGTTGAAGAGCGTAAGTTCCACGCTGGAGAATGCGGTTACACAGATGATGAGAGAAGAGATGTTGGGGATAGACAATTCGGTTATCCCAGACCAAGAACAGAAGCAGACCACTTTAGAGACACCTTAATCTTATTATGTGCTAAAGGTATAGACTGTAATCTTATAGATGTAGGAGAAGCTCTTATCTTGGCAGAAGAGATTATCTGTCAGGATTTGAGAGAGAATGTTCTGAAAGGTGCTTCTTATTTGAAGGATTTGAAGAGAAGAAATGCTTATATAGAGTTAGCTAAGAATGTAGATTATTCTACTGCTTTAGCAGATTTATTGAGAGAATTAAATGAATTACTTGAGAGCCAGTATAATCAAGAAAGCCTCAACCCAAGTAACAAAGAAGGTTAAGGATAAGACGAGGTTTGTCTCTTCTCGGATAGGCTCTGCTATGCTTTATGATATCTTGCAGGATATTGATAACCTGGATAGAGATAGCAGATCTTTGCAAGAAGCCAAAGATTTGGAGAATATCACTTATCTCAATCCTACTTATTATTATAAGAAATATGGTAACAACTTCAGTAGAGCAGGTAACGAAATCCCTTTATCCGAACGAGATAGACTAATTAGAAGTGCTTTATATCAAGTTATGCAGGTCTTTGATACGGTTAGATACGCAGCTAATAAGGTGCAAGGCAATAAAGTAGCCAATCTCTTGTTAGGCAGAATATTCAAAGATACTGTAGTTACCAATGTGGTTTTTTATGTTTCTACTCAGTTATATGTCTATAGCGAAATCTTCAAATCATCCAAAAGCTCAGATATGAAGGCAATTATTGAAAAGGTCTATAAAACCAGAGAGAAATGGATAACAGGCTTATCTACCAAATATATGCGGATACAAATGACTAAAATAACTCAACAAAATCCTTATGCTGTCTATTTTGAGTTATGGTCTTATTATAAGAGACCTGGTAGAGATAAAGGTTATTATAATAGAGCAATGGATTTTGGTGTCTATACCAGTGGTGGAACTGCAATGGCAGGTATTAGATCTAAAGATGATTTACCTACTCTTAATGAGTTATATGGTTGGTTTAAGAGAAGAGAAGCAGCAGGTTTGTATAGACCTATGGTAGCAGTAGGTTGGAGATCAAGACGCAAATACGGATTAAGTTATAAAGAGCCTAAGAACTGGTTATTGAAACCTTATGCAGCTGCATATTTGACTTGGATAAGAATGCAGAGAAGATTTAAAAAGAGAGGCAAGTTAGCACCTTTTGGCAGTTTTGCCAAATACAATAAACGCAATACTGTCTATCAGACTACCATCTTTACTGAGATATTCAATAAATATATGGCTTATGTCCTAAAAAGAGTAAAAGTTGAGAAAGCTGAGATTATAGAAAAAACAGAAGATAACTTCAAGTTTAAGGTTGACAGGTTAATCAGATCTATGAATAAGAATCTGAAGAGAACAGACCGAGACCTCAGGTCTCTTAATTATCTGATTAGAACTAAGAATATCAGAGATATAAGTTATGCTGCTATTCAAAGTCAGTATCAGGTAACAGACCTGAAGAAGTTAGTCAGATTAGCTAAAAAGCTGGAGATTAAGGTATAAGAAGGATAAAATGGCAAAAACTACTAATGAAGTAAATATTGTCTGGAAAGTTAAAGGACAGAATGAATTAGCTTCTGCCATCAGAGGTATTGGCAGTGCTATCAAATCTATTGATTTTGATAAACTTTCCGAAGTTACAGGTGTAGCTTCTATTTTAAGTAGCTTACAAAGTAATAAATTCAATTTTGATGTTACTACAGGAACAGGTATAGCCAATTCCATTAAGCAAGTTAACAATTTATTAGATGAACTCAATCAAGTAAAAGAACTAAGAGATGCAATAAATAAACACCCTCAAGCTATAGGTTATTATAAATCTGTATCCCAAACTGCTGTTGGTATTCCTCCTGAAATGAATCTTAAGAATCTTACTGCTATGCAAAGAAAGCTGACTATGGAAATGAATAAGACAATAGATGAGGAAATAAAACATACTTTAGCAGGATTAAGAAGTATTATTATAAGTGCCAAAGAAACTGTTAAAGGTGGCAATTTAGAAGGTCAATTCATTAGTCCTGAGATTAGGGAACAAGTCAATGTAGTAACCAATTTCAGTGATTTATTCCGAGATGCTTTGCATAAGAACTTCGCCAAATTCAAAGGCATAACAGGAATGATAGGTGAATCTATAGATAGTATCTTTAGAAATATGTCTCAAGAAACAAGAGATAAAGTTATTTATTCTACCAAACAAGAAATTGCTAAAACCAAAGAACAACTAAGATTGGCAAAAATTGAATTATCACAATCTAAAGAACCTGGAGACATCTTAAATAATGCTCTTAATGTCCAAAGAATTGAAGTTAAACTAAATAATCTTAGACAACTACAGACTCAGTATAGCCAAGCAGTTAAAGTTTTAAGCAAACAGGAAGCAGATGCCAGAGCTGCTGGTGGAGTAATGAAGAATGTCCAAAGTGCTAAAGCTAAAGCAGATGTAACAGCTAACGCAGATGATTTGGGCAAGTTATTTAAGGATGTTTTATTTATCAATAATAAAGCTTCTGCTAAAGCTGTATCTGAAGCAATTGAACAAAGAGAAAAGGACTTAATAGACTTCATTACCAAAAGTCCTGTTTATTCTATGACGCCTGAAGAAAGAATTAAGTTCACGGGTGAGAGTGTAGCCAAACAGCAAGATATAATCAGATACAGAGAATTATTAGGCAGAAAGCAGAATGTTGTTTCAGAAACAGAATTTCAGGCTATGCAAGCAGGTAAGAAAATTTATGAAGTTCCTGCCAACTTTACTCCTCAATACTTAGATGAACTCAAGAATAGAATTAAAAATTATTCATTTACCAGTAAGAATCTGGAAGGTTTATTAACTCAGCTAGATGCCTTAGGTAAGTTAACGGAAAAATATCCTGCTAAAGAGAAGTTATTTTTAACAGATGAAGAGGCAGAACAAGTTGCTCAATATATGCTTGATTTCAAAAGTATGTCTAAGAAAATAACTTCCGAATTGGGTAAATCTAAGACTATGGCTGTAGGAGAAGCTACTCGGAAGTTAGCACCTGAAGAATATACCAAAGCTGTAACAGCTGCTAAACCTGCTTATGCTATGATGGGAGAAGTAGAGAGAGCAGATGCTTTGAACAACTTGTTACTGAAAAGAAAGGATTTGGAATCTCAAATCTCTGCAGTTAAGAAACAAATAACAGGACTTAATGAAGCAGATGATAAAGCTCATATTGAAAAGTTACAGAAACTCAGTCAGGAACTTAATCTGACTAAGGTTAATGCAGATAGTATTAAAGTAGTAAACAATGATATAAAAGCAGACAATAAGAAAGCAGAAGCAGAAAAGAGAAAAGCTCGTCAAGAAGAAGCTGCTCGTATTAAACAAGATAAAGATGAAGCTAAGAAGAAAGCTGCAGAAGATAAATTGGCATTAAAACAAGATGCAGAGATAAAAAGGCAAAATGATAAAGAAGCCAAAGAACGAGAAAGACAGCAAAAAGCAGAAAATAGACAGAGAGATAAAGAAGAACGAGAAAGACAGAAGCAACAGACAGCAGAACAAATACAGGCTAAGAAGCAGTTAAATGAAGAAGAGAAGATAGCTAAGAAAGATATTGATTTAGAGTATGATACTCAAAGAAAGATAGTAGAGTTAGATGAACAAAGACAGGTTTATGCAGGCAAAAGAATTAACTTAATTGCTGTCCTAAATAAGAAAGAAGAGTTATTAACCAATAATGCTAATTTGCAAAGAGAGATAGAGACCAGATTAACTGCATTAGGAGAACAAAGAACCAAATATCTCCAAGTTCATAATGATTTATTGCGTTATGACAGGATGTTAGCCAATGCCATAACAGAAGAAGAAAGAAAGCAAATAGCATTAGAAAAGCAACAATATATGCAGGCTCAAAATGAAGAGACATTACAGTTACATCAATTGCAAATGGAAAAACAACAAAATGATTTAACTCTAACCAGATGTAATCTCTTAATTAAGACAGGTGCAGCTCATAAAGAAAATATAATGGCTACTATAGGACACTATTTTAGTCTGGATAAGATTGTATCTCGTATGTCTTTCGTTTGGACTGCTATGTTTTCCTATAAAACAATGTATGCTATTCAAAATGGTTTTAGGGAAGCTACAAATGCAGCTATGAATCTCAATGAGCAACTGCAAAGAATGAAATCCATTATGACAGATATAGAAAAACAATCCATACCTGCCATTAAGGATAGTATTATAGACTTAGCCAAAACTTATGGTTTATCTATGGAAGAGTTAGGTTCTTCTATGTATGAGATTCTATCTTCCAATTTCAATCCCGAATTTGCTACTAAGATTTTAGAAGGTTCTACTAAGATGGCGACTGCAGGTCTTTCATCTTTGCAAGAAGCAGTATATTTAATGATAACCTCCATCAATGCTTATGGTTATTCTATGGATGATATAACTACCTTATCAGATGCTTTCTTTGAGGCAGTTAAAGTAGGAAGATTTACCATAGGTGAATTGGGAGAAGATTTTGCTACTGCAGCTACTACAGCTGCTATCTTTGGTATTGATATTAGAGAAGTTCTAACTGCTTTAGCTACTATGACCAATCAGGGTATTAAGACCAATGAAGCTATAACTGCACTTAATAGATTGATGATGAATTTTGCTTCAGGAGGATCTGCAGAAGCTAAGAAAATAGCTAAAGAGTTAGGTATAGAAATGAACTCCAATGCTATTAAGGCTAAAGGTTTGGCAGGATTGGTAAGAGACCTTAATGGTGCAACAGAAGAACAGATAGTTGCTTTAACTGGAAGTGTAAGAGCATTTAAGGCTATGGCTTCCGTAATGACAGATATAGATAGATATGAGAAGTTTTCCAAAACAATAACCAATTCTATGGGTGCTACAGATAAAGCCTTAGCAGAGATACAGGAAAGTCAATCTTTTAGAATGAAGAAGTATAAACAGGAATTTATTGCCAATATGATGAATATAGCAGATGAGATTATGCCTGTCTTACTTAAAGCACAAAAACTATTAACAGATATATCTAAGGTATTTGGAGGTTGGGGTGCTAAAGTAGCTTTATCAGGTGTATCTGCTTTGGCACTTACTTATATCCTTTATAAAATGGTTACTGCTTTTAGAAGTTTGGCAGCTGCCAATGCTCAAGCCAATGTTCAATTAGGCACATTCTCATTATTAACTAAGACATTAGGCAAAGCAGGTGTAGTAGGTGCAATAGCTGCTATAGCATCTACAGCGATTGCTACAATTTGGCAACTTGTAGAAACAACCAAGAAAGCTAAGAAAGAAATGGATATTCTAAAAATAGATATTGAAAAGAGTGTTAACGAAAGTGTATTGGCAGCTACTGCTTCACAGAAAGAAGCCATTGCCAAATATCAGTTTACTATTAAGTTAGCCAGAGAATATGTCAGAATAGCAAAAGATGAGACGGAATCTACTTATAAAAGAAAGAATGCTTTAGATCAGTTAAAGAAAACTATGTCAGATCTTGCTGAAGAATATCCTGCTCATTTTGAAAAGTTAGATACAGAAAAACTGAAATTAGAAGATAATGTAACATATTGGAATGAGTATGAAAAAGCCATAAATCTAACTACTGCTGCATTGGAAAAGCATCTTAGAAGAATGCAGGATTTTGCGAAGTTAAGCGGTTATACCAATTTAATAACCAAATATCAAGAGCAAATAAATAACTTATCTGAACAAGAGACTACATTAAAAGAAGAATATTTAAGTAAACTGAGAAGCAAAGGAGTAATTAAAAAAGGAACTTCTTTAGCAGAAGAAGAAAAATATTGGAGTTATATTACCAAATTTTATAATATTGGTGGTGATTCTAATTTTCTTGCCTATCAATATACAAATCCGCCTCAGCCAGTTCCTGCTGGAGTTCCAAATCCATCACAGGAACTTATTGATCTTTATTATAGATACAATCCTTTTGGAGCTGTAGATGCAGGAAAATACTTTAGACAATATAAAAACATTAAGATCAATATGGATAAGGCATTAAAAAAACAAGAAGATGTTACAAAACTAATGGATATTTTTTCTACAGAAATGGCTGAAAGATGGGCTGAAGAAGATATTCTGGGAGAACTTGGTAAAACTCGTAAACCTTTACCTACAGGTGGAGGTGATACTGGAGGTGGAGAAAAACCTGCTTATGACTATCAGAAAAAACTAAAGTTATTACAAGATAGATATCAAAGATCTTATGAACTATTACCTGCTACAGTAGATTATAAGGCTATTGCAGAAAAGGAAAGAACCAAAGAACAAGATTTCTTTCAACAAGCTGTAGATATTATTCAAGGCATAGAAAAAGAAGACGATAGAGATAAAGCTACCATTGATTTGGTCAAATGGATGTATGATGAAAAGAAAAAAAGATTAACTACCATTATGTCTTTGCTTAAGAAACAAATGGAAAAAGAAACCTCACCTGCAGAACAGGAAAAGATAAAAGATCAGATGGCAGACATAGTGCAAGAAATGTTAGTTAATGCTACTCAATATCAAGCATTTGATTTGGAAGAGTTTAAGAAAAATCCTGATAAATATTTATTGCCTAAAGAAGCTGCTTTTGGATTTGAAAACAAAGAACTTATTAAGCTTATTACAGAAGAAGATGAAAAGATAATTGAAGATATGCAGATGAGTATTCCTACATATACCCTTTATCAAAAGATTATAGAAAATAGAAAGAAGTTAACTGCCAAACAAGGTGGTAAGAATGCTGCAGATATAACTGAAGAATGGGTAAAAGCAACTAAGGCACAAGACTATGTAACTGCAGATAAGTTGTTATTGGAGTTACAAGATATAGCCAAAGATGAAAAAGATTTTAAGTTAGATTTAATTACTTTAACAGAAATGCTTCAATCTGAAAAAGGATTAACTAAAGATCAACTTGCAGAGTTGGGTAAGAGAGTAGATTTATTAAGTTCAGGTTTATGGGCTACAGAGTTAGAATATGTTATTACTGCCAAAGGAGAGATAGAAACAACTTTAGAAAAGTATATGCGAGAATATACAGAAGAACAAAACAAGAACCTGGAAAGTGTTAAGCTCTTTTTAGAAGAAAATGAACTTATTACTAACTGGGAAGACCTGACAGTTCAAATGATAGACGATTTACTATTATTGCCTTTACCAGAAGAAGTTAAGTCTGCATTGGAAATAAGAAAGAAGGAATTACAAAAGAGTTTTGAAGAGTTAGATAAAGCTCATCAGGAAGAGTTAAAAGAACTATCCAGAAGACAACAGCAATACTATGAAGATATAGATAGTCTGTTGGCAGGTAAAGGAACTGCAAAAATCTTTTCCATAGGAGTTATGAAGCTACTTTATATGCCTGCTTATGAAGAATTAAGTCAAAGAGAGATGACCAAAAAACGCAATATTCAGGCAAGAGAAGTTAGGAAACAGGCAGTTGCTGGAACTATTCAACTTACTAAAGAACAAGAAGAAGCCAATGAAAAAGAGATTGAAGAAACAGATAAACAGCTAAGAGATAATAAGATTGCAGACTTACAAAACTTAATCTCACAAATGAAGGCTGTTTGGGATGAGTATTATGATTATCTTAATAAGAAGATAGATACCTGGTATAAGAATGAATCTGATAAGATAGAAAAAAGAGCCAAAAATGAACATAGATCTGCAGCTTGGTCAGAAGCACAAAAGGATAAATTGGATAAGGAAAGAGAGAAAAAAGAACGCAAGTTAATGAAGTTTAAGAAGGCTATTACTATTGCTCAAATTGTCTATAATACTACTGTAGGTATAATGAAACTTTGGGCAGATTTTGGTTTTCCTGCAGCTGTTCCTCTTACTGCTTTTTTGAGTGCTTTAAGTGTAGCTCAAATTGCAATGGTAGCATCTCAGAAATATGGCAAAGGTGGATTGGTAATAGGTGCTTCTCATTATAATGGAGGTGTTCCTGTAGAGTTGGAAG
>Ga0255342_1006763_pt1 | contig 10255 bp, 9 predicted proteins | sample wastewater_treat_3_FD_192416 | JGI IMG/M metagenome (GOLD analysis project Ga0255342, IMG submission 192416) | Wastewater microbial communities from Lulu Island WWTP, Vancouver, Canada - plant14 | ecosystem: Engineered > WWTP > Wastewater > Unclassified | place: Canada: Vancouver, British... | reverse complement strand
TCAGACCAACACATCCTCCAGTGCTTCCTCCACCTCGGGATAGGGACTCTCTTCGGCAAAGCGAACGGCATCCGCAACCGTTTTCGCGACGGCTGCCTCCATCTGTTGCAGATCCTCTCCGCTGATCAGACCGAGGGCGAGCAGTTCGTCCCTGAGCCTCGGAATCGGGCATTTTTCCTTCCAGGCGGCAATTTCATCCTGGGGCTGGTAGTGCTGGTGGTCGGTTTCACCATGCCCCCGGCAGCGGTAGGTCTTGCACTCGATGAGGGTTGGGCCAAGGCCCGCCAGAGCACGTTCCCGTGCCTTGACGAACGCTCTGTAGACCGCCGGAGCATCATTGCCGTCGACCACCTCGCCAGGCATGGCGTAGGCCACGGCCCGGTCGGCAATGTCCTTTATCCTGGTGTGCTCCTCGAAGCGTTGGGCCCCGGCGTAGACATTGTTCTCACACACAAATACCACCGGCAGCGCCCAAAGGCTGGCCAGGTTCAAGGCCTCGTGAAAGGAGCCCTCATCGGCCGCGCCGTCTCCGAAGAAACAGACCGTGATACTGGCTTCCTTCCGATACTGCTGAGCGAAAGCGACGCCAACGGCGATGGGAAGGCTTCCCCCCACCACGGTTGTCGTGCACAGCGCATTGATCTCGGGAACCGCCAGGTGCAGCGTGCCGCTTTTGCCCTTGTTGCACCCCGTCCGCTTGCCGTAAACCTCCGCCATCAGCGCCCCGGGGTCCGCCCCTTTGGCGAGTAGATGGCTGTGACTGCGATGGTTGGAGACGATCACGTCTTCTGGACTTAACGCTGCGCAAACTCCCGAACCCACCGCCTCCTGACCCGTACACAGAATCATCATACCGGGGATCTTTCCCTGAATCGTGCAGAGTTCCATGAGCGTGTCTTCAAAACGACGCGTGAGCAGCATCGAGTGGAGCATCTCAACTTGTTTTTCTTTGGAAATGTGCATGCCTTCTCCTTCTACCGCTTCGTGCAGAAAATTCACAAGCCGCTACCAGCCTTTTCAGCCGTACGCAGTCCACCATAAAACAAGATGGCACAAAATGAACGTTTTTTTTGGGAGGGAATGATCCGCTCACCAGCCGTTCAGGCGCAGCTTGCGCTCATCCTGAGAAATCGGCAGCCGCGGCGTCAGCCGAAGGGCGGTTGAGATCCTAACTGAGGAGTGGTCGGGAGGGGTGTCACCAGAGCGGGGCACCCCTCTCTGCTTACCGATAAGGGTTGATGGTGAGAACCGGGGCAGAAGAACGTTTCACGACTTCATTGGCGACGCTGCCGAACAGGATCCGATCGAGACCCTTCCGGCCGTGAGTGCCCATGATGACCAGGTCGACTTTTTCGGACTCGACATATTTCAGAATTTCTTCAGCGGGATCACCCTGCACCACGGCTGTCTTCAACTTCGAGAACTCGCTGAAGTTCTCCTCCACATACTCCACCAGCCTCTTCTGGCCGCCTCTCAGCACTTCCTCGCCGAACGTCTTAAGGGATGGATGGGGGATGTAGAAGGTCTTGAACTTCTCAAAAGTGCCGGTGACCAGCAGCAGATGCAGTTCGGCTCCAAACTTCCGTGCGAAGTCAATGACATCAGGGGCAAGCTTGGAAGAAGCCTCCGAAAGATCGACCGGGAAAAGAATCTTATTGATTGCTTTCATGGCACATCCTCCTTTCCTGAATTAAGGCTCAAAGTTGCAGACAGTGCAGAAAATGAAGAAATTTTTGCTCGCGGGTGAGAAGGAGCGTGAAGGCACTCCGAAGAATCAGAGCAAGATGTCGCATTTATTAATATTTTCAAGTTCACTATAACCGGAAGCGAAGCATGTGTCAATCGCGGTGCTAACGCGTCTCGCGAACGACCAATGCTTCCATCTTTTCCTTCCGGTTGAATTCAGCGGCAAACCGCATGGCTTCTTCCCGGGTGGCGAAGTAGCCCACGAGAACCCGATTCCACTGCCCGCTGCCTCCCAGGTTGACGGTTTCAACCCGCGGCGCATAGCCTTTTCCGCGGAGTTGGTCGAGGAGGCGCTGGGCATTGTCCGGCTCTTTCATGGAAGAAACCAGAAGACTGAAATGTTCGGCCAGATGTTCCGGAGGGCCGGCGTCGGTGGCGGCCAGGGCGTGGGGTGGAGTTGTCGCCGATGGTTCCCGGGTCGGTTGGGTCGCCCCCGTGGAGGGGGAGGTTTGCGGTGATGCTGCGGTTTCCGCGGGGGGGGTGGCGGACGGAACGGGCATATTCGTCACGGTCCTCAGCGGTGGGGGACCGTCATTCTGCTTGCGGGTCAGGGAGAGGTAATAGTCAAGGGTTTCGAGCATGGTTCGGGGGCTGTCAAAATGTTCCTCAGCTTCCGGTTCCGCTTTCTTGGCGACTTGTGGACCCAAACCGATGAAACGCAGCAGGTGGGCACGCAGAGAAAACTCCTCCGAACTCACCAGCGGGATGCCACGCCCTACCAGAATCCCAAAAACAAACATCCAGGTGAGCGCCATGAATAGGCATAAACCGTAGAAAAACAGTCCCTTGCGGCCCACTTCAAACTGGTAGCGCTTTGGTTTCCCTGCGGTTTCGGCCTGTTCTCTGCTGCTTTCGTGGTCGGTCTTGCGGGTCATCCGGGCACAACCCCATCCTTCGAAAGAGTTCACATCTTTTCGGGGGCACTCACTCCCAGCAGCTCCATGGCGTTATGGATGACGATCCGGACCGCGTCGGCCATGGCCAGGCGTGCCTGGGTCAACGCGACATCCTCGCTGAGGATGCGATTATGGTTGTAGTAGCTGTGAAACAGCGAAACCAGTTCGTGTAGATAATAGGGAATGAAATGGGGTTCAAGGGTTGTCGCGCACTTCGTCAGCACCTGTGGGTATTCATCCAGCAGTCTGATGATGGCAAGTTCTTCCGGAAGAGTCAGCCGGTCGAGGGAGGATGGGTCGCTGCCATCAGGCCGCAGGTATGGGACACCCCGTTCCCTGGCCACTTCAAAGATGCTGCAGAGGCGGGCGTGGGCGTACTGCACGTAAAAAACAGGATTGTCATTGCTCTGACTCTTGGCCACCTCGAGGTCGAAATCGAGCTGGCTGTCGGAGCGGCGCGTGAGGAAAAGGAAGCGGGCCGCATCCTTGCCCACTTCGTCCAGGACTTCCCGAAGGGTGACGAATTCTCCGGCGCGGGTGGACATGGCGACGGGCTTTCCTCCCCGCAGCAGGTTGACCAGCTGGACCAGGATAATCCTCAGGTCGTCCCGGTTGCGCCCGAGGGCCTGCACCCCGGCGAGCATCCGGTCCACGTATCCGTGATGATCGGCGCCCCAGATATCAATGACGGTGTCGAAACCCCGCTGGAACTTGTCCCGGTGATAGGCCAGGTCGGCGGCAAAATAGGTGCTGACTCCATTGGAGCGGATCACCACCCGATCCTTCTCATCGCCAAAGGCGGTGCTGCGAAACCAGCGGGCCGCTTCCCTGTCGTAGACGAAACCACCAGCCGCCATGGCCTCGATGGTCTGGTGGATCGCATCGGCATGGTGGAGACTCTGTTCGCTGAACCAGTGATCGAACTGCACCCCGAAGGCGTTGAGGTCATCCTTAATGCCGTCCAGAATACGGCTGCTCGCAAACCCGGTGAAGAGTGGCAGCACTTCCACCAGCGGGGTCTGCCGATAGCGGTTCCCGTACTGTTCGTGGAACTCCTGTGCCAGCTCGCGCAGGTACTCACCCTGGTAATGGCCTTCGGGAAAAACAATGGTTTCGCCAAGCAGTTCCTGGTAGCGGTAATAGAGGCTCCGGCCCAGAGTATCCATCTGATTGCCGGCATCGTTGATGTAGTATTCGCGGGTCACTTGGAAGCCACAGGCGGCCAGAATGTTGGCGAGGACATCACCGGTGGCCGCGCCACGGCCGTGCCCGATGTGCAGGGGACCGGTAGGATTGGCACTGACGAATTCCACCTGGATCCGGCGTCCTTTGCCGAGATCCTGCCGTCCGTAGGCGACCGGATTCTGAAGGAGGCGCAGGAGCGCCTCATGCCAGGCTGTTGGCTGGATGAAGAAGTTGATGAAGCCGGGCCCGGCTATTTCCACCCGGTGGATGATCTGGTTGGAATCCGTAAGATTGTTCAGGATCTGGGCGGCAATCTCCCGCGGGCTGCGGCGCAATTGGCGCGTCAGCGCAAACGCGACATTGGTGGCAAAATCGCCGTGCTGCGCCAGACTGGGAATCTCCAGGTCGACGGCGACAGCCTCCGGCGATCCTCCCATAACCGCCGGGGACAGAGGCAAGACAGCGTCAGCGAGCATTTCCGTGAGCCGGTGCCGAATCCAGGTCATAACGGGTCATATCTCCTCAGGTTGCGGTTGCGTGTGACCGTTTATATCCCAACGGCGCCCGCTCGCGCAAGCTTATGTTTTCAGAATTGCTGGGTTACTCGTCGTTGTCAGCGATCGGATGCCGGTGGATGAGTCCCTAGGCAAGCCGGTCAAAATATGTTAGGCGAATCCCGACAGAATGGGAAGAGGATCTTTGAAGAACGTGAGACGGAGGAATGGAGCAACATGCCGGGAGGGTACTTTCTGACGGTGCTGGGTTTGATCTGTTTTCTGGAAGGTCTGCCCTATCTTGCTTTTCCCAGTCAGCTCAAGGCCTGGCTGGAGAAGGTCATTGCCATGCCGTGCGGGCAATTGCGTCTTATGGGTGGGGTGATGATGGTCGCTGGCCTGCTGCTGGTCTACTGGGGGCGCCGACATGGAGGGTGAAAGTGGGTTGTCGTATCACCTTACGGCTTATGACTACCAGCTGCCGGGCCGTCTGATTGCGCAGGAACCGCTTGCGGAGCGACATGCGAGTCGGATGATGGTCCTTCATCGTGGCAGACAGGCGCTGGAACACCGGACCTTCTGCGACCTCCCCGGCTATTTCCGGGCAGGGGATGTGCTGGTGGTCAACGACACGCGGGTGGTGCCAGCCCGCCTGTCGGGCCGGAAAGCGACGGGTGGCCGAATCGAACTGCTGGTGCTCGAGCCTTTCCGTGCTGCCGCGCAGAATAATGGGAACGGCTTTGCCTGTTTGGTGAAAGCGGCGAAACCGCCCAAACCCGGATCGGTGATTACCTTGCAAGGCGGTTTGCTGGCAGAACTTCTCACCCCGATGGAAGCGGGCATGGTGCGGGTCCGTTTTCTCTCCCCGGAACCCCTGCCAGCCATTCTCGAGCAGGCGGGAGAAGTGCCGCTGCCGCCCTATATCTACCGCGAGGCCGCCGATGCCAGGCGGCAGGAGGATGCCCCTCGCTATCAGACGGTTTACGCTCGTGAACCGGGCTCCATCGCTGCGCCCACGGCGGGGCTTCATTTCACGGATGAGCTGTTCGAGGCCCTGCGGCGGCAGGGCGTCGAGCTCGTTGCAGTGACCCTGCACGTGGGGTACGGCACCTTTGCGCCTATGCGGGTAGACGACATCCGGGAGCACCGGATGCATCCCGAATACGCTGAAATATCCCCCGCCTCGGCGGAACGGGTTGCCCGTGCCCACCAGGAAGGGCGCCGCGTGGTGGCGGTCGGCACCACCTCGGCGCGGATCCTCGAATGGGTGGCCCGAGAACGGGGAACCGTCACCAGCTTTGCCGGCTACTGTGATCTCTTCATCTACCCGGGATTCCGGTTTAAAGTCGTCGATGCCCTCATCACCAATTTCCATCTGCCGAAGTCAACCCTGCTGCTGCTCGTTGCCGCTTTCGCCGGTCGAAAATGCATTCTCGAATCCTACCGTGAGGCGGTCACCCGGAATTACCGCTTTTTCAGCTACGGTGATGCCATGCTGATCCTGTGACCGCGGCTGCTGCCCGAAGACGGGCTTCCCATGAGAAAGAAGGATGGTTGAAGTGGTTTTTGACATTCTCACACATGATCCCGATTGTGCGGCGCGGCGCGGGCGTCTGGTAACGGCGCACGGTACGGTTGAGACTCCGGTTTTCATGCCCGTGGGAACCCAGGCCACGGTCAAGAGCCTCACCCCGGACGAATTACAGACCCTGGGAGCGCAGATCCTATTGGGGAACAGCTACCACCTCCACATGCGGCCGGGAGCCGACCGGATCGGTCGACTCGGCGGGTTGCACGCCTTCATGCAGTGGCCCCGGGCGATCCTCACCGACAGCGGCGGGTTCCAGGTGTTCAGCCTGGCCCGAATCAACCAGGTCGAAGAGGCGGGGGTAACCTTTCAATCGCATATCGACGGCTCACGGCATCTCATCAGCCCGGAAACGGCCGTGCAGATCCAACTGCAACTCGGCTCGGACATCGCCATGGTCTTTGATGAATGCAACTCCTACCCGGTTTCCTATCAGTACGCCCAGGAATCCATGCAGCGGACGGTACGCTGGGCGGCCCGCTCGAAAGCCGCCCGGGAACATGGGGATCAGGCGCTCTTTGGCATCGTTCAGGGGAGTGTCTTCGTCGATCTGAGGAAGGCCTGCCTGGAGCAGCTTGAAGCTATCGGTTTCGACGGTTATGCCCTCGGTAGCCTCTCAGTGGGGGAACCCAAGGAGGAGATGCTGACCGTTCTAGAAACCATCACACCGCTCATGCCGATTTCGCGGCCTCGCTACCTCATGGGCGTGGGTACTCCGGAGGATCTCGTTGAGGGCGTGAGGGCGGGGATCGATCTGTTCGATTGCGTCATGCCGACCCGCAACGCCCGCAACGGCATGCTTTTCACGGCTCACGGCAGTATCCAGATCAAGAACAGCGCCTACGCCGACGACGACGGACCGATTGAGGAGGGCTGTGCCTGTTACACCTGCCAACGCTTTTCCCGAGCCTACCTGCGGCATCTTTTCATGGCCCGGGAGTTGCTCGCCTATCGCCTGAACACCCTCCACAACCTTCACTACTATCTGCAACTCATGGCCGCCATGCGCGAGGCCCTCGAACACGGGCGCTTCGAAGGCTGGCGGCGAGCCTTCCTCAAAGCGCGGCAGCGCTAGACGGTGAGGCGGAACATGTTCCTGGCATGGCAGCGATGCTGACGACTTTGGCTGTATCACTGTTTGGCTTCGTGGGCGTCTTGACGGTGGGGATGTTCCTGTTCCAGAACGCCCTGCTCTATCTGCCCGATCGGTATCCGGTGGATAGCCTGGTGCAGCGCACACGAGGCGCTGCGGTCCAGCCCTGGCCCCGGGCAACCCGCGACTATCGCGGGTTGATGGCTGCGCCGCGGTCGGCCGAGGAGCGAGGGACGGTGGTGGTTTTTCATGGCAACGCCGGTTCCGCACTGGACCGCACCCCCTATGTCACCGCCCTCACCCCGCTGGGATACCGGATACTGCTGGCGGAATATCCGGGGTATGGAGCGCGTGACGGAGAGCGCGGGGAAAAGAGCCTGGTGGCCGATGCGGTAACCACAGCCAAAGCGCTGGCACAGCAGTATGAAGGTCCGCTCTACGTCTGGGGAGAATCGTTGGGGTGCGGGGTGGCTGCAGCGGTGGGGGCAGCGCTGTCACCCGCGATCGCGGGGTTGGTCTTGATCACCCCCTGGAAGAATCTGCCGGAACTTGCCCAGTCGATCTATTGGTTTATGCCCGCCAAATGGCTGGTGCGGGACAAATTTGACAATGCTGCCAACCTCCGGACCTTCTCCCGGCCGGTGGCCGTGCTCATGGCCGATGCCGATGAGATCATTCCGAATAGCCACACCATGGCCCTCTATGAAGCCATCCAGTCGCCCAAGCGCCTCTGGGTTTTCAGGAATGCCGGCCATAACTCCTGGCCAATGGCTGCCAACGAAAAATGGTGGCGGGAGGTGACCACCTTTACCCGCGAGGCCGACGCGCCCCGTCCAGCTCAGTAGACGCCTCGGTCAGGAGCCTGCCCCCGCCTGCCCCATCCGCAATCCAACCTCCAACATTCGACCTCGAACCTCCGACATCCGACACCCCTAAAGCAGTCTGCCGATGCTGTCGGTGAGCTTTTCCCAGCTCAGGGGTTTGGAGAGCACCGCATCGACCCCTTCCGTCGCGACGTCTTCCTCTTCGTACTGGGTACCCCAGCCGGTCAGCAGCACGACGGGAAGCTTGGGGTTCTTGTCTTTCGCCTTTCTGGCAATGTCCCACCCGCTGATGTGGGGCATCCCGAGGTCGGTCAGCACGAGGTCGAAGGTCTCACTTTCCAAGATCGCCAGTGCCTTTTCGGCGTCTGCCAGGGCGACCACTCGGTAGCCTTTGAAACGCAGCATGTCCTGAATGATCCAGAGCACATCTTCATCGTCGTCCACTACCAGGAGGCGATGGTTTGCCGGAGGCTTGGCAGAACCGCCCTTGGAAGCGAGGCGCGGTGAGGGGGTGGCTTTAGGCAGCCGGATGGTGAAGCTGGTTCCCTTGCCAGGTTTGCTCTTCACCTGGATTTCCCCTCCGCTCCGGGCAATGAGGCTCCAGGATACACTCAACCCAAGTCCCGAATTGGCGATGCCCTTGGTGGTGTAGAAGGGATCGAAAATCTTCGACGCCACTTCCTTGCTCATGCCAATCCCCGTGTCGGTCAGGTCGATCACCACCGACTCTTTGCTCAGTCGGGTGCGGATGGTGATGGTTCCTCCCTGGGGCATGGCTTCAAGAGCATTGAAAACCAGGTTGGTGAGGACTTCGCGGAAGTCGGAAACGTGAATCCTGGAAAAACACTGAGGCGCCAGGTCCAGTTCGAACTGAATGATGTGACCGTGCTTTTCCATGGCGTTCTTCCACCGCGGGCGCGTCATTTCGACGACATCCCGGATGGCGTCGTTGATATCGGCGGTGGCAGGTGCGAGTTGGTGCTGCAGATCACGCTCGGTAAACTTTTGCAGGCGCCGAACGGTATTGGCCCCATCGTGCACCGCCTTTTCGATGTTCTTCAGACGCCGCAGCGTCTCCTCTTCCTGAACGTCGGGCAACAGCAGTTGCAGGTTGCCAAGGATGGCCATGAGCAGGTTGTTGAAATCGTGCGCTACACCTCCGGCCATGGTGTCCAGGGCGGCCAGCTTTTCCGCCTGAAGCATTTTATCGGCAAAAGCCTTCTTCTTGGAGATATCGTTGATGACCAGAAGGAAACCCTTAGCCTCACCGTGATGATCTTTCATTGTGACCAGGCTGAGATCGGCGGTATAAACCTCGCCTTCGGCGTTGACGAGGGGAACGTCCGGGAGTTCCTCCATCTGCGATACGGCGACCCGCTCGAAAAGTCCCTGAAAAGTACCGGGGTCGTGAAACATCACCGCCGGCGAGCGGCCTGTCAATTCCGAGGCATTGCCGCCATAACTCCTTTCGATGCTATGATTGACCCGGGTCACTTTCCCTTCGATATCGAGCAGGCAGATCCCCTGAGGCATGTACTCGAGCGCATCCTCGGTAAGGAGGCTGACGCTACCCGCTTCCCCGTTTCCCGCCCCGGCAGGCAGTACCGGTGGGGGGGAGGTGCCGAGCCTTGGCGGGCCGGCTTTGCCGTTGCGGGTTTCGAGGCAAACGCCATGCAGGAGGTGACCGATGATCCTGCCGATGATTTCCCAGGAACGGCGGGCCTGGCTGGTGAAACACTGGGGCCGGTAAGAGCTCAAGTTGAGCACGCCCTCATCCAGCAACGGCAGGCAGGCCAGGGAAGCGGGCCGTATCAGAGCCCCTTCTTTGGGTGGGAGCGGGCGTTGTGAAGCATCCTCGATGAAGACGGGCTGCTTGCTGGCAAAAGCCTGCCCAGCCAGCCCCTCGTGGGCCCCAAAGCGCAGGTTGCGATTGTAGCAGGCTGCCGTCCCCCCCTCGAGGAGACCCTCCAGACCTTCTGCCGCAGCCAAATCGAGCGACCCGCTCTGGGCATCCCACAGCAGAAGCGAACAATTGTCAAAGGTCGTTTCCTCGATGATGATGCGGGTCAGTTCCCGACAGATGTCCGGGATGCCCAGTTGTCGAGGAAGAAGGTTGGCCACACGACCGATGATGACCAGGAACGGCACCGCTTCCTCATGCTGGGCCTGGGTCTCCATGAGCGTGGCTGCCACAATCCGATTGGCTAACTGAACCATCTTTCCCCTCCCCCGTCCCTCACTTCAGCATTGCCCAAAAGGCTTCCACCTGATGCCAAATCGCGTTCGAACGTTCAATGCAGTGCTCCCAGTCCTCATCAGTGAAATGAAGCTGGTGGGCGCAGGAAATTGTCAACGGATCATTTAGATATTCGGCATATTCTCGAGAATTGACCAGTACATTCGCGAGGAAAATGAGAACTGCCTCGGAT
>Ga0255342_1006761_pt1 | contig 10256 bp, 8 predicted proteins | sample wastewater_treat_3_FD_192416 | JGI IMG/M metagenome (GOLD analysis project Ga0255342, IMG submission 192416) | Wastewater microbial communities from Lulu Island WWTP, Vancouver, Canada - plant14 | ecosystem: Engineered > WWTP > Wastewater > Unclassified | place: Canada: Vancouver, British... | reverse complement strand
CGATGAACTGGGGCTCAAGCCCATCTTCACCATCGTGGATTACGCGGAAGTGTCGCAGCCGACCAAGGACATAGCGACCGTGCCGGGGCTGGCCATCAGGAAAATTCTTGAACAAAATAATATGACGCTCGACCAGATGGACGTGATCGAAATCAACGAAGCCTTTGCCGCTGTGGCGCTGGTGAGCTGCCGGTCCATTCTGGGCATGACGAAGGAAGAGATGTTCAAAAAGGTCAACATCAACGGCGGCGCGGTGGCTTACGGCCATCCCATCGGCGCAACCGGAGCGCGCATTGCCATGACGCTGGGCTACGAGCTGAAAAGGCGCGGCGGCGGATGGGGTGTCTGCGGCATCTGTTCTGGCCATGCGCAGGGCGATGCCATGCTGATCCGCGTCGATAAATAACCGCCTGAGGCAAGGAGCGACTCGTGGCCTTCAGGTTGAAAGCTTTGAATAACGGCCATTTTTGTCATTTCGACCGAAGGGAGAAATCTTTAACAAACGGCCGTCATTAGGATTTCTCGTCGCTCACGCTCCTCGAAATGACATTTTTCAAAGTTCTCAGGTTATCGCGAGCGTTCCCTACCGAATCTGATCCAGCAGTTTGATGAAGTTTCTCTTGGCTTTGTACTTGGTTCGAAGTTCGGTCACGTAACCGGAAAATATATTTTCCTTTCCGAGCCGGTTCATGATCGCTTGAATTTTTTTGATCAGCTGGATTGCGTCTTCGTAGGCTTGATTGTTTGTTTGCTCAATCATTGGACCGACAAATTTCCGGTAAATCCCCACGGAATCCATTGGATAATCCTGCCCGCGGATAGCCGCAAGCTTCATCCAGATGGATTGCGAACATCCCCCGGCGTTGGCCGCTTCCCAGGCCGCTTCCGGATTTTTTTCCCACAAGAAAATTTCCACCAGCACGGAGTAACCGGGATCATAGCTCCAGCGGTTGATTTCCTTTTTCTGTTTCGTCAGGTGCGTCTGCATATATTTCATCATTTTTTCACGCCAGAAAGGCCATGCATCGGTCTTGTCGGCGTGCTGCTTTAACTGCTGATAGCGATCCAGCGACAGGTAATCCACAAAATTCAAACTTATGAGATTTAATGCCTCTTCGTGGCGTTTGCGCCGGTGGTATTCATCCGCCAGAAATTCCCGCAAACGGGCATCTGTGCGCTCGGGAAACGCCTTGATTCCCGCTTCAGCCCATTCCAGAGCTTTATCCCTGTTGCCGGCCTTCTTGTATATTTCGGCTATGGTCAGGTAATTGTATGCCGAAGACAGATCTCGTTTTTTGATCGCAACCAATTGCTCGACATCACCGGAGAGCTCCGCCAGGGTTTCCATGATATGAAAGAGGCGATAAACCGTATGGGATTGTTTCTCACGGGCATTCCACCGGTTGACGCCCGGGGGAATTTTTGCCCACTCCTGATTGGCCAGGTTCCGATAAGCGTCCAGTCCCGCTTTGCCCAGAATGGGAGCATAGGTTTTGACCGCGCCATAAAATTCATCGAACTGGCTGTTCAATTCAAGATGAAAAAGACGCTTAGCCAACCGGGCGGGATCCGGTTTCACTTTCCGGCAAGCTTTGAAATGGATATTCTGCAGGCGATTCAGAACCTCTCCCATTTCGCCGTTGGAATCATCCATCGACTCCAATGCAGTTCCCGCCCGTTCAATGGCATATTCGGCAAGCGAGATGACCTCCGACGAACAGCGACCTTCCAGCAACTCATCAATGTCGTCAACCGTTTGTGAGGCGGCGTCGGTAAAACTGCTCGCTTCATGGTAATTGACAAAGCCTTGTGTATCAAAGGCTTCTTTGATCACCCGCTTCCAGTAAGCAAAGTCGAATCCGGAGGAAAGGGCCCTGGCCGTTTTAAGAAAAAGCTTTCTCCGGAGCGTTTCATCCCGATGCGCCTGCTCCATCAGTATCTCAACAAGGATGGATAAATCCAGTGTTTTCAAATAGGTTTCAATATCTTGAAGGCCAATCTCTTTGGCGTTTTTGGTTTGTTTAACCTCCCGCCCCTCGATCCAGGCCAGCGCCACGGCGACGCAATGTTTACAAAACTCGCCTTCAGCCCCCATCGGGCAGGTGCAGGAATAATGAAAATTTTGATCCGCCTTTGAGGTCATCTTGACGGTATAAGTCCTGCTCCCTTCAACCTTGGCAATAAGCAACCCCTTGCGTTCGGCCAGATCAATCACCTGCCCGTCCTCGAAATACTCGCGGCCCCGTTCGCGTGCGCGTCTTGGCGCGAGCTGCATCGCCATATCCATGTCCAACTTTATTGCCATAAACAATTAATCCAGATCACTGACATGGGTCGCTTGCCTGAAACTCACTTCAGGAAATTCCCGGAAGTGTGCCCGTCCGCATTTGACCTTCTGTTTCTCGGACGTCCGCAGTTCCTGCCCTGCGGATTTGGTTTCTGCCACAAAATAAACGGTTTTTTCGTTTTTCTTGATCAGCGCCCAGTCCGGATTATAGGCGCCGATCGGCGTTTTAATTTTAAACCAGTTGGGCAGCTTGAAATAAAATTCAATATCCTCACGTTCTTCGCAATCCCTGGCAAAAGCGTATTCGACGCCGGAATCGAGAGGCAAAAGATGACTGTATATGGTTTTGTCTTTTCTCGTGATTTCGAATGTATGATCGGAGATATGAAAATCGTAGTCTTCAAACAAGCGCATTTCATATTCCTTGGCGCCGATTTTTTCATACTTGATACCGTCGATCATTAATGCATTTAATACATCATTGATGGCCGCCACGGCATTATCGAGAAACAACTGGGGATTGATGAGAACCTCGCCGCACCTTCCCGATTGTAAAAGAACCTCCAACACCGTAGAGCGGGTCAACTCCGTTCTTTCTTGAATATAAAACAGGATATCGGGAATCCGGAATTTACCATCAATAGATATGTTGTAAGAAGCGCGCACATCGGCAATGATACCCGATTCATCAAATTCGACGGCTGTTTTTGTTGATTTGATGACCGCTTTTTTGGTTGCGGGCATTTCCTGAACCGCTTTGGCGGCTGCCTTGATCAATTCCGGCGTATCGTAGTCCACTTTATAAGTGGTTTGAAATTTGATCTTGTCCCAGATGTCCTTAAACTTTGCATCCAGCTCGAAACCTTTGCGATATTTGACGGTTTCCCGCTTTTGCTTATTTTTGATCCGACATTGAAAGGACACGTGGCAGTCTTCCTCGATTTCGGCTTGAAGCTTGCGCGCAAAATCTTCGTAAGCTTCGTTGGCAATGACGGTAAGACGATTGACGTTTTTGTCCTGTATGCGCAGGCCTTCCTGATTGACGGCAAGGCGCATCCCCCGCCCGATTTCCTGCCGTTTTTTCAATTCCGAATGCGTCTCGTTGAGCGTGCAAATCTGGAAAACATTGGGACTGTCCCACCCCTCGCGCAGGGCGGAATGGCTGAAAATAAAGCGCAAAGGCTCTTGGATATCCAGAAGCCTTTCCTTGTCCTTCATAATGAGCCTGAATGTATCGTCATCCGCCTGAGAATTTCCGCGGGTATCGTTCCAATTTCCTTTTTTGTCCTGTGAAAAATAACCGTTATGAACGTCGGAGGCGGCATGGGAAATAAGACCCTGATAAGAACTTTTCGAAGAAAGTTCATTGTAAATTTCTTCAAACCAGAGAGCAAATTTTCCTTTGAGCGCATTGCCGCTTGCGTCATAGGCGCGATAATTGGCGACGCGGTCGATAAAGAACAGGGAGAGCACCTTGATGCCTTTATCCTGATACTTTCTTTCCTTCTGAAAATGCTCTTCAACGGTTTTGCGAATCTGAACTTTCATGACCTCGTCCGTCAAACCGCCGCGCGCATCGCCTGTAAAGATTGTTTCCCCGTTGGACAGCTCGATAAAGCCGTCGGCCACGTCAATGCCGTTGATGATGCAGCCGCTTTTATAAACATCGCGCCTGCCGGACAATTCGTACAAATCATCGCCAACTTTTGCCGTTACGGTTTTCCGGACGACGCCGGAGGCCGTGTTCACGTCAATTTTAATCTTGGCGGAAGTTTTCGTTTTTGTCGCTGTCGTTTTTTCCAGCGCGATAAACGCTTCGTTGAAATCATTTTCCGTTACGATGGAATCGACTTCAATTTGTTTGACCAGCCCCAGATCGTAAGCGCGCACCGGGTCCAGGCTGTAAACCATGTTGTAGCGGTTGGTATGCGTAGCGGAATAACGCAGCGTGCAAAGCGGATTGAGATTGGCGATGGCGTTTTTACGGATGTCCGTTTCCATGTTTTGCGGCTCATCCACAATGACAATGGGCCGGGTGGACTGAATAAATTCCACGGGCCTTTTGCCGGTCAGCCGGTCGTTGGGCTTATTGATGATATTTTCATCCTTGGCAAAGGAGTCGATGTTGATAACCAGGATTTGGATATTGTTGTTGTCGGAAAAATTGCGCAGGGCGGAAACCCTTTTGGAATCATAAACCAGATAATTCACCGGAATCCGGTCGTAGAGATTCTGGAAATGATCGAAAGTAATCTCCAGATTCTTCAGCACACCTTCGCGGATGGCGATGGACGGGACAACGATGACGAATTTTTTAAAGCCGTATTTATAGTGCAGCTCGTAGATCGTCCGCAGATAGACATAGGTTTTGCCCGTGCCGGTTTCCATTTCCACGGAAAAATTCATGCCGTCGAGAGCATCCGATACCGGCAGGCCGTTTACCTTTTGCACGTTTCGAACGTTTTCCAAAATCTGCTCATCGCCGAGCGTCAGCCGGTTGCCGATCCCCATACCCTGAAAAAGCGCATCGCCGGATAAATACTCAAAATCTCCGCGATCCGGCGGCTGGCCTTCGAAAATACCGGCCACGGCGTTAATGGCGTCCAATTGGAAAGACTGATGAGGTTCAAAATGGAGTTTCAATTACATCCTCTGTTTATGCAATCCGTTCGGATAAATATTCCTTGATGCGTTCTTTATTGGAAAGCAAGGTGGAAAACTGCTTTTCGCCGATGTCGCTGAACTGCGCCAAAACGCGGCGATTGATCTGTTCCTGATCTTCAAAAATAGCCACGGAATGATATTTTACGCCCCAATTATTGAAACAATACATCGTTATCATGGCATCTTTGCATTTGCTGTCGTTGGGGACGGCAAACAAAAATATGGGTTTGGGCATACCGTTGATCCGGCAGTCCACTACATATTTACCTTCCTTGTCGTAATCCGGGTGCGTGAAGTCAAAGGTCAACCTTTCTTCCGGCACGGTTTCACGGATCAAGGCGCGAAAGTCTTCATAGAACGTCGAGCGGACAATTTCCTTGCTTAAATACGACAAATCCGTAACTTTGATTAACGCATGAATATAATTATAAAAAGCGCTGCCGAAATCATCGCTTTCAATCCTGATTGACAGCGAGCCGTCGTATTCATCCAGACCGAAGTTGGAAATGATGTTGGTAAGAATCTTCTGACGAGTTCCTTCTTTTTTTAAAGCGGACACATCCATGTCATAGCTTAAGTGCATGATCGTATGGGCTTCATCGGTAAATTTCCAATGCCCGTTTTCTTTTTTGAGAAAAATGGAAAAATGATCACCATCATCAAACTCATAAGGATTGAATATCCGGAAGCGATTTACACCTTCTTCCTTAAGGGAGATTTCTCTGGAAATCTTGTCTTTTAGCGCGCTTTCAATATCCGATATATTTATGTTCATAAATTGCTCCATTTATAAATTATCAAATATACTGGTTTGCGCATCTTTTTCAATCCGGATATTGCAGTCTTGAATCAAACAGGCAAGCGCGCCTCGAATATCCGAATACCGGTCTGACGGCACGGCATAGCTTTCTTCGGCGCGCCCCGCGTCCTGATAGCGTTGCGTGGCATAATGAACGTGAAAATCAAAAAACTTTTGTTTTTCCAGTTTATTGGTATGTTCATGCTTGCCGTTATAGCGGCGCAGCTTGAAATCCTGATTCGCGCCTTTTTCCTGGTAGGCAAGAATAGCTGAAAAATCAGTGACCGCATTCTTGTTCTGCCGTAATTTAACGATAAACATGCTTCCGTCATATCGCGGAAGCTCAAGAGATGCTTTCTTGTGCCCCTCCGACTCCTTGAAACGAAGAAAATCCTCTATAGGGCCGTCATAATTTTTGTTTTCCGCAATAAGCCGATTTATTTCTTCGTCTGTAAAGTAATAAATCATTCCGGTTCCTTAGCCTTTTTTAATGAATATCTGTACTTGTTCATCGGTTTGCCGGCGTTGGCAAACCGATCCTCTGATCGCTTTCTCAGATTACCTTGAATTCAATCCCTGCGTCTTTCATCTGCAAAGCGGTGTTGGTTTTGAGTTTGTCGTTTTGCTTAAACAGCCGGTCGAGCGTAAAGACCTTTTGGGGCTTCATGGCAAGAATTTTTTTGATGACGTCTTCATCGGCGCGCTCCAGCGCGAGCGCGATTTCACCATTATTGGCCAGCAAAAAACCTTCTTCCGCCCGTATGTCCGCCGTAAGCGGCACACCCGCCTTGAGCAGCAGTTCATAAAGGATGTCTTCGATTTTCGCGTGTTCATCGAGCGGCTCCAGATGTTGTTGCATCTGGGCGACCAGGTCTTCTTCCGTTTCGATAGCCGTCCGCCAGATTTTGAAATTGGATTCCCGGAGCTTGAAAACCTTGAAACCCAAATCCTGACTGGCCGCACGGCCGTCAAGATCGAGCTTGACTGACTGATCATCCGAAATTTTCCTAATGACGCGGCGGATGCGCTCCTTGCCGATTTCGGCAATGGTTGAATAACCGGCTTTGTAAGCTTCCGTGTTTTCATCGCATTTTTCCGGCAACTGCACGCAGATAAATTTCCGGTTGCCTCCGTCTTCGCGGTTGAGTTCCAAAACAGCATGTGCTGTGGTGCAGGAACCGGCAAAGAAATCGAGAATTATGTCTTGACTATTAATCGAAGACGCTTGTTCAATAAATACCTTGATCAGCGTTGATGGTTTAGGAAAATCAAAATACTTTTCTTTAAAAATTTCTGTAACCTCTCTTGTCCCATTCGTTGTGTAACCAACTACTTTTGAATCCAAGCAAGTTGAAAAACCTGTTATCGTAGTCAATAAATCATTTAAGAACTTTTTTTCCCTTGGCCGACCTGATGGATTTTTAGGAAACAAGATGCGCCCCTCTCCAATCATTTTTCGGACATTCTCCTTGCTTTTTGACCACCCTCTCGTTGGATTAGGCGGATATACATTACCGGTTGCAGGATCGACTATATCGTAATGAAGATTTGGCCGTTGCGCTGCTGTCGCTAAGCCAGAAAGATCAATACTCGCCCAAGGCCCACGCGGATCATTATCGGGATTTCCATATTTTTCAGTATCTATGCTAACGCCTTTCTGTATGGCATTCTCACTTTTAGAATACGCAACAATGTATTCATGGTCTGTAGAAACATTGGATTGATTTCTACTATCGGCTCGTTGACGACGATGCCATAGAAAATTCCCAGAAAAATTCTCTTCCCCAAACACCTCATTCATTAAAAGCCTAAGGTTGTGGACTTCGTTGTCGTCGATGGAAACGAAGATCACGCCGTCATCGCGCAGGAGATTGCGCGCCAGAAAGAGCCTCGGATACATCATGGAAAGCCAGTTGGAATGATAATGCCCGCCGTCTTTGCTGTTTTTCCGGAAAAGACCTTCGCGGGTCATCAGTCCCGTTTCGTCCTTGTCGCCGATCCGGCTTAAGTAGTCTTCGCGCGATTCCGAAAACCGGTCCGGATAGATGAAATGATCATTGCCCGTGTTGTAAGGGGGATCGATATAAATCATCTTGATCTTGCCGAAATAGCTTTTCTGCAACGCTTTCAGAACTTCCAGATTTTCGCCTTCGATAAAAACATTGCCGCTTTGCTCGAAATAGACTGACTCTTCCGGGCAGGGCGAAAGCGTTGCGGTGGATGGAGCTTGCAATGCGCGAAACGCATCAGACTTTCCCGCCCAGTTGAGCACATAGCGTTCATTTTTAAATTCGATATTGTCGCCCAGTGCGGCCCGCAGTTTTTCCCAGTCTATCTTGTTTTCGGTAAATGCTTCGGGCAATATTGCTTTGAGCTGGTTTAATTTATCCCCGGCGATGTCCATCGATTTTCCATCCATAGATTCATCCTTATTTAAGAGGCATCGTGAGCAGTCTTTCGCTGCGCCAAATCCGAACGATTTTTACTTTGGTTCCATCAAGGCGGTAAACGATCCGGAAGGGAGGATCAATGATTTCCCTTAAGTTGGCAATACCGATTTCGGGAACCACTCGGCCGCTTTCCGGTAAATCGGCAAGCCTCTCCACCTGCGCGATGATTTCTCCGATCAATCGTTCACCCACGTCAGGAACCCGCTGATCCTTATACCAAGCGCGGATCGCTTCGAGATCGTCAAAAGCGGAAAGGGCAAATGTGATCGATCGTTTCTGCGGCATGATTATTTGCTCAATCCCAGCCGTTTCTTGACTTCGGCAAGACTGATTTCTTTTCCCTCTTCGATGTCCACCAGGCCTTTGACAACTCCCCGCAGAAAGGCCTGCTCTTCCATCCTTTCCTCGTAATCTTTGACGGACTCGACAACAGCAACGCCCCGGCCCCGGCTGGTCAGAAGAACCGGCCGGCGGGTTTTATCGGCCTGATTGACAATTCGGCCCGGATTGACTTTCAAATCGGTAATAGGGACAATATCTTCGGAGTATTTGATAACGGATTTCATGGAATCCTCCCGATCGGTTTTTTGACAGGTCGATTAATAGCACTTATTAACCGACCTGTCAAGAGAGTCTTGATGAATTTCGCCGCAATGGCAGGGAGCGACTCGTGGCCTTCAGGTTATCGCGAGCGTTCCCTGCTGAATTTTATCCGGAAGACTTCTTATCTTACTTGTGGTACATATCCAAAGCCAGGCAGGGCAAAACCGCTGAGCCGGACTTGCCCATCAGCGGCGATGAAAAGCACGGAGGCATGGCGGCGGCCGGATCTGGTTTCACAAAGAGATTCATCGGAGCATTCGGTTCAATTCGAATCATCACATCAGGATGATGGAAATCTGAAAAGTGAAAGGAGGAACACATCATGAAAAGAGGATGGAGAGGGATTGTTTTTCTGTTGATAGCGGCCGTTTGCGGACCATTGCTGTTTGCCGGAATTTCGTCCGCGGCGGAACCGGGAAGCGAGGAGAAAATTTTTCAAAGCGGCGCGATTCTGACGGCGGCCGAATCCAAGCGGCTGATCGGCAAGGCGGTGGCGCAGATGCCGGTCGTCAGGAACGCGCTGGCCAACGGCATGGTCATTATCATCAAGGGAACGACCAATGCCTATGTGGCGGAAGAGATCACCGGAAAGAAGGCCGACCACGCGGCCTTTGTGACGGGAAGAATTGAGCCGGAAAAGGGAACCAAAAACCTGCCCGAAGCCAAACCCGTCAACCACGTGATTCTGGAGAAAGGCAAGATCGTGGACATTTCCTTAGGCGAAGCGGCGAAGAAGCTGAAGGCGGGCGACGTGGTCATCAAGGGCGCGAATGCCCTGGACTATAAAAACAAGGTGGCGGCGGTCAATATTCTGCACCCGGAAGGGGGAACAACAGGGACCACCATGCCCTTTATCGTGGCGCGCAAGGTTCACCTCATCATTCCTGTCGGCCTCGAAAAAGTGGTTGCAGGCGATGTGGTGGATCTGACGCTAAAGATGCGGGAACCGGTGCAACTGCTGCCTCCTCCGTCCGGCAAACCGATGAATCGCTATCCCGGCCACCTGATTCCCTCCCAGTGGCTGATCACCGGCGAAATTGTCACGGAATTGGAAGCCATTAACATCCTGACGGGAGCGACCGCCTTCCAGTGCAGCGCGGGCGGCGTCAGCGGCGCGGAAGGCGGCGTCTGGCTGGTCTTTCGGGGAAACAGGGATCAGGTAAAGAAAGCTCTGGAACTCACCGGCTCCATCCAGGGAGAGCGCCCTTACTCTGAATAGGAAATAATGAATGAACTGACCGGTTCTCCGAAAATGAAAAAATTTTTGGGAGCCGGTCGTTACCTTGTTGCGGAAAGAGCCACCGAATAGAGAAAAATCCTAATCGTATGCTGTTCACCCTGTTCACCATTTTTGCCTCCTCGTTTGTTATCGCGCTTTCCGGCGCGCTGATGCCGGGGCCGCTTTTGACCGCGACGATCAGCGAAAGCTCCCGGCGGGGTTTTTGGGCCGGAC
>Ga0255342_1006754_pt1 | contig 10262 bp, 5 predicted proteins | sample wastewater_treat_3_FD_192416 | JGI IMG/M metagenome (GOLD analysis project Ga0255342, IMG submission 192416) | Wastewater microbial communities from Lulu Island WWTP, Vancouver, Canada - plant14 | ecosystem: Engineered > WWTP > Wastewater > Unclassified | place: Canada: Vancouver, British... | reverse complement strand
GCCTCCGCTGGCCACAACATCATCGCTTTCCGTCGGATCTGCCCCGTTTGTCGTGTAGTGGATCGTCGCGCCGGAGGTCGCGCACGAGACCGTCACAGCCACCGGGTTGGCATACGTCCCGCCGTCGGGGTCGAAGGTTGGAGTGGCTACGGCCGCCACATCGCGGGCGAGCCGGAACCCGCCGTCGAGCCAGTATTGGCCCCGGGTGGCGCTATTGCGGCAGGCGGAGCGGGTGCCGTAGTCGTACCACCCACCGCCCCGCGCGACCCGATAGCTGCCGCTTGATGGCCCCTGAGGATCCGTGGCCGGACTCAGAGAGTAGTAGTCCTCCCCATAGCAGTCCCGGCACCACTCCCACACGTTCCCCGCCATGTCCTGCAAACCATACGGACTCGCGCCGGAAGGATAGCTCCCCACAGGAGCCGTCTGCCACTTCTGGTAGCCCCCAGCCGCAAGGTTGTGGTCGTCCCAGGTGTTGCACTTCTCCGCGTCCCACACGTTCCCCCACGGATACACGTTCGGATAACTCCCCGTCCAACGCGCCGCCTTCTCCCACTGAGCCTCCGTCGGAAGATGACCGTCTGCCCAGGCGCAGTACGCCTCAGCCTCGTAGTAACTCACACCAACAACCGGGTGAGATTCCGTCTGCGTGAAAGGCTGAGGGTCTATTCCTGACCCTGATGCCCAGTCCTGATCCGCGGCCCAGTGGCTCGGCTCAGTCCGGCCCTCCGCCACCTTCCAGTTCCACCCGTCGCTCGACCAGTACGCAGGGTTGCTGTAACCCCCAGCCTCCATGAATTCCCGGAACTCGCCGCGCGTTACCTCATACTTCCCGATCCAGTAACCCGAGAGAAACACCTCATGCTGGGGAAGCTCGTCAACCCACGAATCCGGCTCGCTGCCGTTGTTGCCCATGAGGAACGAACCCGGGGGGATGTAGATCATCTCCGCGGCCACAGGAAGCACGACGCCTAGAGACCCCATCGCGTCCCAGCCGTCCGTTCGGCCTTTGTTGTCCAGGGTGTACATCCACACATTGAACGACCGCCCGTCGGCGGTTTGCCTGAACTGCACAGACCACCGGACCTCCAACTGGTCCCCAACCATAGCCGCCGTGCTGGCTGCGCAGTTCACGGTCACCAGGTTGTTGCTGATGCTGTTTGCGCTGCCGGGAGCATGGCCGCCCAGCCAGGCAGACCCCGCGTCGTTGCGGAGCCACATCTTGTTGCCCGGGCCGTCGTAGTACAGATACACCGCGCCCCCCGCGCTGAGCGACGAGTTCAGAAGCAGATAGGTGCTCGTCGCACTCTGCCCATTCGGTGCAAGGCACCGTGTCGTGAGCGTCGTTGTGATCTCGCTCGAAAGGGACGTGTTGATGGGGGATACCGATACATTCAGACCCGGCGCGCCGATGATATAGCTCGCCATCTCATCCCAGCCGTCGAAAACCCCGGCCGCGTCAACCACGTACATCCACGCTTTCAGCGTCTTGCCCACCATCGGCGATTTCGGCTCGATGCTCCAGTTTACGCGCAGGTTGTTCCCGTCACGCACCACAGCGCTCGCCGCGCAGTCAACGCGGCAGTACGAGTTCTCCAGCACTGCCCCGGCCGTGCCCGGAGCGTGTCCGCCAGTCCACACCGTGTTCACGTCGTTGCGCAGATACAGCTTGTTGGCCGCCGCATCGTACCAGAGCGATATCCCACGGAAGCTGGACAGCGCCGTGTTCAGCACAAGGTAGGTGTTCCGGATGTCGGCGTGTCCATCCGGGTCCGAGTACGCGGCTGTCAGCACCGTCTTCGTGCCGGCTGAAAGCGAGTTACTGGCCGACGGCGCCAGCGACGCGTTGGCGGGCGGCTGGACAAACGTGACCTCGCCCATCTTCTCGAAGCCCGTATTCGCGCCGCCCTTGTCCACCGCATACAGCCAGATGCCGCACCTGCGCGCCTGCATCGTGGGCTTCGTCTCGAGCCGCCACGTGATGGTCAGGTCCTGGCCGCTGCCGGTCACCGTCGTCCCCGAGCACAGCAGCTTCGCGCGCGAGTTCTCGATGGTGTTCGCCGACCCCGGCGCATAGCCTCCCAGCCACGCTGCATTGGCGTCATCACGGAGATAAAGCTTGTTCGCCGTCCGGTCGTACCAGGCGTAAACAGCCCCGATGCCCGATACCGCGTTGTTGATGAGCAGATACGAGCACTGCAGGTCGGCATAGCCGCTCGCGTCACGCTGAACCGTGGTGAACGTCTGCGCCCCCGCCGGCACGAGGCCGCTGCCGGGGCTGACGCTCGTATTTGTGGGCGCCGCCGAGACGACCGCGATCGCCCCCGCCTCGTTCCAGCCGTCGCCATTGCCGGCGGCATCCCCGGCATACAGCCACTCCGTCAGCGTCTTGCCCGCCACGAGCGGCTTCAGGGTCAGGCTTATGTTCAGCGTCAGCGTGCTGCCGTTACCGCTGAATGTCGTTCGGTCGCAGTGGATGGTGCAGAGGCCGTTCTCGATGACGTTGCCCGAACCCGGAGCATGTCCGCCCAGCCAAGCGGCGTTGTTGTCGCTGCGCAGCCAGAGCCTGTTGTTGGTCCGGTCCAACCGGAGGAAGATGCCGTGTGCGCCCTCCAGAGCGGTGTTCAACAACACGCGGCAGTCCGCGATGTCGGCATGGCCGTCGGGGTCACTGAACGTCGCGACGAAGCTCTGCTTCACATCGGTGAAAAGGCTGCCGCTCGATGGCGTGATTGTGCCGGTGACCGGCATGCCTGCCGCATAGGCGGCAGGCGCAGATGCCGCAAGGGCGGCAAGAAGCGCGCACACAAACAGCACAGAACAGATGACAGATCGGTTCATCTTGAGTCCAACTCCTTCCCGGCGCCGCCACCGGGCGGCCACATTCGGGCGTATGCCCGGCCGGGTGCGACCATACTATCAGAGGCGCGGCTTCAGGTCAACGAGAGGCTGGTGGTGTCTGCCATTCCCCGAGGGATGAAGACGGGGCGGGGTCGCGGCGGCGAAGGCTCGGATGGTGGCGGGAGTCAAGCAGGGACCCTGCGCAGAATTCTTCGGAGGGTCCGAAAGCCGCGACGAGGTGGCACAGCTCTTTCTTGGGCACTCGCTGCCTCAAGCGCTGTGGCCGGGTGCACCCTCATTGTCCCGGTTCGTGCGGCGGCTGCGCTTCGCCCTCTGCTTGCATGCCGGGCTGCAGTAAAGAGAATCACCCCGCCGCATACGCCCTTCCCCGTAGGCATTCGCGCTGTACAGGGGATATAGCTCGCGGCAGGTGGCGCAGCGCTTCCACTCCTTAATGCCGGACAGTTCGTGGCTTAACTCGAGCCAGAGGTAGCCCAGCAGGTTGACTGGCTTGTGGACCAGCACCAGTTCTAATCCCTCCACTTGCAGTTTGGAACTGCAGTTCCACTGAAGCTGCTCGTTCACGATGTCAACGCTTCGCTGGAGAGCCTGGCCTCGGGGGTTGGAACGGCCCTCCCAGAGCGGAACCCGCTCCTTGGAGCGCGGTAGCACCAGTTCGTAACGCGTGACCTTGGACTCCTGACCACCGACCTCGGATTCACTTTGCGTGGCCTGCACCTGCCTCTCAATGTGCCCGTCCGATGACACGTTGATGAAGTCCCAGATGGCCAACACATGTCGCATCATCTCCGCTTGCTCGAGACACTTCGCCGGATCGTCAACCTCCTCAGCGTGAAGCAGGCCATAGCACTTGACGAAATTCAGAAGGGCAACGCGGTTGCCAACTTTGGCGAATTTCCTGTGCAGCCTCATTCGTGTTGAGGGCCAATACGCTGTCCACTCGCCTGCCGCCTCGGCTGCCGGGCGTGGCGATCCGGTGACGAGGTACCGTGCTTCAACCATGTTCGCAGCGACCAGTCTGTCCGGGCCTTTGACGAAGCGCAGAATCGAGTAGCCCTGCTGCCAAACCCTCCATTGAAAGTTTTTTTCTGACCCCCTCTTTGACCCCCGCTCGCTCATTACAGCCCCAGTATAACGCGCTAGACTCTATGTGTCAATGGGAGCCGCAGACAGTTCAGCGCGGCGCCAGGAGGTTCACTTTGGATCGATCATCTACAACGCTGTCCGTTCCCGAGGCCGGACGTCGGCTCGGAGTTGGGCGCTGCAAGTCGTACGAACTCGCACGCCTGGGACTTCTGCCCGTCCTCCGGCTCGGCAAGAAGCTGCGGGTACCCGTAGTCGCCCTGGATCAGATGATGCGGGACGCTTACCAGCCGGCAAGCTTGGGGCGCTCTGCATCCGAGGGTGAGGACTAGCGGCCGGAACACTGCCAGCCTCTGAGGGGCTGCAAGTTCTCGGAACCGCCCAAACCAGGAGTTCTGTTGACGGACCCAAGGCGACGACAACTCAGAATCCGGCGCGAGGTGTCAGAGGAAGCTCTGACCGCCGGCGACCTGCGGATCGCGGAAGATCTGCTGGCCGAGCTAGTCGCCCGCGCCTACGCCGCCGACCACCCGGAACTCTTCGCCCCCACCCAGATTTCGCAGAAGGGAGGTGATGCCGCTCGAGACGGGCGCGATCTCGCGCCACCAGTATGTCAAAAGCCGCGCTGACAGGTGCGGCAACCGGGACGGTGGACCCGTCGTTTCCACCGAGAAGGCTATGAAAACAATTGAAAATTGACACGACTGAGATCGTCGTTCTTCCGACCGGCGAGTACGTCGCCGAGGTCGAACAAATCGAAGAAGTTGAGGGCAATTTCGGCCCTCAACTCAAGTGGACTTTTCGAGTCCCCAACTCGAAGGACCACGCCGACTGCACAGTGCTGGGATGGACCAGCACCTCGCCCAGTACAAAGGGACGTTTCGTCAACTGGGCGAGCGCCTGCTACGGCCGCCGCATCCGCGGCGGAGAGACCATCGACACGCACGACCTCATCGGTAAGCGCGTGTCTCTGGTTCTCACAGTCGAGGAGAACGGCGACGGCGCTGAATTCAACAAGATTCAGTCGCTGAAGCCGCACAAGAAGAGTCAGCCCACTCAGGACGAGCAGGCTGACGAAGACGACGACCCCTTCCTTAAGAAGTAGGGTCTCGCATCTCGACGCCTCCCGGTGGCCCAACACCGGGAGGCAACTATCTTCAGGAGAACATCACTATGACAGTAACTCCCTCAGACGCTCTGAAACTCGGCTGGTCCATCATCCCGGTCAAGCGCAACAAGCTGCCGTTCGTAAGGTGGCGCAAGAACCAGGAGACTAGAGCCGACGAGAACATTGTAGCCGAATGGCAAGCCAAGCTCAAGCCGCCCGCGTGGGCGGTCGTCACCGGCGCCATCAGCGGCATCTTCGTTCTGGACTTCGACGGCGAGGACGGCAAGAGGACGCTTGCCGCGCTCGGGCTCGAGCCGCACGTTCGCACCGGCAGCGGCGGCAGTCACCTGTATTTCAGACATCCCGGCTTTGCGGTACGCACGGTGAACTGCAAGAGCCTCCCCGAACTGGGGGACTCATATCCGGGGCTCGACATCAAGGGCGATGGCGGCTATGCCATCTTCGCGGGCAGCAACGAACACGGCACCTACGAATGGCTGCGGGAGCCGGATCTGCATACGGTCGATCAGCTTCCCGAGGCCCTGCAGGACTTGCTGCAGGCTCCTGCACCGTCAGAGCCGGAATCAGACGGCGTCTCTTGCGAGCCAGCGGAAGACGCCGAACGCTGGCCGGCGGACGATCTGCTGAGCCGTGCGCTGGAGAGAGCCAGCGGCGGGCGCAATGCCGCCGGCTTCTGGCTCGCCTGCCAGCTCCGCGACAACCGCTATTCGTACGATGAAGCGCAGGGCGCGATGTTGCAGTTCCAGGCTGCTGTGCCCGGCGTGAACCCCAAGGGGCAGGCCGAGTCATACACGACGAAGGAGGCGCTGGACTCCCTGAACGAAGCGTACCAGCACTCCCCGCGCGAGCCTCTTGCAACGCCGGGCGAACAGGTGACCATCATCACCGGCAAGCCCAGGACGGCGAACGCACGAGGCCGGAAACCGCGCAACACGGGGACCGCGTCGGTGGCGACCGAACTCCTCGTGATGGCTGCCGGACTGATCACGGAGGCCTTCACATCGCGCGATGGGAGGCCCTACGCCCTTGTGGCTGTTGACGGCCTCAAAAGAGCTCTGCGAACCGACTCTCGTGAGTTCAGCGACCTGCTTCGGCAGCGCTACCGCCAGATCAGAAGCGGCGTTCCCACTCGAGAGGCGGTCAAGACCGCCGTCGAGCAGCTCAGCGCGGAGATCCGCCAGGGAGGTGATGTGCGCGACGTCTTCATGCGGGTCGCACAATCCGGCGACCGCATCTTCCTTGATCTCGCCGACAGGCAGTGCCGATCGGTCGAGGTGTCTGGAAACGGATGGCGGGTCATAGACATGAGTCCTGTCCCTTTCGAACGCGGGCGCGGAGCACTGCCGCTGCCAGAGCCCGTCCACGGTGGCTCCGTGGAAGTACTGCGGCCGCTCGTGAACTCCTCCGACGAGCACTTCATACTCCTGGTTGCTTTCCTGCTCGGGTGTCTGCAGGGGGGCGGCCCCTACCCACCCCTGGTGCTCTCCGGCGAGCAGGGCAGTTCGAAGTCCACGGTGAGCCGCATGGTCAAGGATTTGATTGATCCGGCAGCCATACCGCTCAGGCTGTGCCCGCGCGAAGACCGGGACGTTCTGATCACTGCAACCAACAACCACATCATCGCATACGACAACCTGAGCGGCATGCCGCACTGGCTGTCCGACGTGCTGGCTTCTCTGGCCACCGGCACAGGCTACAGCACCCGCGAGCTCTACACCGACCACCAGGAAGCAACCCTCTCGGCCTGCCGGCCGGTCGTCATCAACGGCATCACCGATCTGGTCGAGCGCTCGGACCTTCTCGACCGGTGTCTGCTCGTCACGCTTCGCAGCATCCCAGACAAGGCCCGCATCGGTTCGGGCGACTTCTGGGAGCGCTTTGAGAGTGTGCGACCCACCATCCTGGGAGGCCTGCTCGATGCAGTCTCAGCAGCGCTGAGGAACATCGACAGCACGCAATTGGCCGGGCTCCCCCGAATGGCGGACTTCGCGCGGTTTGTCACGGCCGCAGAAGAAGTGCTGCCGTGGGAGACCGGTTCGTTCCTGCGGGCGTATGCCGAGAACCGGGCATCAGGTCACCACCTCGTTCTTGAAGGCAACGTGGTGGCCGAGAGGGTCATCCAGCTTGCTGGAAGAGGCGAAAGATGGACCGGCCGCATGTCCGATCTGTACCGGGAGTTGGCAGGCGTCAGCATTCCGGACGGCTTCCCAAAGGATGCGTCCAGACTTAGCGGACAGCTTCGTCGGCTTAGCCCCAACCTGCGGCAGGTCGGCATCGAGGTCAGCATCGAGCGGTCGAAGAGCGGCTCCGTCGTGACGCTTGAGGCCAAAGGTGACGCTGATGACGCTGGTGACGCTGTACCCCCTATGTATTGCCCTTGTCCTCCAAGAGAAAAAGAGAAGAGAGAGAAGAAGGAAGAGACACAAAAGCAAGGGCACACAAATAGCGCCGCAGCGTCACCAGCGTCACCAGCTACATCAAAAAGGAGAGTAACTCTGTGAGCACGACAATGCGACACCTGCGGCATCTGCGGAAACGCGGCATCGAGCCGCGGCTCGTCGGCTGGGAGGAAGTCGATCTCGAGTGCGACGCTGAGCTCGATCCGGAGGTGCTGGAGAAAGCCCGTGAGCTGAAGCAGCAGATCCTCGCCGAACTGCGCGCGGAGCAGTTGCAGAAACTTGAGGAGCGGATCAACGACCGCGGCTGGGTGCTGGTTGACAGCACCGTACTGGACGAGGTCGTCGTGTTCGCACGCGACGACAGCATCAGCGTCCCCAGAGTCTGGGGCTCCCTTGTGCGCTACACTCTGGACGAGTTGAAACTCCTGGCCGGAAGCACGGCGGAGGGGCTTCGCCAGCTTCACGCCGTCAAGCGCGTGATCGGTGGTGTGGTACGGGAGGAGCGGCTCGACCCCCGGCCAGACCTGTGCACGGACTCGTGGGCGTGGGAGAAGCTCTTGGAGATGGTCCGGGCGCAACCGATTCACGGCAACCTCCGGGGCCTGCGCTGCTGCGGCGCCAGGCTCGGCGTTGAAGACGGCCGGTGGCAGCTCGGCTTCTGGCCCGGCGAAGGATTCTCCAGCGCGTCGGAGTTCGCGAAGGCGTGCGCCGAGCACCTCGACTCCGGGCAGTTGGCTCAGGCTCTCGCGAGACTGGCGGTGCCGCCTCCGCGCGGCAGCGAGAGTCAGCAGGCAACCCTGGATCTGGGGGCGGAGTGAGGGTGCCCGTGACCAAGGCGGCGCCCCCAATCTTGACGGCATGCCGTCTCTGTGCTACACTGAGCTAACAGGAGGCTGTCACTATGGTGAAACTTACGCTGCGCATCTCGGAAGAGACTCACGAGAAACTGCGCTGGCTCGCCTTCAAGCAGCACCGAAGCCAGCATGCCATCCTGCTCGAACTGCTCGAGAAGGCTGTGGAGAACGTAAGGCTGCCAAAGGAGGAGGAATGAGCGCACTACTCGATCTGCTGAAGGCAGAGCCGTCAGGGATGCCGTCCACGTCTGCGAGGCGCAAGGCGCTTGCCTGGGCGCGGGTCTCCACGGACATGCAGGAAGAGCGCGGGCTGTCGCTGCCTGAACAGTTAAGGCAGATTCAGGAATATGCCGAAAAGCTGGACATCGAGATCGTGGAGGAGTTCAGCGAGGCGGCAAGCGCCTACAAGACGCGGGCGAAGCGCCCCGAGTTCGAGCGCATGCTCGCGAGAGCGCGGGAGGACAGGGAGGTCTCACTCATCCTCGTGCACGACCTCTCCCGCTTCAGCCGCAACAGCATTGACGCGCAGACGCTCATCCGCGATCTGCGCAGGTACGGCGTCGAGGTGCTCTCTCTCAGCGACCCCGTCATTGACCGCGAGTCGGTGGCGGGTGTCTATATGGAAGCCATCACGTTCGCCAAGAACGAGGCGTATTCCCGAGAGGTCGCGTTCCATACGAGGAAGGGCTGCAAGGCGAACGTCCAGACGCGGGACCCCGAGACGGGCTGGTGCTACAAGAACGGCGGCCAGCCGCTCTGGGGCTACCGGGCCGAGCGCCTGATTCGCGGCGAGGAGAAGCGCGGTCGGCCCATCTTCAAGAGCATCTGGGTGCCCGACGACACCATCGTCAACGGCAGGCCGGTCTTCGAGTGGACGCAGGAATGCCTCAGGATGGCGGCGGAAGGCGCTTCTCTGGACAAGCTCCGGGACTTCTGCAACAGCCACGAGATCCCCGCCCCGCGCAGCCTCTACTGGGGGGCGACGACGTGGCACAGCATTCTGGAGCTCAACTGCCTGCTCAAGTATGCCGGCTACGAGGTCTGGAACGTCCGGGGCAAGAACCAGCGCCGCAACCCCTCCTCGGAATGGGTCATCGTCGAAAACGCGCATTCGGCGCTCATTTCGGACGAAGAGGCTCAATCGGTCATTGGGGCTCGAAGGCAGCGCTCGAAGCTTCGTCCGCAGGAGTCGGGGGCCATGTCCCGTTCGAACGGAAGCCGCTTCCTGCTCTCAGGTGGGCTCTTCAGGTGCGAGCGCTGCGGCGCCAACATGGTCGGCTTCACCAGCACGAACGGTCGAGGGCGCAAGGGCTTCTACTATGTCTGCGGCAGCGCCCAGTACCGACGCGGCCTGGGGTGCGGGCCGGGAGTCTTCGTGGACAAGCAGGTGATCGAGGAGGCGGTGCTGCAGGGCGCACTGGATCGGTTTGGGGAATGGTCTGATCCGGAACGGTTCGCCCGTCTCGTGAACCAGGCCATCGGGAAGATGGCAAAAGACACAAGGAAGGTCGATGCCGAGGCGCAACGAAGGCTTGCCGAAGTGGACGAGAACATCGCCAACCTCCGCCAGGCTCTGGAGTCCGGCCTGGAAGACATCGAGTGGGCGAACGCCCGTCTCCGACAACTGAAGGCCGAGCGCGCAGAACTGGCAGCCAGGAACGTCCCGTCCGTGCCTCCCCCTGCAGTCCCCGTGCTTGACACAGAGACAGTGAGAGCCTACCAGGGGAGGCTCAACGGCCTGCGTCAGTACGCCACGAACCGGGAGTTGCGAGAGCTAGTGCGGACATTCGTAGCGGACATCAGCCTCGCCCCGGCAACTGACTTGCCTGAAAAACAAAGCGAGCCGGCAGCCCACGAAATCACGATCAACTTCAGGGCGCTACCGGCTCAGTTTGTTAAAGGCATGGGAGCGGGGGCCTGCTACATCAATATGCA
>Ga0255342_1006752_pt1 | contig 10263 bp, 8 predicted proteins | sample wastewater_treat_3_FD_192416 | JGI IMG/M metagenome (GOLD analysis project Ga0255342, IMG submission 192416) | Wastewater microbial communities from Lulu Island WWTP, Vancouver, Canada - plant14 | ecosystem: Engineered > WWTP > Wastewater > Unclassified | place: Canada: Vancouver, British... | reverse complement strand
CTCAATAACAAGGTAGTAATGGTTGTCCATAAAGCACCAGGCATGACAGAGCCAATGAAACCGTTCAATAACTGTACCGAGGAGTTGTAGGAATACGGAACGGTCCTTATCAGAGCGGAATATCTTTTGTCCCGCATTCCCCCGGGAGGTTATGTGATACAGGGCTCCGGGATATTCAATCCGTAGAGGACGGGCCATAGGCAAAGCATATCATGATAAATGTTGCAATACAAGACCTGACCCCGAATTCCCAAGACCTGACCCCGAATTCCTTTGCGAGGTTATACGCCTGTTTAAACTGTTGCCCTCTTTGTCTTGCTGGATATCTTTCATATATCTCCCTTACTGATCGGCTTAATTTTGAGATCTCTGCCGCTACACTTTCAATATCTATTAAAAGTGTTTTATAGCTCGGAACTATTGTTTTCCAACAGTAGTGAAACAGGAGGGGTATTAATAAACACCCAAGCATGCTTAGCAATAGGATAAGGCCCTTGTTGTAAAAGTTCCAGGTTAGCCATACAACGGTAACCACAAGCAACAAAGAAGGGACAAAGGTTGCCCAAAACTTCTTCCTATTGAGCCTATCCGAAAACTTTTTTAACTCATCGTAACGTGACATATTTGCCTTCTGTAAAAAACGAAGTTACAAATAATCAACCGAAATGGACTGTCATTTCAATTTGAAATTTCTATTGCTGCTTTTTCATTAGCTTTAAATACTTAATTTCTCAATAAATACTTAGCTTTTAAATCCCCGGAATATTCCTCTACTTTGCATTTTTGACCTTTATACTTAATTGTATGATACCAGGCACCCATGCATGTTGGGCCAATTTGTTTCAACACAGATGTCACCATCCGTTCCACTATTTTTTCATCAGGGAGCAAAATTCGAGCTTTTTCTTTTTCCATTATTAATTCTCCTATGAAAAAATTCTACTCAAGGTAATTTTTTGTCTTTATGCATGTTTCAATACAAAGTTTCCAAAGTCTTCAAAGATCCATCTCCTTACATAAAGGGAATATGCACCAGGAGTTATAAAACATCTTTTTTGCAACAGGGTCGAGTTAATTTTTCAAAAGCCTAATTCCCTTACACGCAGGAAACCTTTCACATCCCCAAAAGTGATTCCCTGCATGCGCCCCAACTTTGGCAGTCCTTAGTACCATATTTGAACCGCACTGAGGGCACGAGATTTTTGAAGTTTCCTGCTTGTTTGCTCTGTCGAGCTGATGTTTCTGGACCTTGTTGATTAATTGTACCAGAGCGGGGCCATCAATTAATCTGATTGGCTTGCCACGGGCGAATTGTCTAGCCTCATCAGTAAAATCACCACACGTTACAATATGCACCTCATTGGCTCTTTCAACATTCCACAAGCCAAACATCTCCCGTATTGTGGGAACACCGATCTTTTTACTCTTCCAGTGTTTGCATTGAACCAAAATTGTTTCTCCTTCTCTATTGGCAACAAGATCAATTCCGCCATCGGCACCCGGACCAGCATTTTCAATAACCGTATAACCCTGTATCCTGTATGCCTCTCCAATAACTTCTTCGAACTCCTTCCATGAAAGTTTTAAAAGCGATGCCAAACCTGTCTGGCTTTGAAAGAGTTCTCCCTTTCTCCAGGCATTAAACATAGAAATCGCCCCGGGAAGAAGAAAGATACATGCAACCAGCCAGGCCAGGGAAGATGAGAGGTTTGCTAGGCCAGAAAGCAAGGGACCTTTGAGTACTGCAGGGACAATAAATTTCATTCCCACAAATACAATTATGGCCGTAATGACACTCATCCACCATGGTGCCTGGGTCAATGTTTCGAGAATATTTTCATTTCGCCTCGGCATTGCTACCTCCGTGATATAAAGGGCTTGAGCTTTCGTTGAATCAAACTTCTGCAAATATTAATGTATTTTATATTTTCTTCGGCAAGGGTTCGTTGATTTTAAGCAATAATAAATCTGCTATGAGCAACCATTAAAAGCATCTTTCAAATTCGAATTGATAAGGTCATGTGCACCACCATGACAGACTTGATCTTGTTTACTGGGCGCTTTGGTTACGTTCCTCTTAAAACTGACTATAGTATGATATCCACCCATTGGCCTAGCTGGTTCTTTGTTGATGGAGATATATATCCCAAAGCTCCTTGATGCTATCCCCTTTTTCCGTATACCAAAATAGAGGTCCACGCACCGATTCACCATCAAGCCCAAGGCCATCGAGTGCCAATCCAGCCAGCCTACTCATGCTATATCGTTTATTTCTCCACAAAAGCTTACCATCAAAAACAGTCACTGTGTAATCAGAGATCCGTCGTCCATTGTGTCTAAAATATAGTTTTTGCCCTTCTTCCAGTAAACCGCACTCCACTAATTTCTTCAGGTTAGTTGTGGGGCTCTTTTGAGCTTCTTGAGGTCTTTTGTCGGACGTTTTATTTCTATCCGGTTTAGTTGGCGCAAAATCTTCTTCGACGTACTTGCGATATATCTCCAGTTGCCCTTTACTTACAAGGCCTTGTTTCATAGCCAGCGCCGCTCCCATTTCGGCAGGTTCCTCGAAAAGGGCCCACTTAAGTGCCAAGATATGCTCTGTTGGAGTAATAAGAAGTAATTTATCGACCCCTTCCTCTTCAAGAAAAATAAAATGTTTCCCTGAAGATTTGTTCTTGCATAGGGTCAGGCTTAGTTCATCACTTATCTCTGTCTTAATGGGCAGTGGTCTTGCATCAACGGTGAATCTTTTATTTCCTCTAGGCTGATCAATGTTTTGTGCGAGACCTTGACTTGGCGTCTCAAGTGACACTCTCAGATGTTGCTGTTTCCGGTTTACACTTTTTACATCAAGAAATGGACTGAAGAGCTTGACTAGCCTTAATATGCTTCCGTAAATTATATATGCATCCGCTCTGTCCAGCTCTATATCTTCTCTGATTTGATGTGCAGCATGATTACCGATATACAACATCGCCCTGAGATTAATCAGACGAAGTTCCTGAAGACTGATCTTCTCACGATTTGCCAGGATATCTAACAGACCAGTCTTTTCAAATAGATAAACAAGTTCACCAGCCTTTAGCTGATCGATGCTTTTTTTACGGATAGCTAAGTAATCGTTGATTTTTTGTTTGTTCTCGTTGTCGGCTTTGCTAAGGTACTCCTTTAAGATAGCCTTTAGTAACAGCTCTAGTATCTTTCGACAAAATATGGAACAGAGATCGAACTCATCCCGGTTTAAGCAATCCTCAGCTATTTTTAATCGGTCCGTATAGCCCTTCATCTCTTCAGTTTCTCCCGCTTTAAACCTTCCTTAAATCTGATCGCTACTTTGACATGTTTTATAAACCTTTCGAAACTACCAAGTGAATCGAATAACGATAAATCCGTGAGTTTTCAAGGCCCGGGAAACGATCTCATTACCATGCTGACTGGCTAAAGGAGCATGACCAAATCGTCGTCCAAGCCGTGACGGAGAACATCAAGATTTTCGGACGCTGACAACAGGCCTTCAGCAGAAATGGTCGCAAGTTTGAAAGGGAAGAGGCTCGGGTTATCAAGAACGTCCTTCAAAGGAGCCGACCCACTGGGTCGAGCATGCAGAGACGCCTGAACCAGCCAAGCGATCAATTGGGGGTCATCAACTGTAAAAGAGGCATCATAGGTATAGATGCCTCTTTTTGAGATCTGTTTAAGCACCCCCCAGTCAACAAAGGATCTTAAGACATATCTGGCGCGACGAGCAACAGTTTCTCTTTCTCCGTAGAGCTCTCGTATGCGTCTCTGTAACTGCACCGTAGCCAGAGAGCCTTGCAGCTTCAATAGGCGGCCCACCTGGAGGGCTACATTCATCCAAAAAGGGTATGAAGCCATAATCATTCCCCAGTGAACAGCATGGTGATATTCTTGGGGCAATCTTTTGAGGAGTGCCAAACCACTCAAACGCAAAGGATCCAGTTCTTTAGGCACTCTCAGCCACACTTTGATCAAAATTGTTATTGATTTGTTGATAGAACCGCGCACAGTTGTATTGTCAGAGCGAAAAGTGTCTCTGAGGTCGCTTTGTAGAATGGATTTTATTGTTACAGTATCATTACCACCAAGTACGAGCGATGCAGTCTGTTTAAGCCATCTGAGCCGCACAACACGATCAATACCAACCTGTGTTAACCGTGAGCTTTTCTTCGAAATCATAAAGCCTTCCTCTCAATCTGCACCATAGGAACAATAAGTTCCTCGACCGAAATACCACCATGGCTCACTGTTCGTTTATTTTCATTAACAAACACCTTCCGAGGCGGCGCTATGAGGGGAAGGCAATCCTCTGGTAAGCCTGTGGGGTTCCATTCCATAGCATCAAAGAAATGTTCCTTCACCGAAGCTCGGAGGCTAACGTTAGGATAGATTCGAACGCGCTCACCGCGTAAATCCGCCACAACACCCTCGGCTGGCCGACCACATCCTTCCGCCTCAATATTACCATGGTCGGACGTTAGGAATATATGGAAACCTCTATCCAAGAGCATTTCTATTAATGAACGCAAATAAGGCTGCTGAGCCCATTGTCGGACCTGATTGTGCATACCTGCCGTGCCCAATTCCATACCATGCATGATCTTATCAACCTTATCAATCACCAGACCGGCAATTCTCGCTTGTGGATGGGAAAGTGTCTCGGATAAATCATCAAGGCTCCCATCACCCAAACCCTTTACATATACAACCTCACCGGGCATAAACCCTTGATCAGTCCAGAACTGAGCCCAGAACATCGGCTCTTTATCAGTTGAGTAAATGCTATCCGGGAAGAAAATCGGTGGTTTGCCTGCAAAAATCGCCTGGCGTGATATTGGTGTAGTTGAAGGAACCCATCCGAATACCATGCTGTCATGGAAATAATAATCAGTTTTTTGGAGTGCAAGTTCCTCTCGGATAATAAGCCATTGATCAAGTGAAAGCCCATCGACCACTAGCAAAGCAACCTTTGATATTGAATCGTTTACCAGGTGCCGAGCCAGATATCTTGTAAGATGGTGAAGCATAACCGGAGGTACCGGCGGTAAGTTTATGAGTCCAGCATAGCGTTTTACTATCCACTTTGTAAAAGCGGCATCTACCAGACCTTTTAAATTTTTGATGTTATTATTTACTTCCTCATGCAAATGAACTTCTCCATCGCTCGAAATTACAATCATTTCTGCCCAGCCGCGAGCAAAATGAAACCAGTCAGTATACTTAGCATCATCCTTCGGCACGGATGAATCTAAATTACTCACAAGCTTTGCCAGCTTGAAAGATTTGTTTTCAGCAGTATGGGTCTTTACTCCAATACGCATCCATGTCTTGTACAAGACATCTTTATTTTCAAGTGATGCAGGCTGGAGGAGTCCTTCAAGAAATATGCTCTCCACATATCCTCGAATGTCATGATGATCAAATGGTATGTTTGCAGGGCCTTTGACGGCCAGATTATATACTCCCCTATCATCTTCAGCAATTGAAGCTCCCTGTGCCGTCATGTGACTCAAGAAAATTGGCCATCGTTCCTGGAGAAATCCATAGAACGCTTCTCTGTCCAAGGTGATCGTCTCAAGTGGCCAGTCATCAAAGTGGTTACTTTTGCGCAGAAGCTGAATAAGTCGTGCGGTGAGTACATCTGGAATTTGCTGACCCTGGTAATGGAGACGAAGCAAAACTCTCAACAAATCCGAAGGTTGTTTGATTAGCTCTGGCGCAATTTCGAAAACATGCCGAAGAATAAATTCCTTTGTGGCGTTTTCGCCAAGATTCCCAGGGGAATGTCGTTTCTGTGCATCATATAGCACATCCAAATACCCTCGATTCAGGGTAGCCACAACCGGGTAACTCAAGTTGGGGAAAATATCCCCAAGGTTAAATGAAAGTTTGCGGCCAGCATGGAACAGATCATATGGTAAAGATGCAAGGTCATCGGCACCTGATCGGAGAACAACCACGAGATCTGTTTGATCTCCTCTATCCCAATGAGATCTAAACCTTGACTCATATACATAACGAAATTCAATGTGATCATCGAAAGTTAGCAGCTCAAATCCTCGATCGCGGATTCCTTCCAAGATTTTTTCTTCCAACAGAAGCCCATCAGGGTCTGCAACAACAGTAAGCCTCTCCACCCTCGGAGTGAACTCTTTCAGAATATGATCTCGCCAATTAGTCATTGCAGCTTTCCACCCGAACCATAAGTAAGGGAACCATTTCAGGATATATTTCTGACTTTCTTTCAAGCTGTTCCAGGATTCTTTTCTCTTCTTGTGCAAGAAGTCCTAGACGATGATTGCGCACCTGAGGCAAACCTATTCGCGCGATGATCCTTTGATGCGCCGAAAAGGCGTAGTCCATCTTCTTGCGTTCCCGTTCTATCCTTCCTTGATGTTCGTGTACAAGGGCATCATAGGTCGATTTTCCATGCTCTTCGGCTGCCTTTTGAAGTTGTTCATATATTTCCAGAGAAGCTTCTGCTTTAAGCACGGAAAGCATCTGTGGGTTTGTGACAAGGAGCTGATCCCATATGTGCCTGGCCGTTGGAAGGAAAACTTCACCATTATCAGATAGGAACAACGGCATTATTTTCCCGCGATTCCAATCCATAGCGGCTATCGCAATTCGCCAAAGAGACCAGACACCCTTGACTTCACGATCAACACCAGCAATCGACACGACCGGAACCGGTTGGCCAGGCACAAAGCGCGGAAGACTTATTGCCAGGCCACGAATCTTCGGTTCTTCTAGCGTAAGGTGTCTTGCAGTTGGAAATTTCTCAGCCTCTTTTCCTGTGAAGACAACATTCGTGTAATTTTCACCATCGGGCCATATCAGATTCCAGCCTTGACTCTTTCTTTCAGCCTTACCTCCATTCGCTCTCAAGTAATTGACGGTCATGCGCTCGACCCAATGGGGCAAGGGGTGAGTCAAGAGCCGCTGGGCTTCGCCAGGTTCCAGGTCCTCGGTCGCGCCAAGGACGGATGCGGTCGTGCGCGCCTCGCGAGCCTGCTCCTGCAAGCGGGCAACCACGCTCTCTACGGAGTCCTCAAGCTTTTCGGGGTTGAGGATCGCCTCGACATACATCTCGTCGAACATGCGGCCCGCCTGGGCGGAATCGAGGACGTCGCCGGTCTTGTCGATGCCGAACTCCTCAAAGATGACGGCGAGCTTCTGCTCCAGTACCTCACGGACCCGGTGCTCTACCGAGTCCTCGAACACGAAGTTGATGGCGCGCACCGTGTGGGTCTGGCCGATGCGGTCCACCCGGCCGATGCGTTGTTCCAGGCGCATCGGGTTCCAGGGGATGTCGTAGTTGATGACCACATGACAGAACTGGAGGTTGAGACCCTCACCACCGGCGTCCGTCGAGATGAGGATGCGGGCATCCTTGGCGAACGCCTCCTGGACCTGCTTACGCTCTTCCATGTCCATGGAGCCGTTCAGACAGACGACCGAAAACCCGCGCTCGGTCAGGAACCGGTGCAACATCTCTTGGGTGGGAACGAACTCGGTGAACACCAGCACCTTGAGCTCCGGGTCGCTCTCCTCGGACTGGAGGCGGTAGAGCCAGTCGAGCAGCGCCTCGGCCTTTGCATCTGGTCCAATCTGCTCGCAGCGGGCTGCGGCTTCCAGCAGCAGCTTGACCTCGGCGCGCTCGTTCTTGAGTGCCTTGAGGCTGGTGCGGAGCAACACGTCGATCTGCTCCTGGCCGTCCAGGTCCGCCCATTCCTCCTCGGAGGTGAGCGGGAACAGGGTCAGTTGTTCCTGGGGTGTGGCGAGCGCCTCGAGCCGCCTTTCAAGCGTAGTGCGGATGGCGCTCGTGCTGGAAACCACCAGCCGCTGCATCAAGATCATCAGGAAGCCGATGTAGCTCCGCTTTTCCCGCATGGCCTGGTTGTAGCCTTCACGGACGTATTCGGTGACCGCTTCGTAGAGGAGTTGCTGATGGCGGTGACGCTCTTGCCATGAGACCGGGCCAAGCTGCGTGCGCCGCGGTTTGAACAGGGGCTTTCCATCGGCATCGATGGCGCGGCGCTTCTCGGTGCGGATGACATGCGGCTGGACCCGCTCGCGGGTGACGCTACCGATGTCCGGGAACTCCTGGGCGTCGATCAGGGAAACCAGCCGATGAAAGGCATCGGTCTTGCCCTGATGCGGGGTGGCCGAAAGCATCAGGAAATATGGCGCAGCCTCGGCCAGGCCCTGCCCCAGCTTGAATCGGGCTACTTGGTCGGTGCTGCCCCCGAGACGGTGCGCTTCGTCCACGATGACCAGGTCCCAGCCGGCGGAGATCAGGTCCTCGAACCGTTCGCGGTTGTGCTCGCTCACCTGAGCCGCGCTCCAGCCGCGGCGCTTGTCCAGGGGCTTGACCGAATCCATCGGCACGACCACCTGCGCAAATAAAGTCCACGGGTTGCGGGTCACGGGTTGCGAGTCTTCCTGACCCGAGACTCGGGACTCAGGACTCGTGACTGCCGAAATTCGGCCCAGCGTTTTGATGTCGTCCGGCAAGACAAGCTGGAAATGCTCGTTGAAGTGGGCCCGCATTTCGGCCACCCACTGGCTCACCAGACCCTTCGGGGCGATGACCAGCGTCCGCTTGACCAGCCCGCGAAGCTTGAGTTCCCGCAGAATGAGTCCCGCTTCGATGGTCTTGCCCAAGCCGACCTCGTCCGCCAGGAGATAGCGCACCCGGTCATTGGCGATGGCGCGGGACAGGGCCCGGATCTGGTGCGGCAGCGGAATGACGGAGGACTCGATGGGCGCAAGCAGGACGTCCTGGGTCAGGGCGTCGGCCACCCGCGCGGCGGCAGCGATGTAGGCGATATCGTCCGGCGAGCCGGTGCCAGCGCTCTCCAGGGACTTGAGCCTGGAAGCCGGGATGCGGACCACGGAGTCGCGGCCGGGCAGCCAGACGCGGCAGGTCGTCTCACCCCAGAGCGTCTGGGTTTCGATGACCTGACAGAGTTGCCCGTGGTCCAAAGAATACATCCACGAAGAACACGAAGGTTCACGAAGGTTTCTTCTTTGTGTGTCTTCGTGCCCTTCGCGGATCATTTTACGAACCTCTTCCATTCGAGCTTGCCATGACTGCCGAAGTTAATGAGGACACCGACCCTCAATCCGGTTGCTTTCAGATAATTGAGAATCTGCGCCTCTTCGTTACCGGACAACCGGTCAAGCGCCTTCAACTCGACGATGAGTTGTCCGTAGCAGACCAAGTCCGCGCAGTATTCCTTGTTCAGCATCTTTCCCTTGTATGAAATCCTCAAAGGCTTCTGCGCTTCGAATGGAATGCCACGCTCCCGCAGTTCCACCTCCATTGCTTCCTGATAGACCGCTTCTAGGAATCCCGGCCCCAGTTCCCGGTGAACCTCAATCGCCGCTCCGACGATGGCGAACACTTCTTCCTTGAAAATCAATTCCGTCATTCTTCGTGGCCCTTCGTGTCCTTCGTGGATCATTCTTCTCCGCTTCGGGTGAGCGCCTGGTCGTACCACATGAGGAGCTTCGGGTCTTCCTGGAGGACGTTCTCGGGAACCTTGCGGGCCACGGTGATTATCGTGGCGTAGTCGCGCTCCTGCCAGGCCTTCTTGAATCCGGCGCGGACGGCCTCGAGGCGGAACACCTTCAAGCGCTTCTGTGTAGAGGTTCGGTAATCCTCGAATTCCTTGAGCAGCGACCGCTCGCGCAGCTTCTCCAGGTCGCCCGCTTTGTTCGGGTCGGGCACGTACCAGCGGTCCTTGCCCTTGGCGCGCAGGCTCTCGTCGTCCTTGGACAGGTTGCGCAGTTCCTTGAAGTTCGTCGAGAGGTAGCTGTGTATCTGGTTCGGCACTTCACCCTTGCCGTCATAGCGCAGGAAGTTTTGTTCGAGCAGCTCGGAGAGCTCAAGTGGCTTTTCATACTTTTGCCAGCCGCCAAGCTCTTTAATGAACAACGGATGGATATCCTGAAATGTCTGAGGCTTGTCTTTGAGTAGTTGGCGAAGCCAGACGATCGCAGAGGATTCGTCGGAGACAAAGAGCGACATTTGCTCCATACCCCCTGCGGTCATCTTCTTCTTGTCATATTCAGCCACTTGATCGGGGAGAAAATACATGCCGTCACGGTAGGAGAAACGCTGGGACAATCCTTCCTGGAAGGCCGCGCTATTCAGTGGCACGGGGTAACCTTTCCGGATGAAGTAAGCCACCATCTGGTCGTACAGGATGCGCGGATCGCGTTCCGCGACAGCGATCA
>Ga0255342_1006743_pt1 | contig 10280 bp, 10 predicted proteins | sample wastewater_treat_3_FD_192416 | JGI IMG/M metagenome (GOLD analysis project Ga0255342, IMG submission 192416) | Wastewater microbial communities from Lulu Island WWTP, Vancouver, Canada - plant14 | ecosystem: Engineered > WWTP > Wastewater > Unclassified | place: Canada: Vancouver, British... | reverse complement strand
TTTCGGCCAGATCCGCGTCGTTGAGGCTGGTCAAAACGGTCACAGCCAGAACGACCGGAGGTGTTGTGCCCTGTTTTTCGGCAGTGGCCACTGCAGCATGAATCGCTTCTCTCATCATTTTGCCGCCCCCCGCCGCATGGATATTGAACATATCCACGTTCATTTTTACTGCCGCTTCGGCGGCCCGGGCAACCGTATTGGGAATATCATGAAACTTCAGATCCAGAAAAACACGACCGCCGTTTCGCTTGATGCGCTCGATTATTCCCGGACCGGCTGCGGTAAAGAGCTCTTTACCAACTTTAAACATACCGACATGCCCGGAAAGAAGGGTAATCCAAGGCATAGCCTCCCTGAGGCCGGCTGCATCCAGAGCAAAAATCAGCTTTCCGGCCGCGTCGCTATTCGAGATATTCTTCATCGCCGATGAATTCCGTGCTGTCCGGAATCGGTTTGAAATCTTCTTTAGAGCCCTTCAGGTACTCCGGATGAGCGTAGCTAACCTTTCCTGCGGCGATCTCTCTGAGTGCCAGTACAATCTCCCTGTTTTTACTCTCCAAAATCGGCTTTGCCCCTTTGAGCAGCTGACGTGCCCGCAATGAAGCCAGAGACACAAGACCAAACCTGGTCTTGGCCATTCTCAATGAATCTTCAACTGTGATTCTTGCCATACAACTAAAACCTCCCTAAACTTTTCCGGCTGAATTCAATAAACAGTCTATCCTGCCGCGCAGACGACTGGTTTTGCATTTCTCCGCTGTGTAAATGGCCATCATCTGATCAATGGCTGTTTCCAGATCTTCGTTAAAAATTACATAATCATACCACAAAACTTCCCTTAATTCACTTTCTGCCTGTGCGAATCTTTTTTTAATCGCCTCCTGGGTCTCATGTCCCCGCTTTTCCAGGCGCCGGAGAAGCTCCTCCAGCGAGGGAGGCAGGACAAAAACAAATACCGCGTCCGGAAATCTCTTTTTGATGGCCTGCGCACCGCGGGGCTCGATGTCCAAAAGCAGGTCTTTGCCATCTTTTAGGGCACATTCAATGGCGTTGGCGGATGTTCCGTAGAAGTTACCGTAATTTTCCACCCACTCGACAAACTCCCCCCGCCCAATGCGCTCATGGAAATCCTGACGGGAAATAAAGTGATAGTCTTTCCCTTCTGTTTCGTCGGGGCGGGGTTTTCGCGAAGTATAAGAAACCGAAAACCCGATTTCCGGGTGCGCCTTCAACAGATGCCGGCAAATACTGCTTTTCCCGGTCCCGGAGGGGGCGGAAAGCACGATGATCAAACCTTTATCCATGCTACTCAATATTCTGCGCCTGCTCGCGCAACTTGCCCAGTTCACTTTTTGCCTCAATGACCTGACGGGCGATCTCCAGATCATTGCATTTTGAACCGATGGTGTTAATTTCCCGATTCATTTCCTGCAGGAGAAAATCGATTTTTCTGCCCTCGGCCTCATCGCTTTTGAGCAGCCCTTCAAACTGAGAAATATGGCTCCCCATACGGACGAGCTCTTCGGTAATATCGCAGCGCTCCGCCATGATGGCCACTTCCTGGGCCAGGCGTGCATCGTCCAGCTCGAATCCGGCGGCCAGGTCTTTAATCCTGACGGATAGACGTTTCTGATAATCCATTACCACCTGCGGTGACCGGACTCGCATCGTCTCTACCATTTCCCGGATGCCCTGTAACCTCATCTGCATATCGGAAAACAGCGAAATACCTTCATCCTGCCTCATGCCAACCAGTATCGACAGGGCTTCCTGAAGTGTTTTTTCCACCTGCCCCAAAAAAGGCGCGTCGAGTTCTTTGTCGGCAGAAGGCGCAAAAATATCCCTGAAGGAAATCATATCCCTGATGGTAACCGGCTCTTGAATGCCAAATTCTTCTTTGAGGCGCATCAGGGCATTGAAATAGCCGCGCGCTGTATCGATATTAAGATTGATACCGGACAATTCGGCATCCTCGCCCTCCAGACGTATCGAAACATCAATCCGGCCGCGCTTGAATCTTTCTGCTATCTTCTTTTTATACTCCGGCTCCAGTGGAAAAAGTACGGAGGGCATTTTCAGAGAAATCTCCAGAAACCTGTGGTTTACGGACTTCGCCTCGACAACAACATTGCGGCCGCCGTACATTGTCTCCACCCGTCCGTAACCCGTCATACTTTTTATCATATTTGCATCCTCTGATTATTTGCCTGTCTTTTCTGCTGCCTTGAGCATCTTCAACTGCAATAAATACCTGGCACGGATCACTCCGAACATGGTCAGTTGTCCGGCGTCGGCGTAATCAGGATAAGTCCAGGGTAAAGATAAAAATTTTTTCTCCTGATATATCAATGTCAGATCGGCATAAATCCCGTCGCGCAGGTAAGGCCTGTGAGTGTAACCTTTGCCTGTCGCCAGGATCAGGTGGGCTGCCGACAAATAGCCGGGATCAATGTTAACCGACCGTCGTCCTTCTTTTGACGCTTCATTTTCCAGGTTATTTGCCGCCAGTTTGATGTCCGGGAGCGTCTCCGGCCTGATCAGCTCCTCCATTGACAAGAAGCGCCTGCCGAGTCCACGCCCCATTTCCGCCTGGTAATAATCGGTGTAATCAAACGGCATCCAGGCACTTATGAAATCAGGCCGGCCGTACAGGGCCGACAATTTCTCGACGACATCGTTGATGTTTTCCAAAGCCGGGGCAAAAACACTGAAAATGAGTTTGACCGGCTCAGCGTCGGTTGGTTTACTCATAGCGCGCCGATGAGTTCTTCCCTGGATACGGTAGACGTACCCACTTTGCCCACCACAATCCCCGCGGCATGATTGGCCAGAGAGGTCGCCTCCTTTAAATTTGCCCGTGCCGCCAGAGCCAGCGCCAGGACCCCGACAACCGTGTCACCTGCTCCGGTGACATCGTATACTTCTTTGGCGCGGGCAAGAAAATGAGTATGGGTTACGGGAGGGCCGTTTTCAAACAGACTCATCCCTTCTTCTCCCCTGGTAATGAGTAATGCCCGGAACCGATACTTGTTCAGCAGTGTCTCCCCCAAAGCAATCAGTTCCTCCGCCCCTTGTGCTTCCATGCCGGCGGCCCGTTGCGCTTCCAGATGATTGGGAGTGATCATATCCGCGCCGGCATAAATGGAAAAATCGCTTTGCTTGGGGTCGACGCACAAAAAAATGCCGGCATCCGCCGCAATGTTTCTGATCCCCTCCATCAGCTTTCCCGTGACAACTCCCTTGTTATAGTCGGAAACGACAATGGCTCCGACACAGCCTGCCAGTGACTTCACATAACGAAGTATTTTCTCTGTGCTCTTTTTGGCAATCGCCCGCCGGCTTTCCCTGTCAAACCGGACAACCTGCTGACCGTGAGCGACGATTCTTGTTTTCAGCGTTGTCGGCCTTTCCTTTTCAATGATGATACCCGACTTATCGATCTGGCGAATCTTCAACTGCCTGAGCAGCTCACGGCCCACATCGTCGGCGCCGATTACCCCCGCCATATAAACCCTGCCGCCCATCGTATAAATCGTATTGAGGACGTTGGCACAGCCGCCGAGCATCATGGAGTCCTTCTGAATGTCGACAACGGGCACCGGAGCCTCCGGGGAAATTCGCGAGACTCGTCCCCAGATAAAGTGGTCCATCATAACATCTCCGACAACCAGCACTCCGGAGTTCGCAAAATCGGCGATAATCGCCAACTCTTTATGTCTGGAGTGTTTCCCCGTCATTTATCACACACCCTCTGCGGCATCGGCAAACCACAAAAAAAGCGCAACGCGCGCTGTATTTAATGAAAACTGAGAAACTTTATTATCAACAGAGGATTTTGTCAAACATTTTCATGGCCGGTTTTTAAGCCTTCGCCTGTTTCATGCACCAATCTTTCCTTGACACCTGATTTTCGTCTCCCTATAGTCTTGTCGATTCGGCCTATACCCGTCTGGAAACTTCGGGCGGCCTCAGTGAAAGGCAGTTTGTCATGTCTGAGCTCATTATTCTCATCTACCGTCTTTTAACTTCCCTCATCGTCTGGCCGCTGAGCCTGGCGGTGCGCAACCATCCCAATTTCAAAAACACAATCAGTCAAAGGCTGGCCCTCACGATGCCGCCCCGGCCCGCGGGTGATCTGATCTGGTTTCATGGCGCTTCGCTGGGAGAGATAAAAGCACTGGCCGGCCTGATTGAAACCCTTAAACAACAGAAGCCTCAAACTGTAATCTGTCTGAGCACCATGACCGCAACCGGCAGGCAGGCGGCCAAGGAGATAAAAGGAGTGGACATCGTCATACCCCAGCCATTTGATGTTCGCCGGATTATGAAACGATATATGCGCCATCTGGCCCCCAAAGCACTGGTCATTGCCGAGACCGAAATATGGCCCAATATGATTATGGCAGCCGGGGCAAACCATGTGCCCGTAATTATTATCAACGCACGTCTTTCAACTAAAGCTTTCAAACGCTATTTGTATGTGAAGCCCCTCATGCGTCGCCTCCTGGCAGACACCCGTATACTGGCCATGGGAAGCAGAGATTACCTCCGCTTCAAGGCACTGGGGGCGGACAATGTGTCCCAGGCGGACAATATCAAGTTCGACGCCGTCACAACATTGAAAGGCGAACGTGCCGACACCCTCAAAAAAGAACTGGCTATCGGCAACAGACCGGTTTTCATCGCTGGAAGCATCCGCTCCGGTGAAGAGGCTCTCGTCGTGACAGCTATCGAAGAAATACGAAAAAACATCCCCGACGTTTTCTGCATTGTGGCACCCCGCCACCATGACCGGATATCATTCATCACCGGCGCGGCAACCGACCGGGGTATGACCTGGTCTTTAAGAAGCGAAGGGGCAGCCGACGCGGACATTTTGATTCTGGACACCACAGGTGAGCTTTTTGATTTCTACGGCCTTGCGACAGTTGCGTTTGTCGGAGGAAGCCTTGTCAAGTCAGGCGGACAAAATCCTCTCGAACCGATCGCCTGGAGTGTGCCGACACTGCATGGTCCGCATATGGATAATTTTCTCTGGGCGATGGAGGTTGTGGGGGAATTCACCATCACGGTCAGAGACGAATCCGAGCTCGCCCGTGAGGCAGTATCCGTCATTTCTCACCCGGAGCTCTACCGTCCAAAGGCGGAAATGGCCAGAGACGCCCTTGACCACGCAAAAGGCGCCACGAAAACGTATTGTAACGAGATTATGAAAATCATTTCCTATTAGAATACTCTTCCGACCAACTTCCATATCACCCCTGGATCAGCAAGTCAGCCCCCAAGCAAACCTCCAATCCGAGGTGTTCTTCGATACCGTCGGCAATTTTTACAAAACGGCTAATACATTGTAATACGTTTATTTTGATAACATTTCACCGCCCGAATTTCTATTTTTTAACAAAATAAAAGCAAACATGTCAGGTTTTTTTACAATTACTTTACAAATGGCGTTTAGTTAAAAAATGAATTATAGAAAATCCGTGTAATATATAACACTTGGGGCAATGGCACTGATTTTGCTTTAGTCTATCAAATGATTGAGTGCGTTTTTCGTTCCCGACGCAAGAAGGATGCCGCAGGCATCTGATATTATTAACCTAACCAATGATGGTCATTTTATCCAGTTTCCGTTTAAGTTAATCGTGGTGTTTTCTATCGGCAATCATACTGACAGCAAATAAATCCTAAACCGGCCTTGCGAGTTTAAAAATGAGCCTTCAAGCTATCTCCGATGGCAGCAGATCCTCCCGATTGCACACGACACCGCATTATTCCAGCCCATGGCTTTTCCAAAATCACAAAATATTGACCGGCAATGACCCGAGTGAATTGATTCCGGCTGATGAACTGGTTAAAAAAATAAATCAGGCGATTTTAAAAAAAGAGTTTGTTTTCCTTCATCTCGGGCAGCGAACCACATCAACACAGTTTCTGATCAAAGCCTATCCGCAAATCTGTTCTCAGGCAGAGCTTCTTTGCAGACTGGAACCGGCAGATGCAGCCATCGATCTTAAAAACTATGAGCTCAGACACCTGATGATCGATGACGGGCTTTCCGTCATTATTTCAAACGTTAGTCCTGTCAGTCTCGACGGTTTTTTTCTCAGGCTTACGCTGCCCGCGGACAGCAAAGTCCAGACCAGGCGAAAGGCGAAGCGGCACCTGTGTAAAAGCACCCACTGCAAAATTATTCAGGGGGATTTTGTCCTTTCCGGAACGATAATCGACTTCACCACCCAGGCTTTGGGAATCAATATCACCCCAAACACCGATACCGCCGACTTCAATAACGATAAACCCGCCTTTCTTATTCTGGAGCGCGAAGGTATGGAATTATACTCGGGCATGGGGCGCTGTCTCCGGAACCGCTTGAATAATTTCGACCGCAGGCTGGTGTTTACCCCCCTTATCCAGCAAGGCGCACTGTACCCGAGCAAAGAACTCCCGCATGCCAGGCAGCAGGCCGGAAATGCTTTTTGTGCCTGTTTTCATCATCCTTTTTCCAACACATATGTGGAAAGAGATATTTGCGATATCTCTCTGACCGGCTTTTCCATCTGCAATGAGCCGGAGGAAGACCTCCTGCTACCGGGCATGTGGATACCTGAGTTGGCGATTGTTTATGCCGGCTATGTGAAAATGAAGTGTAAGGCAAAGGTCATCTATCGCCTGGCAGACGAAGAGACGGGCAAAGTGAAATATGGTCTGGCTATGAGCGGGATGGACCTTGAGACCTATACTCTTCTGAGCCGCATCATCTGGGCTTCGTCGGGTGCCCGCATCGGCATCGCTTCAGAGGCGGAAATGGATACCCTATGGGAGTTCATGATTGAGGCAGGCTACTTCGATCAGGAGCAATACGGCAATAACGGGGTAAAGCCGGATTTTTTCAAAGAATCATACCTCAGACTATACGGATCCCATCAGAATATCGCCCGGCAGATAATCTATAAGACCAACGGAAAGATTAACGGCCACATCGCCATGCTGCGCGCCTATGAGCCTGCCTGGCTGATCCATCACTATGCGGCGGATAGGCGAAATGAAGGATCTCCGTTTTTATCATTTTTGAAAGACGTTATTAATTACCTGGCCCCTTTTCATCGGCAGCAAACGGCCGTGGCTGATTACTTCATGGCGTATTATACACCCGAGAGGGACGGAGCAGCGAAATTTTTCAACTATTTTGCACGACATGCCAATAACGGCAAAATGTGCTCCGTGGATTCATTCGCCGCAATGCACTTCAGAAAAAAAATTGCCCAAAAACTCCCCGAAGGCTGGGTACTCAGGGAATGTACACTTGACGACCTGTTCAAACTGAAAGAGTTTTATGAGGCTACCGCGGGCGGACTGCTGATTGAAGCTATGGGCGTGAATGCGCCGGCAGAAGCTCTGAAAAAATCATTTGCCGCTGCCGGTTTTAGAAGAGAATATCGCACCTACTGCCTTTGCTGTCAAAATAAACAACTTGCTTTTTTCATTGTAAACCGATCGGACATCAGTACAAAACTCGATGAACTGCTAAACGGGATCACCGCCATCATCATTGAGCCGGACATCCTGTCGTGGGCGATGTTTGCCGCTGCAGTAAATAATCTCGCCGTTTTATACGATCAAGGGACCATACCTTTGATGATCTACCCTTTTTACTTTCTCCCCGTGCAGAATATCAAAGTCGAACAAGAGCGGGCGATATGGATTCTTCATACCAAAGCGGCGGACGAGTGCCTGTCCTATATTAACAAGCTGACGAGCATCCGCCATACAGGACCATAATTCATCGCTGACCGGTTTGCTGCCCCGAAGGTTAAACAGGCAGATCTCGCCATCCCCGGCCTGAAGGGCATCTCAGTATTTATCGAACACTACATTGACAAATTTCAGATACGGCCGGAGGGCGGGAGTGCCGCCGTCTTCAAAAGGGTCGTTCAATCGCCCTGGAACGACCCCTGTTTTTATATCAGACCTGTCTTATCACTCAAGGGATACTCAGTCGTGATGCATAGACCCGACGGGCGAAACGTCCGTGAAAGGCGACTGTCCCTGGCAAGCCAGGCATCTGTCACCGTCCCGTAGCGGATATGCCTCGCCGCAGTCCGGACAGACAGCCACCGGCCCCATTTTTTTTCGCCTTACTTTTTCCGGGGTGACCTGTACACGCTGAAGTCCAAAAAGATTGTGTCCCGCTTCTTTTATTTGTGAAAAAAGCTTTTCGGAATCCTGGTCCTGCTTTTTCTTCTTCTTCAGATACCAGTCCCTGATTTCCGGCCATGAATCGAGTTTTTTGGTATCAAGATAGACACGCACGCCGCTGCCGTTGTATTTTTCATAAAGAGTGACGGCAAATTTTCCGAAAGGAACCACAGAAAGCCAGCCATTGCCGACTGTACAGGGCGTCAGAATCTGCACGGCATCCGGCAGGCAGGCCGGCGTTTCACATATCGCATCAAAAAACTCGCCGGCCGGCAGGTTTTTCATGGCCAGATCAACCATGAATCCGCCGATCAAAAGCCCAGGCGCCAGTGTACCGTGAAAAGACTGAACCAGGTGAACATATTCTTCATAAGAGTAGGTACAGATGTTCATAAATTTATTACTCCTTTGTTGCGCCCCGAACTGCGGTAAACAACCGCCGGGGATTATTTAATAAACCAGTGACAAGCGCGGTTCACGCGCTCCGCGGGCGGCAACCCCCTGACCGGGTTCACGCGAAATGGTCCGCTGCATCCAGCCTTCGTCAATCTTTCCCTCCACCAGCGGCACAATCTCATCAGCCAGAAACAGAGCCTCATTGATATCGTGAGTCACATAAATCATGGGGCAGGACAATCTGCCCTTTAATTTTTTGATTTCTTCGCGTAACCCCCGTCGCGTCACTACATCCAGCGCAGAAAAAGGCTCATCGAGCAAAAGTACGCGCGGGTGGCGGGCGAGTGCCTGACATATGGCGCAGCGCTGGCGTTCTCCCCCGGAAACCATATGCGGCTTTCGCTTTTTAAGATGACTGATGCCGAACAGCTCAAACAGGGAATCGACTTCCTTTTTATCCACGGCGGCAAAAGCCGCATTGTCGTACAAGTTCAGATGCGGGAAAAGATTGTAGTCCTGAAACACATAGCCCAGGCGGCGCTTCTGCGGTTTGAGATTCACCCGCCGTTCAGAATCAAACCAGATTTCTTCACCGAAGCGCAGCAGACCATCGTCGGGAGTTTCCAGCCCGGCCAGCATGCGGATAACGGTTGTCTTACCGCCGCCTGAGGGACCAATCATCACCATCGTCTTACCGGATGGACAGGAAAATGACAGTTCCAGGTCATAATACTTCAATCTCTTTTTAAAAAAGGCAGAAAGAATCACGAATCCACCTCCCTATTGAGCTTGTTAATCAAAAGCAGAAAAGCGTAACTGACAGGGATAAAACTAAGGGCGATAAGACCCGCCTGGCGGTAATCCATCATTTCCACCGCCTCGTAAATGGCAATCGATGCCACTTTGGTTTCCCCGGGAATGCTGCCCCCAACCATCAGCAAGACACCGAATGCGCCGATCGAATGAAGAAAAACAAGCACGGCGGCAGCGGTTATACCTGCCAGAGAATTGGGTATCACCACACGCAAAAAGGCAGCACGCCTGGACAGACCGAGGATATAAGCGTTTTCCAGGAGACGCCGGTCGATTTTGGCGAAAGCCGCTTTCATCGGCTGTACGGCAAAAGGAACGGAATAAATTACCGATGCGATGACGATCCCCAGAAAAGTGAACAGAAGCGACCCTCCGGTGAGCTTCGCCCACAAACCGCCCACCCATCCTCTGGGGCCCATGAGAATGATCAGATAAAAACCGATGACCGTCGGCGGCAGTGCCAGCGGCAGATAGATGAGCGCCTCGGCAAGCGATTTGCCCGGGAAACGGTAAAAGGCCAGAAAGTAGGCAACCGGCGCGGCCAGAACCATCAAAAGGACGGTCGTGACCAACGCAAGCTTGAGTGTTACATAAAAAGCGAGGTAATCCACTTATCGGTATCCGTATTTCCTTTTGATCTGCGCCGCGTGATCACTGAGCATAAATGCCGCAAACAACTCGGCACACTTTTTATTTTTCGCGTTTTTGTTCACGCATCCGGCCTGCACGATATCCGGTGCTTCCGGCAGATGATAAAAGCAGCCTTCAGCCGCCCGGGGATGAACCGTCGCTGAAAGAGCGCAAAAGCCGGCGTCAACCGCTCCGGTGCTTGCATACTGGAAGGACTGGGCGATAGTTTCGGCAAAGACCAG
>Ga0255342_1006732_pt1 | contig 10289 bp, 6 predicted proteins | sample wastewater_treat_3_FD_192416 | JGI IMG/M metagenome (GOLD analysis project Ga0255342, IMG submission 192416) | Wastewater microbial communities from Lulu Island WWTP, Vancouver, Canada - plant14 | ecosystem: Engineered > WWTP > Wastewater > Unclassified | place: Canada: Vancouver, British... | reverse complement strand
AGTATAAGTAAAAAATTTCTCTGGGTTTATTATCCAGAAAGTGCAATTAATGAATATTTTCAAATAGATGAAAATACTTTATATCTTAGCACAAGAGCAGGATTTATATATGCGATAACCATTTAGTTCATCTTGTCAGTTAGTTCTATATTGGCAACTTAATCTTTATCTCTAATTTTATTTCGCAACTTCTTTGCGTTTTTTATGGCATAGCCTGAGAAATCATTGTTGAAATAACAATAGACATCAAGTACTTGCGTAAGCCATTTATTAATTCTTTTAGCCCACACTTATCTCTTTATCAGAATAATTTGAACCATAAAGTATCTTTTCACCATGCATTCTTATGTATACAAAGCTTCCCGTAATTTCCAAATTTAGTTGTCACATAGGTGAATCAACTGAACAGATAGTAATATTACCATAATTCCCTAAAAATTCATAAATTTCTTCATCAAACCAACTTTCATTGCGAAACTCAAATACAAAAATACTTACTATCAAATTCAGTAAGTATCTCAACAAAATTTGTTCCAGCTCCCTAATTGATTGGACAGAGATTAATCCTATTAAAGATTTACTCCTAATTGTATTTAATATTAAACCATTTGACTATAAAAGAGACAAAAAGCTCTGTAGTATATAACTAAAAATAATCCCCTGATTTTATCAAGGCAAACCTTGGTTAGTTTGTGAAGTTGGGATTAATTCCTTTGCTTCTATATTCTCGCCTCACTATTTATTTTGTCTAAACTTAAGCAAATTCCGATAACGTTCTGTAGCTTGCAGAAGTCAATTTGGGGAAATCGAAGATTTTCCTTTTATCCGCTTTTACATGAAGCGGTTAATCCGTATTAGTTGTATAATTACATTTTACCACTCCTTCTCAAAACTATCAAAATCCTTAATAGGTGCTATAAATTTTGAATCTCTTATGAGTTCAAACCTCTTTTTGGCACTTTTTATCTTATTTATTTCTTCAGGTCTCAATTCATAAATATCATTAGTTCCTTTGGTTTCAACTACGAAGAAAATATTTTCGGAAGTTACACCATTTTGAACTTTTTCTATCACAATCGCCCAGTCGGGTGTGTAATTCCCTGCTGGTGTTTCTATTGAATACCATTCAGGTAGTTTTATAAATAATTTTATGCGGGAGTCTTTATCAAGTGCCTTAGCAAATTCTTCTTCTATATTTGACTCTTTAATTATTCCATCATAAATTGATTTTTGTACTTTTAATACATATTTACCATAACTTGCTACTTCCTCCCTTAGAAGACCAGCATCATAATCCTCTCCCATATTAATATATTTAATACCCTCAACCTCAAATGTTCTTTTATACTCTTTGACAATTTCTATGACCTTTTCCGCATATTTTTGAGGATTCAAAAACAAAAGATTAAGATTTTTAGACCCCTCTAATATTTTGAATATTGTCCTTTTAGTTAAACTGCTTTCTCTTTCAATAAATGCAATAAGATTAGGAACTTTGGTTATCTTCGTTTTCTCCGATGCTTCTTTAACAAATTCTTCTTTAATATCTTCGGATTCGATTTTATTCACTCTAACTTTTTTAATGCTTATTTCTGGTTCTTTTATCTCAATTTTTTGTATTTCTTCAATACATTGCTCTATGAATTTAGTATCATCTAAATTCACAATATATTTTGCTTTCGGTGAAACTCTGTTCCATAAATCCTTAAATAAATCACCTTGAAGGACATCATTTTTAATCCTGACTTTTATTCTTTCTCGTTTGTCTTCAACAGGTGGTGCTTCTTCGCCAACTTCTTCTCGGTATTCTATCTGTAATCTTTCTAAATATTCTCTATAACTTTCATTTGTTATCACAGTCAGTAAATTTATATCTTTATCCTGAATTCTATTCCCATATTGGTCAACCGGCAATCTTAAACCTCTACCGATTTCCTGTCTTTTTTTAATTTCTGATGAAGAGTATGCAAGCGTGCAAATATTAAATACATTTGGATTATCCCAGCCTTCTCTTAATGCCGAATGGGAAAATATAAATTCGACAGGTTCTTCCAATGAAAGTAATCTCTCTTTATCCTTCATAATTAAATCGTATGTTGACTCGTCTTCTTCGATGCTTTTATCCTTCTTCATCTTTGAAAAATAGCCACTATGAACCTTCTTTACATCTAAATTTGAAAATTCCTTAAACCCATTCTTAATGAGTTTGTTAAATTCTTCTTCAAACATTCTTCGGACAATCCCATCTTCTAATAGGTAATCATCAACTCTGTTTAAGAAAAACAAACTCAATACTTTAAGCCCTTTGGGATTCAACTGTCTCTTTTTATCTAAATGCTCCCTTACCGTTTCCCTTACCATAAAACGAATTATCTCATCTTCATCTATTGAAGATTTTCCTTCATAAATTTTCACACCGTTAGAAAAAGAAATATACCCTGCACCTTTGTTTATTTCACTTGTAATAAAACCTTCATAATAAGAATTATTTGTTTTATTTGCTAAATTATCACCGTGTCTAAGAGTTATCAGCTTTAACTTTATACCCTCTTTGGTATTAACAAATAGTTTGACTTTTGCTCTTAAACCACTGGAGGTCGATTCTATTCGGTCTAAAATTATCTTTTTACTGGCAGGGTCTCCTTCTTCGGTGATAGACAATACTTCTATTTTTTTAACCAAGCCGAAATTATAAGCCTCATAAGGAGTTAGTTTATAAATAAGATTGTAAATTTCTCTGTGAGTTGCAGAGTAGCGTAAAACAAAAAGTGGATTCAATTCAGATAATCCCCATAAAGTTGCTTCTCCACCCATTTTTTGTGGTTCGTCAAGGATAACAATAGGTTTTGTCTTTTTTATAATTTCAATCGGTTTATCTCCCATTTTATCGTGAACATTGTGAATAATATTTATATCCTTATTAAAAGCATCTTTTGTAATAACCATTATTTGTAAATTTGTATCTTGACCAAACATCCGAACCATTACTAAATTATCAGACTTATAGGGGAAATAGGTATAAGGTAAATTCTCATACAACTGCTTGAAATGTTCTTTTGTAATATATAAGGTTTTTAAGACTCCCTCTTTTATAGCAACTGACGGGACTACAATAATGAACTTTGTAAATCCATACTTCTGATTTAATTCTAAAATGGTTCTTAAATAGACATAAGTTTTTCCAGTCCCTGTCTCCATCTCAATTGTAAAATTGTAGGGTTCTTTCAAATCATCTGCGTTAGATAATTGAAGTCCATTTCTATTTTGAATATCTTGTAGATTTTCAAAGATTTTTTCTTTTGGAAGGTCTAATAAATTTGGAATGATTTGGAAAGTATAATCAAAATGTTTTTTAGGTTGCCCTTTAAATAAATTTACTACAGAGTTTATAGCATCAATCTGGAAGTCTAACTTTGAATCAAATTTTAGTTTTAGCATTTTATTTCTCTTTTAATGACAATCGGGCAGTTTGGATTGCCTTATGCAATTTTTCAGCAAATAATTCTTTTGGTGGTAATTTGGTTAAATATTCTGAAACTTTTATTCTATCTTTTGGTAAAAACAGCAATTCAATTTGCTCTTTACCTTTTTCGCTGCAAAGAATAATACCTACTGGTGGATTTTCATTTATCTCCATTTCATATTTTTCTAAATATCTCAAGTATAACTCCATCTGTCCCTTATATTCTGCTCTAAACTTATCCAATTTCAAATCAATAACAACAAAACACCTTAATTTTCTGTGATAAAAGACCAGATCCATATAGTAATCAATATTATCAAGTGTAATTCTCTTCTGTCTCGCCACAAAGTAAAAATCTTTACCTAATTCAATAATAAATTTTTCTAAGGCATTTAATATTGCTCTCTCTAAATCCCTTTCACTGTAAGTATCACTGAGTTCAAGAAAATTTAAAACATAAGGGTCTCTGAAAACTAACTCAGGTGTCATTTTATCTTCTTCTTTTAGTTCTTTTAGCTGCATTTCTATAGTTTTCTCAGGTAATTTTGATAATGCGGTTCGTTCATAAAGCATAGTGCCTATTCTATTCTCAAGTGTCCTTGTACTCCAGTGTTCTTTCTGACATAAAGTAGCGTAAAACTTTCTTTTTAAATCATCATTAAGATAAATAATAGATTTAATATGTGTCCATGATAATCCTTGTAATTCTCTCCGCACTGCGGAGAGAATTGGATAGGTTTCATAAAATTTCACCATATGCCACAAACTTTGTTCAGAGAATCCCTTGCCATAGTTATGAGATAATTCTCCACTCAGTGATTGGACTATTTGTTTTCCATAATCAGCCCTATCTGATTTTATTATCTCTTTTTTAATGGTCTTACCGATATTCCAGTAGAGAACTACCATCTCCTGATTGATGGTAACCGCAACTCTTTTTCTTGCCTGTTCAATTAGCTCGGAGATTTTATCAAAAACTTGTGTTGAACTTATTTCAGTAAGTTCTTTGCTCTTTTTAGTCTCAGCCTTCTTTGCCATCTATATCACCTTCAATCTAACAAAGGTAATTAAATTTATTTTGTCACTATCTGTCAATGCATTGTCTAAAAAGACAAACATTTTCCCTTTATACTTTGAAGTTCTTATTTCCTCTATTGTATCAGGAGCAAATTTATATTGAAGTGAAATATAAAAATCTAAATTCTGCTCGTTATCTTTCACATAATAAAATTCGTCATCTTTAATTTTCATTTTCTCAATCTGAGAGTTTAAATTTAATCCCTCTTTTAACATTACTTCATAAATAATATCAATCTTTTGCCAGCCAGAAACTAATGGTTGGTCAACAAATATACCGAGCCACTCTAAATATTTCTTTTTTAACTCCTCAACATCTTTCCTATTCTCAATTTCAAATTCATCCTTAAGATTAAAATTTGATTTATCAAGTCTAAAAACTTTAAATCCAAAATCCTGATTATTATCTATAAGTTGCCCCTCTACTTCCTTTTTATATTTTTCTGATACCCTGCTTAATCTCTCAATACAAATATCAGCCACCGTGGGGAACTCTTTTTTAATTTCTTCATCTTTAACCTCTTCATCAAGTTGAACAAGAATAAATTTTCTATTACCGCCATCCTCTTTATTTAAGTCCCAGACAGCATGCCCTGTAGTGCCAGAGCCAGCGAAGAAGTCAAGAATAATATCGTTATTACTTGTGGATATGAGAGCCAATTTTTTCAAAAGTGTAATAGGTTTTGGATTATCAAATACCTTTTCATTGTTGAAAATTTCTTGTAATTTTTCATTAGCTACTTTCTGAGATTCTATATCATTCCACAATGTATGTATTGTAATATCAGAAACATTTTCTAAGTATTTCTTAAAATTAGGGACATTTGAAGTACCCTTAAAAACAATTTTTCCAACAACAAACCAATTTTTACTTTGTATATGATGGACATTTTTTTTGTATATTTCTAAAAACTCTTGCTCTTTAAGTCCTCCCATGATTTCCTTCATTCTATCAATATTGAATCGCCACTTTCTTACAAATTTCTTCGTTCCGTCAATAGACGGTATTTCATATTCATATCCATCACTTCTAACCGTCAAATCTTGCGTAGCCCATTTACCTTGTGGGTCGTTATCAGGATTTATGAACTCATCCATACTCATTCTTTCTAATCCCTTAATTTCAAGAGATGATTTATTTTTGCCATAAACTATTACATAATCATGCCTTATATCTATATTTACTGCCATATTTCGGGTTGAGCCAGTAATTCTAATTATATTAGCCACAAAATTCTCCTCCCCAAAAATTTCATCCATTACCATTCTTAAATGGTGGACTTCATGATCATCTATGGAAATAAAAATAACCCCATCATCTCTCAATAAACTTCTCGCTAAAAATAGTCTCGGATACATAAAGTTAAGCCAGTCAGAGTGATACCTTCCACTTGCCTCTGTATTGGTGGTAAGTTTTTGCCCTTCACTATCTATTTGCCCAGTCTTCTCTAAATAATCTCTTACCGGTTCCTTAAAATTATCCCGGTAAATAAAATCCTTGCCAGTGTTATAAGGCGGGTCAATATAAATCATCTTGACTTTCCCGAAGTATGGCTTAAGCAATAATTTGAGTGTCTCCAAATTTTCACCGACAATTACAATATTTTCAGTCTTATCAAAATCAATAGATTTCTCTTTATCGGGCTTCAGTGTTCCGTAGGCAGGTGCTTGGATAAGCTTAAAAATATTATTTTTTCCTGCCCAGTTAAAGTAAAATCTATCATCTTCCTTTTCAATAATTTCACCGCTTAATAATGACTTCAACTTCTCGAAATTGACTTTATTATCCTCAAAAACTTCAGGAAAGACATTTTTTAGACCTTCTTTAATATCAGTTTTTACCATTTTATTTATCTTTTTAATGTCCATTTTATTGCCTCCATAACAGGATTTGCCATTTCATATAACTATACATAAACGAAGTAATTCATTTATACACGTCTTTATGTGAGACCTCAAATTGCAACTTTTTGCCGTTGTTATTTACTTCTATAATCCAAAGGGGTTTTAATCTGTCCAACTTTTATAAACTCCCTATTTTATACAAAAAAATTTAAGATAATTTTACACTATTTCGATTTTTATACGAGATTTTTTTATTGTCTGGTTTAAAATGAATTGTAAATTTTAAAAGCAAGCGAAAATTGAGTAGGGCAAATATGTTATTACAAAGTTGATTTATTTGGATAAATTATTTTCGGAGGAACATCTCTTTGTATTTCTGCCACAATAAAGCATGAAAATAATAACTTTAATCCTTTTATTATGCCTCTTATACTCTTATATAATCTTGTATAACTGAACAATCTATTTTTTTACTAAATTTACTCTTATAATTTTACATAGATTTATTATTTTCGGAGAAATAATAAAGAAATATTTGCTGTTCTTTAGATTAATCCTATTAAAGATTTACTCCTAATTGTATTTAATATTAAACCATTTGACTATAAAAGAGACAAAAAGCTCTGTAGTATATAACTAAAAATAATCCCCTGATTTTATCAAGGCAAACCTTGGTTAGTTTGTGAAGTTGGGATAAACAGTAGAACTCCGTCACTGTAAGGTTTATTTTAGAAAATCTGGTTGCAAATATTGTTTGAAACAGAAAACATTTGTTAATAATAATCTTTTAGTTTTATAGATTTATAAATAAATTAAATGGAGACTACATAACCATCTTCATCCAAATATAATTCTTTTTCGTCTTTTAGAGAGTTATAATAAATATCTATTAATTTTGGTTTTTCAACTGAGTAAATTCTAAACAAAGATGAATTATACCATAATCTATCAGGTGCACTTACCTCAAAAGGAGCAGAGTCAATAACTTTATAACCCTTTCCTTTTTCTATAACCGGAAGATTGTAAATATTAAATTTTTCAAGAACATCTGTAATTATAAACCCTGCTTCTATTATGCTTTTCTCAAATAAATACCACTTTTTAAGAGATGCTTCTAAATATGTCAAATTGAAATAGCCTACACAATCTTTACCCTTTAACGATTGAATACCTCTATTTACAAAAGACGTAAATCCGGGTACAGTTTCAAGTGGATCAGTAAAGAATATATCATATTTTTCTTTGAAATTATCAGGTAATTCATCTTTAATATTATAAACATAAGCTTCGAAATTTTTTAAATTCTCTTCTCTTACAGTTTCATTAATAAAATCAATTAACCTTTTATCAATATCAAGAACTGTAATTTGTTTATAATTACCTATGAGAGCTATAGCAATGCTTGTTAAATCATCATCACCAATGAAGATTAACGAAGAATCTTCAATATCTCTTTTCTCTTGCAAAAAGAAACTTCTTGCAAGAGTCACTTCAGGTGTTACAAAACCTTGATCAACCGCTGAGATACTTTGAGGCCGGTTGGTTTGAATCTTAAAATATCTTTCTAAAATGTCGCGCGGAACAGTGCTAAGGTTGATAGTTCTTCCACCGCAGTGCATACATTTATGACTTATAAACGGTTTAATTCCTTTTTCTATTATATAATCTCTGCCTTGTTTCGTTAAATATATTATATTGTTTTCATAATTTATATATCCTTTGTTTTTAAGCTCGTATAGAGCATCAATAAAATCTCTCACGAGAATATTTGTTTTATATAAGAGATCCCAGTAATTCATAGGTTTGTTTAAAATTAATGATAAAATTTTATCCTCCATTAACATACGCTTACCACCTTAATTGAATTTTTGAAAATTTATAGTAAAAATAAAAAAGATGCATAATATCAAGGGTATAGGAATCGATATAGTATCTAATAGTCGTGTAAATAAGCTTTATGAGCTTTACAAAGACAAATTTCTTAATAGAATTTTTACAAAAAATGAAATTAATGAATCTGTTAAAAAAGGTCATTTTATCCATAGTATTGCTGGTAAATTTGCAGCAAAAGAAGCTTTTCTAAAAGCATACTCACCACCATATTTAGGTTTCAAACAGATTGAGATTCTTTCTCGTAAAAATAATAAACCATATATAAGGATTTTAAAAAACAAATCAAGCAAAGAGCTAAAAAATTGCTTTGTCAGTATCTCGCACGAACAAGAATTAGCTATTGCTATTGTAATAATACTTTTTGATGCTTAATTTTTCATACTAATGAGAATTATAAAAAATCAAATATAAAAGAGATAAGCGAATTTGCTCAATTTTAGCTTTCTAAATTAGCTATTAACTCTACGAGATCATTAATGTCAATTCTTGAATCTTTATTGAAATCACATTTTCTATCGAAATCTTTGTCTTTACGAAACGTCCCGAAACAATTTACAAGTACAGTTAAGTCATCATTATTTACAGAGAGATTATTGTCAATATCATACTTATTCTGCGTAATTTTAAGATAACAGATAAAATTTATGTCATATATCACAAAAGGTATTTGCCCTCCAGATACATCAGTTGCAACAAATTTACGTAGTTGAAATTTAAGTTTATCAGATTCTTTTTTGAACTTAACACCTACTGAGAAAAGTTGTTTATCACCATTTATCCCTTCCTTAAAAGTACATTTTACTTCTCCACGGCTTGGATCAATAACTAAATTTGCGTTTTCTTTTCCGATTTCTGGACATATTTTTGCATCAATGATATCAAAATACTCATTATTTAGCTTTACTTGCAAAAATACTTCTTTTAAATCTTTTGCATCATTAACTTTTAACGTTAGATAATTTTTGCATGTTGTGGTATCTATGGCACCTGTTTTAGGGTTATCACCCCAATAAAATACTGCATCAGGTTTTGTCGCAAATCTGTATACTCCCGAGCCAACAATTTCGTTTGTATCCATATTCTGCAGAAAAACTACAATTCCTAATAATTCTTTTGCCTTCGTAGAAATAACAAATTTCCTTGTCTCTTCATATATTTGATCCTTTTTTAACTTAAGGCCTCTTCCTTTACCACCATATGGCATATTTCTAACTACATATCTATGAAAGTTTTCTCCGTTTGGTCCTTCAAAGTTTACATAATCTTCATATAATACTGCAATCATGTTAATATTTCTCTTACCAAAATCCTCTTTAGATAAAACTTTAACAGTAAATTCATTATTTTCCAAAGATCCGCTTAGGGCTATTTGAGCAATGTAATTCTTCTTTTTAATTACTTCTTCAATAGCATTCCCATAACCAATAGCAGCTATTTCTGCATCATCTCGATCATGAATTGGATTACTTGTACCACCAATGACAAGTGAAGGGAATCCTCTTATTTTGTAAAAATTAACTCTTTCGTTACCTTCAGAAATAGCCATAGTATCATTATAGTGATATGCTAAATAAAAGAATTCGTCTCTACTAAATCGTGTAAGTTGAATAATCTCTAATGCACCTAAAGCATAAGGACAATGGCCACACCAAACTCCAGTAAATACTTCACCTATAACTGGAGCAGGGGAGGGAGTAAAATCTCCATCATTTTCATAAGCATATATTCTGGAAGTTGAAACATCTGAATTAAAAATTAGCGTGATTAACATTAATGATATTATTAAACCTGCACTAATTTTCTTTAACTTATTATCTTTTATTTTCATTTAAACTCCCTCCTCATAAATTTCTTAAAATTTCTATTTAATTGTCCTACATTTTTGGGTACTTAACTATTATTTTTTCTTCTTCGGCAATCCATTCAACGGAAGCTCCAAGGTTTTCTGAAACAAATCTTACAGGAACAAATGTTCTACCTTTAACTATTATTGGGGCTACATCTAATTGTA
>Ga0255342_1006730_pt1 | contig 10293 bp, 9 predicted proteins | sample wastewater_treat_3_FD_192416 | JGI IMG/M metagenome (GOLD analysis project Ga0255342, IMG submission 192416) | Wastewater microbial communities from Lulu Island WWTP, Vancouver, Canada - plant14 | ecosystem: Engineered > WWTP > Wastewater > Unclassified | place: Canada: Vancouver, British... | reverse complement strand
TTAGTTTCATATTGTCCGACAAAGTCAAAAATACCTACCGGGAGTGTTCTTTTGTCTTGGCTGGTTATGAAAGTTAGAGCGAACATAAATTCCTGCCAAGTGAGAAAAAGAATATAGGCAGCGGTTGCACCAATACCAGGACGCATTAAAGGAACTACTATTTTCCAAAAGGCTTGAAGTGGTGAACATCCGTCGATCTGAGCCGCTTCTTCTAATTCTTTTGGAATGCTAGCAAAAAACCCTCTTAATAACCAAACTCCAACTGGAACAGAAAAGGCAAGGTATCCAATAATTAATGATGCAAAAGTATCAATTAGACCAATCTGACTCATAATACGGTAAAGAGGAACAATAATAGCGGCGAGTGGAAAAAGTTGACTGAGAAGTAGTAAGTTAAAAAATAACTTTTTGCCAGGAAATTGAAGACGAGCGTATCCATAAGAGGAAAAAAGAGCAACGGAGATAACAATAACAGTTGTTCCCAAAGAAACCGAAAGACTATTTATAAAATAGTGGACGAACATTGATCCTTTTCCAAATACATGTAGATAATTTTCTCCTGTAGGTCGCTTGGGAATGAGGTAAGGTGGTGAAGAAAATTGTTCATCGGGAGCCTTTAGGGACATGGAGAGCATTACCAAAAAAGGGAAAAGAACGAAAATTAATAATAAAATCACCTGAATGGCGGTAATAATATGTTCGCTAAAGTAAGTTTTCATTATTCCGTCCCCTTCTGGTGTTGGCTTAGCCAAACATAAAATAAACTAAAAATAAGGAGAAACAAGAAATCAAACATGGCGAACCTCGAAGCATCGCCAAAACGAAATCGCTTAAAAGCCAAATCATAGACATAGGTGGGAAAAATATGAGTACTTTCTGCCGGTCCACCGCCGGTCATTACATAAATTAACTCGAAATAATTGAAAGTCCAAATAAAGGTGAGCAAAAAAGTAGTTGTAATGATTGGCTGCATAGAGGGAAGGGTTACATAACGAAATTGCTTCCACTTTCCCGCCCCGTCAATATTAGCCGCTTCATATAATTCAGATGGTACCCCTTGTAGCCCAGCTAAATACATGAGCATGGAAAAGGGAAAACCTTTCCAAATTGCTGAAAATATTACGGCATAAATAGCCGAACCCGGGACACTGAGCCAGGTAAGGTATTGATCAATAATCCCAAGACTTTTCAAATAATGATTGAGGAGACCAAGTTGAGGATCATAAATCAATCTCCATACCATACCAGCAACTACTCCAGGCATAACCCAGGGGAGAATCATAATACCGCGAACCAGAGAGCGACCCCAAAAAGGTTTATTCAAAACTAGGGCTGAGCCCAGCCCCAAAAGAAGCTGGAAGAAAACCACCAGAACTGTCCAAATAATAGAATTTTTGAAAACCAATGGTAACATTTTATTATTAAAGAGTTTATTATAGGCAGACCAACCTAAATAGCGAGAAGAAGTGAGGGACATATCGCTTAAACTGTAATTTAAAGTAAGGAATAACGGATAAATGACAAGAATTATCAATAGAACTATGGATGGCAGGGTAAAAGTATACCCTATAAGCCATTCTTTTTTCATTAAATAATCCCCCCGAAATCAACTTTGTATAAAGCTTAAATGGTCAAATCCTTCCCCTTAAGCGGAAGGGCGTCACAGAGTGACGGGGTGGTTATAATAATCACACATTTTTTATTATCATCGATCACTTATCATTGTACTTTTAGGATAAGCCTGGGCAAGGGGTAAAAACCCTTGCCCAGATCTTGATTCAATTTGAACTATAGTACTCATCAAGCAAGGCATTTATTTCTTCAGTAGCCATTTTAAGAGCGCTTTCAACATCTTTTTCTCCGGTGAGAATAGCAGTTGTAGCGTTTCGTTGTATTTCAGCTAAGTCTGGATATTTTGGGAAGATAGGCCGGTAGAGAGCTTGAGTTAATTGCTGAAAAATTACCTCGGAAAATTTCCGTTTGCTGGTTAAGAAAGACTTGGCAGCTTCAATGTTTGCAGGAGTGAGAGAAGAAACCTTTTCGTTTACTTCTTTACTAGTCCAATATTCGATAAATTTCCAGGCAGCATCTTTATTGGGTGCATTTTTATAAATAACCATGTTCCAACCACCAAAGGTTCCAATAGATTGACCATTTACCGGTTTGGGGAAATTGGTAATTGCCCAATCCATTTCTGGAGCACGGGCAGTTACCGTATCCTGACCCCACTCACCATACCAGAACATACCAACTTTTCCAGCGGTAAAAAGCTGGAAAGAATCTTCTTCGGTTCGACTAACTTCACCTGGTGGATTGATTCCCTGAAGTTTCTTAAAGTATTTCATTGCCTCGATGGCCGGCGGCTGATCGAGTACGCATTTAGTGAAATCGGCGTTTAAAATCGATCCTCCATTAGAGAAGACAAGTGCATCGGTAATACACTGGACAGCATCACCTTGACCAACCCATAGCGCCGTTCCCCATTTATCAGCCGAAGTCATTTTTTGTCCAGCTTCATAGAACTCATCCCAGGTGATTGGGGGTTTTTCAGGATCAAGCCCAGCATCTTTAAAAAATGCTTTATTGTAATAGTTTAATGCCCAAACCCCAACATCAAAGGGAATTCCATAAAGTTTCCCCTTAAAGAGAGCTGAATCCCAGGCTCCAGAAAAGTAGCTTTCTTTTTTACTGTAGTGGAACTGGCTACATAATCATCTAAGGGTATGATAAAGTCAGCGGCCGAAAACTCGGGGTTCCAGATTTGATCGACCACTGAAATATCGGGGGGATTTCCAGCAGCAGCAGCAATGAGAAGTTTATCGCGATATTCGTTGTAAGGGAAAACGGTAAACTTAACGTCGATATCAGGATTAAGCTCTTTAAATTTTGCCAGAGCATCTTCCTGGGCTTTTAATAAGTTGACATCGGCTTGGACCATCAACCACACATTCAAAGTTACTTTCTGGGCAAAAGCGGCTCCCGCTAAAACCGTTACCATCATGATAAGAAATATACCAAACAACAGAACCTTTTTTCTCATATACATCCCTCCAAAACTCTTTCAGTTTAATCCGAGATTAAATTGTAATACTCAATTTACAATTTCTCTTTTCCCACCTCCTCCCCAAATTTTTCCATGAACTTTGATACAAATTGCACCTTTTCTATATCTCCCTGGGGGGAAATTTCATCAGAAATGCCCAAAATTAGATGCGGTGAAAAAAGGGCGAGAACTTTTTTGGTGAAAGTTTCTAATTCCTCGAGAGAATATTCCGGAAGAAAAAGGAGCATTGGAATACCATCAACTAGGATCATATCTCCCATTGCTTCTTTTAATTCTTCTAAGGTAACATCTCCCTGTGGTTGAGGGGTAGCTCCCTCTATCCCATCAAACCCTGAGTCCTGGAGATAGGGTAACAATGGTTTGAGCGAACCGTCCATATGAACATGGCAAAACTTACCTGATTTATGAAGTTGCTGAACTCGTTTCTGATAATAAGGGACAAGAAATTGATTGAAAATACCAGGAGAATTAAACCGTCCATCAATATTTTCCCCAAAATTTAGAATTTTTACTGGGCAGGATGCTAAGATTTCAAACAAAGAGTCCTCTGCCTCCTCAGCCCTCTTTAAATATTCTTGTAGTCGGGTAGGATGGTCATAAATTAACTGGATGGTATTTTCAATTCCAGCATATTGTAGAAAGAGGCGTTGAAAAGGAGACCTTTCCCAATAAAACTGAATTTCTCCCAAATCACCAACTGCTTTCTTGGCTTCTTGGTAAAACTCCAAATCGAAACGATAGCTGGCTGAAGTAACAATATCTTCTAATATTCTAAGGTCATCAAGGTTTTTGACTGGATGTTCAACGTAATGCCAAGAACACCCCCATTCTCCTAAACGTTTTTTCCCAACCAACTCTTCACCCTTGAGTGACCGAAAAATCACCTTGATATCATCACCCTGTCTAGTTTCAAACACTCCTGTTCCAGACGGATATTCAAAATGGATGAAAGTATTGGGAGAAGAGATATCCTGCCCCTCACCATAATAGTATCGCACTGAGCAGTTTAAATATTTATATAAATCACGCAATTTCATTGACTGGTAAGGTTCGGTAAGCTGATTTCGAGCTCGGTTGACATTAAACCAATGTTCCAAACGTGGTTGCCATGGAATATTGTCAACATTTTTGCCTTGAAAAACGGCGAGAACCTTTTCTTGGAATGAAAGTGTTTTCACTGAAAGCTAATCCTCCTGGTCGATTGGTAGGTTTTCATTAATAAATTCGCTGATAACTTCACTGGCCATTCCTATGGCAACCGCTTCCTCTCCTAATTGACTGGTGAAGATAGGAGTATTGCGGGCTTCTAATGAAAAGACAGCATCACGGGCTTGTTCCGTGGCAGATTGGATATAGACTGGGCATTTACGAGCAAATTCGCCCCCAATGATTACGGCTACTGGATTGAGCAGGTTAATAATATTGGCTATTCCCTTTCCTAAAATCTCTCCTGATTTTTTGAGAATAGAAATAATTTTAGAATCATCATGTTGATAGGCGGCCATGACCGAATCAAAATCTTTAATATTTTTGTTTATAGATTTAGCTTCTCGAACAATTGCATCAGTAGAAGTGTATTGTTCAATACAACCAAGATTGCCACAATAACAGGGGACACCATTCTGTTGAATGATGGTATGACCAAATTCTCCGGCATTTCCGTTTATTCCTCGATATAAAGCACCTCCGGTAACGAATCCTCCCCCTACTCCCCAGTCGGTATAGATATAAAAAAAATCTTCAAATTGTTTTCCATACCCATACATTTTTTCAGCTAATGCGGAGGCTTTGGCAACGTTTTCTACCAGGACTGGGTAGGAGAAAGAACTCTCAAATACTTGAACGGCATTGATATTGTTCCAACCGAAAAAAGGAGATTGATTGATGAGAGGTCCAGCCTTGAAAAGGAACCCTGGAGTTCCAATGCCGATCCCAGCTACTTTATTTGGTTCTAAGTTAAACAAGTGACTAAGTCGAGAAATTTCATTGGAGAGCTGTTTAGCAATTGAACCGGGACCTTGAGATGGATCAGGAAAAAATTGTTCACGTTCTAAAACCGTACCTATTAAGTTACAAAGAATAATTTGTCCTTTTCGAGAAATCTCTACTCCAAAAACATATTGGTGGTCACTGTTGATATCTATTAATAGCGGTTTTTTCCCTCGCGGCGAATTACCCTTTCCAACTTCTTTTAAAATTCCTTCTTGGATAAGAGAATCTATAATACGGGAAACTGAAGGCAAAGAAAGCCCAGTGATTCGTGCAATCTCGGATCGGGATAAAGATCCATTTTTCCGAATCAACCCAATAATGAGTTAAGTCCATATAATTGTGTAAATTGAAAGAGCCATTTTCAAAAACCTCGGTTAGAATGAAGTTATCAAACAAAACACTCAAACCGGAGGGATTTTGAAATGGCTCAGTATCAGATTACCGTAAATTCAGAACTTTTGCATCACCTTTTTTTAAATAATACCAAAGATTCAGGGATGGCCGAACTCTTGGAATCAATCTTGAATCAAATCCTCAAAGCTCAGGCTACTGAGCAACTTGAAGCTGAATACTATGAACGAACCGATACCCGGAAAGGGTACCGGAATGGGACCTATCCCCATACTCTTTCCACCCGGGTAGGAAGCCTCATCTTGCGGATCCCTCGCATCCGGAACGGAGCGTTTTCTACCGACCTCTTTGCCCGGTTTCAACGGAGCGAACAGGCCTTTATTCTGGCCATGATGGAAATGGTGGTAAACGGGGTCTCCACCCGGAAAGTGGAACACATCACCCGGGAACTCTGTGGAGAAGAATTCTCCAAATCCACCGTGTCTGAACTGACAAAGGGACTCGATCCCCTCATCACTGCTTGGAACAACCGACCCTTATCCGAAAGCGAGTACCCGTTCCTGATCGTCGATGCATTAGTCATCAAAATCCGGGAAGACCATCGGGTTCGATCCCGCAGTGCTCTTTTGGCTATTGGGATAAACCAGCACGGATACCGGGAAGTCCTGGGACTCCAGATTGGCGATAGTGAATCAGAAAAAAGCTGGAGTGATTTTTTCCTCTGGCTGAAAGGAAGAGGATTGAATGGAGTCGATCTTATAACCTCTGATGATCATCAAGGCTTAGAAAACGCCATCCAGACTCAGCTGCAAGGAGCCACCTGGCAACGCTGTCAAACCCACTTCATGAAGAATATCGTAGATGCCATGCCCAAAGCTCTCCAAGAGGAAATCCACTCTCGAGTGCGAGGCATCTTTGAGGCAGCCAATCTGGAAACTGCCCGTTTCCTTTTAAACCAAACCCTGGATGAGTATGGGGTGAAAGCCCCTAAAGCCATGGACGTCTTAGAACAGGGATTTGATGACGCCACCGCAGTTTTGAGTCTTCCCGAGAAATATCGCACCAAACTCCGCACTACCAATAGCATCGAACGATTGAACCAGGAAATCCGTCGCCGAGAACGGGTCATCCGTATCTTTCCCAATCGGGAATCAAGTCTTCGTCTCATTGGCGCTTTTCTTCTGGAATACGATGAGAAATGGTCGGGAAAGAAATACTTGGATATGACTGATTATTTTGAGTGGAAGCAAACCGGTGGCCAATTGAAGACACTCGAAACGATGGTCACCAAGATATCCCTCAATAGGGACGAATCACTTTCATTGTCTTAAATATTTCTTGTTTTTCAGTGTTAAAAAATATCATAACCCTCGCCGTCTGGTGGAGACTGTGGGCAACTCGCATTTTGAGTTATCCAAGCGATGGGGAGAATTTTCTTTGAATTCTCCCCACACGCGTCAGGATCCACCAGGGTCATTGGAATAAGGATGAGTTTGGCCCAAAATGAGCTCAACTACGTTAGGGAGGTGACTTTTCAAGGTGCGCATTCCTGGTTTGAAATCGGTCAAACCAGGAACTTAATTCAATAGGTGATCTTGTTATCAAGGAATATTGGTCTAACCGAGGATGAATTTACACATGAAATAGGACTTGATCATAAAAAAATTGAGAAAACTAAAATTGAATCCTCACATCTTATCTTTTATTGGTGTGAGGATGATATACATTTTCTTCTTTGCTGATTACTTGCAGTAAATCATTTTATAACATGAATATTTTTATACAATAAGCCGGTTTCCATTCATAGGTTGGATAACACAATGATGAAAATAAGCTTCGGTGATGTAGTGTTCCATCATCCGATGAGTATTAAAATAAGAAGCAATTTTACCAATTGAATTTTTCATCATTTTTATCCACCAGTCAATACGTTGGTAGTAGGTGGGAAGAATGAGATATTCGAGCTTATTGTATAAATCATCGATTTCTTCGCGGCTCTGTTCGGCGGGATCGCTTTTTTCGTTTGGTGTTGGTCCTATAGCCCAACCAGTGATCCCTTCCAGGCACCCTTCTATCCACCAACCATCCAGAACACTAAAGTTGAGAGCACCATTATGGGCAGCTTTCATTCCACTGGTACCTGATGCCTCCAATGGTCTTTGAGGAGTATTTAGCCAGACATCTACTCCGCAAACCAGCTTTTTGGCTATTTCAATATTGTAATCTTCAAGATAGATGATTTTTATCTCATTTTGAAGGGTTTTGGCAGTTTGGATGATAGATTGAATTAATCTCTTACCTTCTTCATCTTGAGGATGAGCCTTTCCAGCAAAGATAATTTGAAAGTCTCCTTTTCTTTTCACCCTTTTTAGTCTTTCAATGTCAGTAAAGATAAAGTGTGGTCTCTTATAAGCAGTCATACGGCGAGCAAATCCAATTGTTAAAACGTTTTCGTTCAGAACCATACCAGTTTTTTCCTTGACAAAATCTAAAAGAACCCGCTTTTCAGCTTGGCCAGCTTCCCAGATTTCTTCATCGGGAATAATGTCAACCCGGGTAAGGAGCTCAGTTTCTCGAGCCCAACCGGGAATATAACGGTCAAAAAGCTCACGGAAGGAATTAGAAGTCCAGGTAAAACTGTGAACGCCATTAGTAATATCGTGAATGATATAGCCAGGAAACATATTTCGAGAAACTTCGGAGTGACGTTTGGCAACCCCGTTGACATACCCGCTTAAATTCAGAGCAAGAAGGGTCATATTTAAAACATCATCCCCAGCTAATTTTTTCAAGATGGATAAAGGGATATATTCACCAAATACCCGTTTCACTAAATCATAAGAAAATTTATCATGACCGGCATCGACTGGGGTGTGAGTGGTAAATACACATAAGTTTTTTACCTGGTCAATGTCCCAAATTTTATCTTCTTCCCAAACTTCTTCAAGGTTTCTCTTGTTCTGGTTGAGGAGTTCTAAAGTAAGAAAAGCAGCATGGCCTTCATTAATGTGGTATTTTCTCACATTTAAACCCAGGGCATTTAGCATTCGAGTGCCACCAATTCCCAAAACAATTTCTTGTTTTAGACGATATTCCCGATCTCCACCATACAGAAAATCAGTTATGTTGCGGTCTTCTTCGGCATTTTTGTCAAGGTTGGTATCAAGAAAAATGACTGGTACAATCCCACCGGATAGGCTTTTCCAATTATAAAGCCAAGCCCCAATATAAACAGTTCTTCCTGATATTGTTACTTGAACTTGGGGTTCAAGCGGTTCAAGGTATTTTTCTACATCCCAAATTACTGGAAATTCTTTTTGCCACCCATCGGGAGTTATTTCTTGACGAAAATATCCTTTTCGACTGATCAAGGTGACCGCGATAAAAGGAATGGCAGAGTCTGCAGCCGCCCGAACCGTATCACCGGCAAGAACACCAAGCCCCCCACTATAAGTGGGGATTTCGTGAATTAAGGCAATTTCCATGGAGAAATAAGCAATCATTTCTTCTTTTTGTAAGTTTTTTATACTATCCATTTTTAGCACTCCTAAATTGTATTCCTCAGTATTTTTTTCTACCTCCCGGTCGATCCCAATCCATTGGTTCCACGAGATGATGAAGATATTTTATCACTTTCCATAATTTCAACTTTAGGAATTTCTCGAAGTGCTCCTTGAGCAACTCGGTCTCCAGCATAAATAGTATGAGGTTGTTCGCTAAAATTAAATAATCTAACCATCCAGGATCCTCGATATCCTGAATCGATAGTTCCAATATGAATCATAATTCCTTTTTTAATCCCCAAACCACTTCGAGGTCTCAGTACAACCTCAAAACCGGAGGGAAATTCAGAAGCAATTTCGAGATCGAGGATTACACTTTTTTGGGGATAGATTATTGCTTCAACTGGGCTGAAAAGATCGAAACAAGCATCATCTGGATAGGCGAAACGTGGAATATAGGCGCGGTCGGTTAACTTTTTGAATTTAATGATGACATTTTTCTGCATTTTTTTCCTCCATTAAAAAGTATACGGAATCAACTAAATAATGGCAATAAAAAAGCTAAAATTATTGGTTTAAATTTACCGAATACTGTTTTTAATTAGGAGGAAAGTGTTAAAATATTTATTTGAAAATGTCAGAGAAAGAGTAAAAAAATGAGAGAGAATTTTATCCCGAACCGAAAAGTACCAGAGTCACTGGAGAATGTTTATTTTCATAATTATTCTCAAGGTCGTATTTCTTTTGATGAAGTAGTGGTTGCTTTATTTGATTTTATTCGTCAAGACCCCACGGGAACCTATCGAATTATTATTGGAACTGACTCAAAAGGATCCAAGGACAGTCCTAATTATCAAAGCTTTGTAACGGCGATAATTGTTCATAAAATTGGTTACGGAGCTCGTTATTTTTGGAGAAAAACCTATCGAAAAAACCTGAGAGGAATTCGGGATAAAATTTACCAGGAAGCAATGCTTTCTTTAGAAATATGCTGGGCATTAATGGAAAAAATTAATGCATTTCCAGATAATCATTTATCCAATTATCGAGTTGAAATTCATGTTGATATTGGAGTGAATGGACCAACGAGAAGCATTATTCAAGAAGTAACCGGCATGATAGAAAATATGGGTTTTACTGCTAAAATAAAACCTGATTCGTTTGGGGCTTCACGAGTAGCTCATCGACATACTTGAGAAGCTTTAAGTCCCCTTCTTTTTAATCTCCTTTATATAAATCCTAATAATTATCAGGGAATATAGTTTTGGTAAGGTTAAAGAATATAGTATAATTCATGCTGTGAAATCCAAGGTAAGTAGAAAATAAAATGCCTTTGCTTTGAACAAGGTATATACCGACGAGGAGGATAAATGGTGGTAAAAA
>Ga0255342_1006726_pt1 | contig 10297 bp, 3 predicted proteins | sample wastewater_treat_3_FD_192416 | JGI IMG/M metagenome (GOLD analysis project Ga0255342, IMG submission 192416) | Wastewater microbial communities from Lulu Island WWTP, Vancouver, Canada - plant14 | ecosystem: Engineered > WWTP > Wastewater > Unclassified | place: Canada: Vancouver, British... | reverse complement strand
CTGACCCGTTGAACGCCACGATGTTATTCGTAATCGTGGGGGAGGAGCTGTTGCAGGAAATGCCAGTTCCGTTCCCCGAGATCGTGTTGTTCGAGATCGTAGGAGACGAGGAGAAGCAATAGATGCCATCACCACCGTTCCCCGAGATCGTGTTGTTCGAGATCGTGGGAGACGAGGAGAAGCAATAGATGCCATAGCTGCCGTTCCCCGAGATCGTGTTGTTCGTGATCGTAGGAGACGAGTGGTAGCAGTAGATGCCCCCACCAGTGTTGTCAATGATCGTGTTGTTCGTGATCGCAGGAGACGAGGAGGAGCAGTAAATGCCCCTCGAACCGTTGCGGATCGTGAAGCCGTCCAGCACCGTCGAGGCCGAGACGCCGGATGGGGCGGTGACCACGTCTCCGGCGCCGCTGCCGTCGAGGATCGTGACGTTCACATTCCAGTCTCGCTCGGCACGTGTTGCCTCAGTGCCTGCGAACCCGCCGTACAGCCCCACTCCGTCCTTCAGGGTGATCTTCTCGACGTACGGATGGCCGCTGTCGCCCGCAACCCACACCTCGTCGCCGCCCGACGCCGCGGTGAGCGCGCTCGCGATGCTTCGCTTCGCCGTTGCCCAGGAGAGACCCTCGTTGGAGTCATCTCCCGATTGGGAGACGTACACAGTGTGCGGAAGCCGGTATGAAGCCGACCTGACCACACTCGGCTCAAGGCCCGAAGCCCAGGCTCGCGCCTTCAGCGTCGTCGGCGGCAACACAGGCACGGTGACGGTCTCGCCCGAAACCACGACAGGGTCCGAATCCGTCGGGTCGGCCCCGCTGGTGGTGTAGTGGATGGTGGCATCAGGCGTGACACACGTGACCGAAACCGCCTGCGGCTCACGGTAGACTCCCCCGTCCGGACTGAACACCGGCATGGCCGCTGCTCCGATGGTGATGCGCACATTGGGCACACGGGTATCCAGAGCAGCAGTGGGACTCGTCGTCCCGGTCCAGTCCAGGGGGTCGCCATCAAGGCTATTGGTCTTGTAGCACAGCGTTCTGGCGCCGCCCGGCTCGGAACAGCGGCAAGTGCCAGCCAGGCTGGCGCTGGTATTGTTGAACGAGATATCAACCATAAGGTTCGACACCCCGTCGTAATCGAATGGCACGGTGAAACCGAACTGGACCCAGCCGTTCGTGCCCACCGTCGTACTGGCCTGGTGGCAGATGGTCCACCCGCTCGATTCCCAGTCGTAACTGCCCTCTGTGGAATACGAGGAAAGCGAAGTGTGCTTGAGGCGGATCGTGAAGTTGCTCAGCGTCTGGCCGGGTATTGCACCCACATCGAGGGCCAGCGCCGTGATGCGACAAGGCCCGCCCACCTCAGCAGCCAGGTAGATCACCTGCGTCCGGGCATCGTGCGCGGCGGTGGCCAGCGGGTACTCCCACGTGGCCGTTCCCGAGCCAATGGTGACCTCGGCGGCGTTGGAAGGGGCCGGCCCTGGCGCAAGCAGAGCAACGCAAAGCAACAGAAAGGCAAAGCAGACCCGGTTTCGCATCACAGAATCCTCGTTGAAGAATCTGATGGCCAGTCGCCAGCAGATACGCCCGAGTTCACTATAGCACCCCCCGCCCGCTGGGACAAGAGCGGGAGGTGTGCTCCGGCATCCCTCCGCAGGGGGCCGGGGAGGCAATCCCCGGCCCCAACTGAGTAAGTTCTACCTTTCGTCTGGCGGCAGAGGGCCCTGGTAGAAGCTCCGCAGGTTCGCGGGCATGGCGCCACCCGATGCCTGCTCAACGATTACCGTGTCCGATATCGTCCGCGGCCGAATGAAGAGCTGGTAGGCCGACGCTGCGCGCCGGATCGAAGAGATGCCCGTGATCTCCACATAGTCCCACTCCGACAGCGCGGGCAGGTTGCGCCGCTCAACCCGCGCGCCTGTCAGCAACGGCCAGGAACCATCATTGATGAAGATCAGCGTGCTGTCGGAGCTGACATCCATCACGAGGCCCGTGACGCGCACAAGCAGCCCCACAGTGGACGTCCGCTGCCCCGGAGGATCCGTCACGCCCCGCTGCCCGGCGCCCGTCGCGGCATTGAAGTAGAAGCTCCCGCTTGCGGCGTTGCCGAGGTTCATGCGCAGGGGCTGCAGCGGAACCCCGTGCGACAGTATGTCCACCGTCGCGTCGGCAATGATGCGTTCTCCGTCGCTCGTGGTGGCCATCCTGCCGGCGATGTCAACCACGTCTCCTTCCAGAAGCGCGGCCGGGGTCTGCACGGCAAGACCGCTCGAACGGTCCTGCTTCTCGACGTAGATCCGGTCGAGCATCTGCGCCGCCGTGGCCGTCACAACAACATCCCGAAGCCCGAGCAAGGCGTTGTTGGGTGACAGCTTCGCTTGCCCCGGAGTGTCAACCATCGCGGCGACAACCGCGATCCCGTCGCTCACACCAACCGGGCTCCAGACGCCCATGCTGTTCTTCGCCCTCACATACCAGTAGAACGTGCGGCCGCCAAGACCCGCCAGGCCGGTCTCCTGCGCGGCGCTTGCCGTTCCTGAGGACTTCCAGCCGACCAGATATCCGCTTCCCGGATCGGACGGGCTGTCACCGATGGCGTACTGATACTCCGCGATGCCCGACTCCGCGTCCGTGGCCGACCAGCTCGCGCTCAGACGCCCGTTATTCGGCGCATACGTGCCCTGATCAACCACCACCGGCGTGGACGGCGGAGTACCGTCCACCCGAATCCCGTCGCTTGCGCCTGTGGTGCTCGTCTGCCCCACGCCGTTCGTTGCTTTCACATACCAGTAGTACGTGACGCCCGGCTGAAGGTTCAGGCCGGTTTCGGTCGCCTCCGTCGCCGTTCCGGCCGACTTCCACGGCACCAGGTACCCGCCAAACGGGTCCGACGGCGCGGTCCCGATCGCATACAGATACTCGGCGACCCCCGTGTCCGGATCGCTTGCCGACCATGTCGCGTGAAGGCTCGTCGCGTCGGGCGAGAAGGCGCCGTCGTCAACGACAACCGGGTGCGTGGGCGACGTGTTGTCACCGATGATGGCGAAGTCGTCCATGGCCGTCACGATGCCAGGCGACGCGTAGTCCTGCTCCATCAGCCCGAAGACCGTCAGAATGCCGCCGGCGCCTGCGATGACATCCACGCTCATCTTCTGCCACTGGCCCTGCGTCGCGGTGACCTGCGCCGCAGGCAGACCGGTGCGGTAGGGGTTGATGCCGCCCTGATCAATCTGCACCACACAGCGAGCGCTGTTCGCAGCCCCATCCGTCACGAGCGTATTGCCCCAGGCGCTGATGCGGTAGCGCCAGCCGGGATTTGCCTTCACGCGCTGCCGGACCACGCCGTTCTGCCGCGTGTTCGTCCCGCCGCAGGACGCCATCCACGAGCCAGAGCGCGGCGCAATGCCGCCAACGGCTCCGGTGACCGCGGCCGCCCGGCCCAGAGTCCACGGGCCTGCGGAGCCGGACTCGAAGCCCGCGTCCTCGAGCGCGGTTCGTGACGGCCGGGTGCCAATCACCGGGAAGAACGCTTCATACGCCGGAGCGCAGTTCTCCCCCGCGTTGCTGAAGGCGTGGAAGTAGTAGCCCGTGTCCGGCGCCAGACCGCCCTGCTGATACGTGTGCGCCGTGAAGAGCCCCGGAATCTCCCCGGTCGCACCGAGGTCAGCCGTGGTCCCCCAGTCCAGGCCCGTCGAGCCCGAGGCCACGCTGCTCCAGCCGAGTGTCGTGGAGGTCTCCCCCGTCACCTGCGAGATGGCCGCGCCAGCGGGATATACCCTCACTTCATCCAGAAGCCACGCCTGTCCGGCATTGCCCGTGCCGCCGGCGGCTCCTGCCATAAGCCCGATCCTGTAAGGCCCGGCATTCGTGACACCGAACGGCACTGCAAACTCGGTCCAGCCGTAGCTCACGCCCTGCGGCAGCGGCTTGCGGAAGCTGGTCCACGGGTGGACCTGCCAGCCGTCCTGCGGCATCTGCAGGCCGGTTGCCTCGACACGCCAGCCGGTGAACGAGACAGACGGCGGGGCGCCAGTTCCGTCCAGGTTCGAAGACGCCGCGCGGAAGCTGAGGATGTAGGTCCCGGCCGACAGGTTCACCAGCGGAGTCGAAAGGACGACCGTGTCGTTCTGCGCCCACACAACCGCGCCCTTGCCGCTGAAGCCCTGCGCCAGCTCACCGAAGCCGGAAGGTCCGGCCCCGTCTTCGCTCGAGTACACCCAGCCCTGAGGGATATTCGCCTTGCCGGAGCCGGACGTGTCGTATCCGCAGGCGCTGTTGTTCTTGCGCCAGTCAACCAGATCGAAGCCGCCTTCGAAGCTCTCGCTGAACAGCGCGTCGCCGACCGCGATGAAGTAGTCGGAGTAGCTGACTTCGCTTGTGAGGCCGGCATGGTCAACCGCGCGGACAGCGAGACACCGTCTCTCGCCCGGGTTGAGCGCCATACCCGCCACGTTCAGATCCGGTCCCGCGCCGCCGCCCGACCACGCCGCGCCCGAAGCGTCCTTGCACACAATCACTGCGTACTCGTAACGTGCCACGTCGGGATCCGCCGAGGAGACCGTCGCTGCCAGCGACGTGAGCGGCGTGACCTTCGGAACAATCACCTGAGGCGCGGCCGGAGGTGAGATGTCCACAGTCCAGGTGACGCTCGCCGGAGTCGCGTCTACGTTACCGGCCTCGTCTTTGGCTCTTACCTCGAATATGTGGAGGCCGGGTGCCAAGCCAGAATAGCTCACCTCTGATGCTGGCTCATACGGCGACCAGTCCTGGCCATCGAGTCTTGCAGAGAAGGTGAGATAGGCAGCCGGTGACTGGTCATCACTGCCAGTGTAGGTGAAGACCGCCTCCTGAACGCTCGTGAATGAGTCGTGCGCGGGGCCTGAAGTAATATATGTCTGTGGCCCCTCTACGTCGGGCGTGAGCCACACAGCGAGGCGCGGGCCGCTTCCTGCGCTCTCCGACGCTCCGAAACGCACTTGGACTGCAGAGGCGTACATTGGGACCGGGATCTTCAGTCCAAAGACCGCGAAGTCTCGCGACGCTGCAATGTCGGCCCTAATAGCATCCGTAACATCGAAAGACCACCACCCTGGTTGTTCGCAAGTCCCGGTTCCAATAGGCGTCTGCGGCATGTTGAACTCGGGAGCAAGGATCAACGGGCCCACGTCGGCGCCAACGTGGAAGAGCGTGAACGCTGGGTGGACTGGCAGAGGATCTGACTCTGGCGGGATCCAAGCGCTTCCGCCGTAGCAGCGAGCGAGCAGTAACACTCGTTTGAGAGACGGGGCGTTGAGCGGCCGCTGTCCAGCAAGCGGGAAATGTACAAAAGCAACGCGTTCTGTGTGGTCGCCGCCAACGGTGTCCGAGATGTCCGACCAATAGAGATCCAAGGAACTTCCAGTTGTGTTGACTTCATAGGACTCACTTGATCCAGACGGCTTCGACCACCAGGTGTAATCCCAGCAGATGGTGCCGTCTTGATTTGGCTCAACGGTCAGATCGCCGACCACTACCTCAATCCCGTCACTAAGACTGATCTCGCTCCAGAGCCCGGCACCGTTCCTCGCCTTCACGTACCAGTAGTACGTCTGCCCGCTCTCCAGGCTCAGCCCGGTCTCGGTCGCCTCCGTCGCAGTTCCGGCCGACTTCCAGCCGACGACGTAACCGGTGCCGGGATCGGCGGGTGTTGTGCCGATGGCAAACTCATACTCGGCGATGCCGGATTCGAGGTCTGACGCTGACCAGGTTGCGTGTAGCGTCGTGAGATCGGTTGTCACGGTGCCATCGTCGGTGACAACCGGTGTCGTGGGCGGGGTCAGATCGAGCCCGTATTCCACAAGGAATCCGTCGGCGTGGCCGCCCGCATACTCGGGCCAGTCGTCCCATGCGCACGCCCGCCCGGTGTGCATCATCAGGTAGTCTTCGGCGCCGTCGTAGTCGTTCGGCTCCTCATACCGCCAGCTTGTGAACTCCCACGCTTCATCCGTCACCCAGGCCCAGCCGCCCGATGGCTCTGGCGAGCCAGGAAGCTGGTATCCGCCGATGAGTATCTCCGCCAGGCTGAGCGGGTTGAGCTCCGCGAGATTGGCGTTGATCCACTCCCTCTCCGCAAGGGATGTCACCGTGCCGAGATAGCCCTGCCTCCCGTCGTACTGCCTTGCTTCGGCAAGCGCCTTCGCATCGTTCCACCCGCCCATGAACGGCACGATCTCGTAGTAGTGGCCGTTCGCGGGATTGAGAATCGGAAGGCCGATCTTGATGCCGTCGCTGGCCACGGCGGTTCCCCACGCTCCGCAGAGCGATTTGCCGCGCACGTAGAAGTAGTAGGTCTGGCCGGCCGCCAGGCTCAGACCCTGCTCGACAACGTCGGTGGCGATACCGGCGCTCTTCCAACCGAGCACATAGTCGCTGCCCGGGTCGGACGCCTCTGTCCCGATCGCGTACTCCCACTCGGCGACCGCGGAAGGATCGGCCACGCTCCAACTGGCGTGCATGTGAGAGGCATCGCCCGTGAACAGACCATCGTCCGTCACGGTCGGAGCAGGCGGAGCTGTGAGATTGACGGTGAAGGACCGCTCGGCGGGAGTCGGATCAGTGTTGCCGACAGAGTCCTTCGCCCTAACGCGAAACACGTGCTGGCCATCCGTAAGGCCCGTCAGAGAAGCAGTTGTCGCAGATCCGAAAGCCGACCATTCGCCGCTGTCGAGCTGCCAGGAGTAGGCCAGGTTCTCGGGAGCCGTTGCGTCATCCGTTCCGGTGAAGGCGAACGCGGCATCCCGGCTTGCCTGACAGGAGCCATCCGCCGGGCCGGAGGTGATCTGGGTGTCGGGGGGGCTTGCATCGACAGCAATGCCGTCGCTGACTCCGACCTCGCTCCACAGCCCGGCGCCATTTTTCGCCTTGACGTACCAGTAGTACGTCTGCCCGCTCTGCAGCGTCAGGCCCGTCTCAGTCGCCTTGGTGGCCGTCCCTGCGGACTTCCAGCCAACCAGATATCCGTTGCCCGGGTCGGTGGCCGATGTGCCGATGGCGTACTGATACTCCACCACGCTGGACTCTGGGTCTTCGGAAGGAGACCAGGCGGCGTGAAGCTCAGAGCCGATGGCTGTAAAAGCGCCGTCGTCGGTGACGGAAGGGGTAGATGGGGGAGTGGTGTCGGTGGCTAGAGTGCTGATCGCAAGATCGTCAATGTACCAGCCGGGTGCGCCACCCGAGTAGCCGTTGCCGTGGTAGAAGCCCAACCTGATCCGCTGACCGCCATACTGCGACAGGTCCGCCCACTCCATCGCGCCCCACGAGGTGCCACACAGGCCCGTCAGACTGTTCGTTAGGTCAATCCAGTCGCTCCAGACGCCAGTCGATTGTTGCACTTTGACCTGGAGCCCGTGAAGGACGTAGTTCCCGTAGAAACACGCCTGCCAGAACTGCAGCCCGATCGAGTGCCCGGCGGCCGGGGTCGGCACTGCTATAGTAGGTGACACCAAACGGCTCTCAGACCAGATCGGGTAGTTCCCATCGAGCACGGTCCCGGCGCAACTAATGCCACTGTGAGCGGCCATGGGCCCAGAGGTTGGGATGCCAATATCCCATATGCCCGCATCCGCCCACCAGTGCCCCCAGCCGTCCTCGAAACCTGTGGCCAAAGTGGTGCTTACAGGAATGACAACAACGGCAAGGTCATCGACGAACCATCCTGGTGCCCTTCCTTGGTAGCCGTTGCCGTGGTATAAGGCCAAGCGCACCAGCTTGCCAGCCAGATAACCCAAGTCTGCCGCGCCAGCGGTCCAAGCGAGTGATTGATATGCATTCCCGGAAGACTGCGGTACCTTCTCCCAGACAGTCCACGTGCCGTCCTCGCGTCGGTACTGGGCTTGGACCTCCCCCCACCCGGTGCTGTAGGTCGATGAACTCCAGAGGCGAAGCCACAACTCCTCATCTGGGGATATGACTGGCAGCTGGATGATCGGCGATATCAGGCGGCTTTCAGCCCAGATAGGATAGTTGTCGGTCAGCCCGGTGCTGGCGCAGTTCTGGCCCCCGTGAGCACGGCCTGGCCCGAGTAGGGGGACACCAACTGCCCATATGCCGTTGTCGATAGTCCAGTCAGGCCCACCGGTCTCGAAGTCCTCGCTGAAGAAGACCCCATCGGCCGAGGTGTCAATGGCGACTCCATCGCTCACCCCGACCGGGCTCCAAAGCCCGGCGCCATTCTTTGCCTTGACATACCAGTAACAAGTGTGACCGCTCTGAAGGCTCAGGCCTGTCTCGGTGCCCTCGGTCGCCGTGCCCGCGGACTTCCAGTCAACGACATATCCGCTGCCGGGGTCGGTGGCGGAAGTGCCGATGGCGTACTGGTACTCGGAGATGCCGGATTCGGGGTCGGAGGAAGACCAGGAGGCGTGGATTTGCGTCGTGTCTGAGGTGGCCGCGCCGTCGTCGGCGACAATCGGCGTGGAAGGTGGCGTGGCGTCTGGCGTATAGCTGGCAGTGCCCAAGAAGGTAACACCCGTGGGCGTTTTCGACGGGATGTCCACGGCGTTTATCACCAGTATTCTCAGGTCGTTCTGACCTGGCCTGAACGCTGCAGGATCAGACGTGCTGAAGTCATGGAGCTTTGTGTGGAACTCTGGCCCCGTGTGTGCACCGACCAGGACGTCGTTGAGATACACGGCAAACGCATCATCGGCGGTGATGCTTATCGTGAACGAGGCCGCGTCGAACCACTGTGGGAGTTCGAACGTGGTCTTGTACTCGTAGCCGCCACGGTTGCAGGCAGGGTCGGACGAGACGCCGATCCAACTCGCACCCTCGGGCGGCGATGTCCACCCCACGTTGAGCGGCGCTATCACCAACGCCTGCTCCAGGGGCTGATCAGCGGCGAAAGCCGTGAAAGGGTCTGGACCGATCACGACTTCCTTGCCAACAACCGTGATCAGCGGATCTCGCTCCCCGATGGCGGCGTTGCCGCTCTTGAGCACGATGGTCTCGGCACTGGCTGACGCCAACACACAAAAGAGAAGCCACACGCAGAAGATTGCTTTCCGCTCGCTCATCACCACACCTCAGGTCCGCGGCTCGTTAGCTGAGAAGGACGTGCTTTGCTACGGCCGAGGGCAGGGTCAATGCTACAACGCGCGCGGCCGCTTGTCAAGCAACTGATCGAGCGTGAGGCAACTCACGCTTGGCACGTTCTCCCGGGACATGCGTCCTTTGGGTGACATGGCGGGACGAATGTCCCCGGAGAAGGTCAGAGGGGTGAGCAATCCCCCCCGTCAATGGCCCTCAGCCCCTTCCGCGCCTCAGCGATTCCGTTGTTCCGGTATCGTGGTCACATGCAATCCATCAGTCTGGCACGATCCGGAATCCCGAGACATCGGTGGCGGCGTCTCGGTCCGCAGGCTGGGCCATCGGTAGCACCGCCCCTACTCCCCGCGTGTGGCAAGGCGTCCCCATGGTATAATCCAATCGTCATGGCCATTCGAGCGCATTTCGATGGAAAAGTGATAGTTCCCGACGAGCCGGTGGACATTCCGGTCGGCAAGCCGCTGGAGATCGAGTTCCGGCTGAAGTCTGGCGGGTTGCCGCCGCCCGGTGACGACCGCCTGCCGCCCGAGGAAATCGAGCGCCGGCTGGCGGCGTTGAGGACGTTGGCCGAGAACGGGGTGCACGGCGTCAGCATACCAGACGAGGCGCTGCGCCGCGAGAACATGTACGAACCACCGCGCGGGCTGTGAGGATACTCGCCGATACCGGTCTCCTCGTGCGCTATAGCCTGCCGGGCGACCCCAGCCATCAACTCTGCCGTGGAGCCCTGGACGCATTGGCGCAAGCAGGCCACCAGCTCTGCACGTGCTGCCAGGGGCTGGCCGAGTTCTGGGCAGTGTCCACTCGACCTGCAGACGTCAACGGGCTCGGTATGAGCTTCGACAAAGCCATGATAAGCCTGAGGGCCATAGAAACAGCCTTTACCCTGCTCCCGGAGCCTCCAGACGTTGCACAGTACTGGCGGAGGCTCATTGAGGACTACCGCGTCCTCGGCAAGCAGGCCCACGATGCGCGCCTTGCCGCGCTGATGCTCGCGCACGGCGTCACGCACATCCTCACGCTCAATCCGGGCGACTTCGCCCGGTATGACGGCATTACGCCGGTTACGCCTCAAGAGGTCCGTCAGACTCCTTAGCAGCCGCCCCCGGGGTTTGAGCGTGCTTCCCTATGGAATCGGCATGTCAAGTAGTCAGGTCAGATTGTCTGATGCCGGCACGTTTTCGGCCAATTCCCTATTGGTGCTCACCCTTTCG
>Ga0255342_1006719_pt1 | contig 10301 bp, 9 predicted proteins | sample wastewater_treat_3_FD_192416 | JGI IMG/M metagenome (GOLD analysis project Ga0255342, IMG submission 192416) | Wastewater microbial communities from Lulu Island WWTP, Vancouver, Canada - plant14 | ecosystem: Engineered > WWTP > Wastewater > Unclassified | place: Canada: Vancouver, British... | reverse complement strand
ATCGGCTCAGAAAGGCACGAGGCGCGGCGCATCGATAATCAGCTGCGCGGCCGCGCCGCCCGCCAGGGAGACCCGGGATCTTCTCGTTTTTACCTATCCCTGGAGGATGAGTTGATGCGCCTGTTCGGTGGCGCGCAAATGGAAGGGTTGATGACCCGCATGAAGGTCGATCCAAGCCTGCCCATTGAGAGCGGTTTGCTCGGCCGCATGGTGGAACAGGCGCAGGAGCGTGTGGAAGGCAACAACTTTGATGTGCGAAAGCACCTGTTGGAATACGACGATGTGCTCAATTCGCAGCGCAAGCGCATTTACGCCGAACGCAACCGCGCCTTCGAAAAAGAGAGCCTGCATGAAGACGTGCTTGAAATTCTGCGCACAGAAATCAACGAACGCATCCCAGCCGCGCTGAAAGATGAAGAAGGTCCATGGAAGTTATTGAGTTACCTGGAAGAAGTACAGCCTTCCATGGTTTTTGAAGCAGAAGGCATCCGCACGCCTTCCTACACCATTCGCCTGATCGTTGATGAACTGCAACGGCGTATCAACGGTCAAACCGATGACAGCAATATTAAAGACCAGATCATAGAAATCACTGAAAAAGCGCTGCAAGCTGAAAACGAGCATATCCTGAACGCCACCAGCCTGTTGCTTCAGAAAACGGAAGAAACCATCGATCAGCTCACCGCTGAGCGGCTGGAAAGCGTGGATGCCATTTTCGATGGGCTCGGTGGCAGCCGCGGAGAAGAAGAAGCGCCCCGCCGACCGCAAGAGATACTGGAAGAGCTGGTCAATCTCACCCGCACCCAGCTGCGACTTACAACAGATGAGATGAGGGCGCTGCCAGAGGGAGACGACGAGGTAAAAGAAAAGGTCAATAACCAGGTCAAGCGCGTACTTAACCAATTAGCGGTTATACGAACGCTTGGAGCGGTTGAGCGCCGGCTGGGCGAGAGCCTGAACCTCAAAGCCGCTGAACTGCAGGATCAGGATTGGGCAAGTATTTCAGATACGCTGATGGAACAGGTGGAAAATTTGCTGACCAAGCGCGCTGCTTCACTGCTTTCAGCGCAAGGTCAGATTGTCCAGAACCTGGAAGGCGCCCTGAGCAAGTCACCGCGCGGTTCCATTGATGAGAACCGTCTCGTGGACCTGCTGCTGAACGCAAGCGTCGGCTCTAAGGTGGCCATCGATCCCCGCACCCATCAGCGTGGAATGCGGCGCGTAATCCTGGTGAATTATATCTTCTACGCCGCCAGGCTGATCCACGACCGTCCGGTGACTGAGATCACCGGTGAAATCCTGCAGCACCTTGAAAACACCATGGAACGTTTGGAAACGGTTTGGGGGAAAATCGAATTTGAGCGTTTCCGCCTGTCCGGGAGCTCCATGAACCAGCTTGACGCGGGGTTACAACAGTCTCTGCGCGCTGAAGTTGGAGATGCTGCTTTTCTCAGTTTACAAACCGCCCAGCCAGATGACCTCTCGGTAGAAGCGCGCACCGCGGTCGAAAAAGCGCTCGGTCGGCGTGTGCAAAATCAAATCTACAGGCATATCTTATTGAGCGTGATCTCTGAATTGTGGGTTGATTATCTGACCCGGGTCGACGCGTTGAGGGTCTCCGTGGGATTGGAAGCCTACGCGCAGCGTGACCCGTTGGTGCAGTACAAGGGTCAGGCTTCTGAACTGTTCAAAAACCTGCTCAGCGACATCCGCGGTGGTGTGATCAGCCGTATGTTCCTGTTTCAACCGCGCCGACCCGGCGGTCAGCCTGCTGAAAGACCCGCCCTTGAAGGCGCCAGCCCTGCAGCGCAAACACAAGTAGCGCCAGCGCAGTCCTCGCCGAAAAAGAAACGAAAACGTCATTAAGAGGATTTACAAAGACCTGGCTGAAAGACCATTTGAATCGATAAAAAAAATCGATTCAAATGATGTATAATGATGTATTATTGTAGCCTTGGGTTATCAATCATTCGATTGAACTCATTGTGGCTAATCTTAAACGCCGGAGTTCAAAAATCATATGGACCAGAATGTCACGCACAATGGATCAGGAGCAAATTTAGACAATAACCAGAACGACAACAACATGGCTTCTCTGCTTGAGAAAGAAGGCTTAGGCATTGATTTTCCCACCCAGGGTGAAATCCGCAAAGGGATAATCGCAAGCATCACGCCAGGGCAGATACTGGTGAGCGTGGGGACAAAATCAGAAGGGATAATCACCGGCAAGGAATACGAACTGATCCCAAGCGACGAACTGGCAAATCTAAAAGTTGGCGATGAGATTTCTGTTTATGTTGTCAATCCTGAAGACCAAAACGGCAACCTGGTTCTCTCCTACATGCGTGCCCGTGAAGAAGAAAGCTGGCAGGAAGTTGAAGCCCTGCAGGCCAGCAAACAGGCCACTCACAGCACCATCCTCGGTTACAACAAAGGCGGGCTGATCGTGCCCATCGGCGGGCTGCGCGGCTTTGTGCCTGCCTCTCAGATCAGCCTGACGCGCCGCGCCGGCGTCACCGGCGATACCCCTGAACAGCGTTGGGGAAAAATGATTGGGCAGGAAATTGATGTTTGCGTCATCGAGGTAGACCGCGAACGCCGCCGCCTTATCCTTTCTGAACGACAGGCCAGCACTGAAACCCGCGAATCGGTCAAGGAGCGCGTGCTGGAAGAGCTCAAGGAAGGCGAAGTTTACCTGGGTCGTATCACCAGCCTGGCGGACTTTGGCGTCTTTGTCAACGTGAACGGCGCCGACGGGCTTGTCCATATGTCAGAAATTTCCTGGGAGCGAATTCAACATCCCAGCGAAATTCTCAAAGTTGGTCAGGAAGTAAAAGTAAAAGTGATCAATATCGACCACGAGAAGAAGCGTATCGGGCTGTCCATCCGTCAGCTGCAATCTGACCCCTGGGACCAGAAGGCTGCGCAATTCCAGGTGGGTCAACTGATTGAAGGCACCATCACCCGCCTGACAAAATTCGGCGCGTTCGCCAGGTTAGCAGAAGATATCGAAGGACTGATCCATATCTCCGAGATCAGCGAACGGCGCATTGAACACCCCAAGGAAGTCCTCAAGGAAGGCGACATTTGCACCCTGCGCATCATCAAGATCGATCCCAGCGTGCATCGGATCGGTTTGAGCCTGCGCCGCGTGGATTCGATGGCTTACGCAGACATGGACTGGCAGGCTCTCGAGGGCATTCTCGACGAAGATACAGCGGTAATCGCCAAGGATGATGATCAATCCACCGCAGAAGAACCCACAGAACCAGCCCCTGAAGCCTAAAGAATATTGACATGAATCAACGCGCCCGACCCTCTGGGCGCGTTGTCATTTTCGTGGGTAACCGCCTTCTTTTATTTCGGGTTATACTTGGGAGACAGCAATATCGGGAAAGGCCATCTTGGAGTTAGAATATACGGATGACAGAAAATTCCGCCATTGAGAATGAGGGCAAGCCCAAAGTAACTGCCAACAGTTTACCCGCGCTGCCGCTAGCGCGCATCCATTTCGCCCTGCTGGTGATGCTGGTTGGTTTTATCATCTTTCTGGTAGGAGCCAGACCTGCCATCTTTGGGCTGGACCGCAGCCCGGTGGTTGGTTTTATCCAAATCGCGGTGATGCTTATTGGCATCATGATCATTTGTCTTGGCGGGTACACCTCGGTGCGCGCGTTGTGGCGCCATCAACCTCCCAGCATCAGCGCAGATATCGGTATGCGCCTGGTGAGCACCGGTTACGTGATTGTTACTTTTTCTGGCCTGGCCGATGTGTTTGGGGTGGGCACACATCCATTGCCAGGCGTGCCTTACTTTGGCGTGTGGCAGGCCAGGGGTATGGAAATCGGCTGCGCCATTATCGCCATCGGCTTTATCCTGAGCTTTCCTCCCGCAAGCAAACCTCAATAGCTATCTTCGCTCACTGCAACCCCATTACCTGCAGCATTTCAGCGTTGGTCGTAAACTTCGCGTATTCGATCGGTCCACCACCCGCGCGTTTACGTTCTTCAGCCAGCAGTCGCGCCAGATGTCGTTGCTGCACAACTGGGTCAGGTAAACTGGAAAGCCGGCTTTCCAGTTCGTCCAACAAGAGGCCGCCGCCTGGGCGTTCTTCGCGCAGGTACTGCTCGACCGCTTCCGCTCCATTCACCCCATCTTTCTTGGCGTTCCCCACCAACCCGCTGCTCGCCAATCGCGACCAACCGGCGACAAACACCCCTTTCCACGCCTGCCCGCTGCCGGGCGCTTCAACCTCGTAGGACTGCCCTTCCACCGGGTAGCGCGGGTTCTCCACATGGCGGTACTCATTGCCCGACACCGGCACGCCCAGGCGTTCTTCAACCCTGTCGCCAATGGCGAAAACCACTGTATCGGCTGCGAGAGATCGGTGTGTGCCCAGCCCGCGGGCCGAGGTTTTTTCTCCGCTCAAAACCAGGGTGTTTTCCTCCAATACAACCGTATTCACCCCGCCCTGCTCATCTCCCTCAATCTTCACGGGTGAAACCAAAAAATGCATTTCGATCAAGGGTTTTAAGCCTGTCTTTCCCGCCTTTCCAAACGCCTTGAGATAGACCGCTTTTTCAACTTCAGGGTCTTGCCCAAGTGGCACCATCACCGGTTTAACCCGTTCAAACTCGTGCTCCAGCGCATCCATGTCCATTCCGCCAATGATGGATTCCAGCTCTTTGGCAGTGAATTTAACCTCCGCCGGACCCCGGCGGACGCAAACGTGAATCTTTTCCATCTGTGGAAGACCCAGGAGGTAGCGCGTGACATCTGCCATTACGTTGCCCGCGCCGACCACCACAGCCTGTTTGCCAATTTTGATGGGCGCAGTGCAGTAAGGCGGCAGCCGGTTGTAATGGAAAACCAGGTTTTTGGAGTGAATCACCCCTTCGAGGTTCTCACCTGGAATGCCCAGCCATTTAGTGCCCTGCGCGCCGCAGCAGATCAACACCGCGGAAAAACCCCACTCCAATAAGCGGGGAATCGTCAGGCTTTGGTCCTCCCCAACACAGGTATTCCCAAAATAATGCACCTGCTCATACGAAAGGATCCGTTCGAACTGCTTGCGCAGCCCATCCTTCAGTTGATGCTTTTCCGGGTAGATGCCGTACTCCGCCATACCGCCGGGTTTGATATCCCGGTTGAAAAGAGCGACCGCGATGTCTGCCTGGGTCAGTTTCTCGGCTGCAAATAACCCGGCTGGTCCTGCGCCAATTATGGCCACCTGGATTCGTTTGGACATGAAGACTCCTTTATGATTATGGTTTATTTTTGATTAATGAACAGGAAATCAATCACACTTTTATTATAGCAACTTCCCTACCAAGCGTTTCGTGCTTGTGCTATAGTTACTGCAACAACAGGGTTAGAGGTCGTATGACGGAAACAATCACGCAGGTGGAACTGGAAAACGGACTCAAAGTATTGATGAAGGAGATTCACACCGCGCCAATCATCAGCCAGTGGGTTTGGTACCGCGTGGGTTCGCGCTTTGAAAAACCCGGCTTCACGGGTATATCCCATTGGGTGGAGCACATGCAGTTCAAAGGCACAGCAAAATTCCCTGCCGGGGTACTGGACAAAGCCATTTCACGGGATGGTGGATATTGGAATGCTTTCACCTACCTTGATTGGACCACCTTTTTTGAAACCACCCCGGCCAACAAGATCGATCTCGCCATGACCCTTGAAGCAGACCGCATGGTGAACAGTTTATTTGATGAAAACGAAGTGAACTCGGAGCGCACGGTGGTTATCTCAGAGCGTGAAGGTAACGAGAATGAACCTCTCTTTCTACTGGATGAAGCCGTGCAATTCGCCGCTTTTGACCATCACCCGTATAAGAATGAGGTCATCGGTTCGATCGCCGACCTGCGGAGTATCACCCGTGATGACCTGTACGCCCACTATCGCAAGTATTACAACCCCGGCAACGCGGTTCTTGCTTTGGCGGGTGACTTTGACAGTGAAAAAATATTGGAAAGGATCCGCCAGACCTACCAGCCGCTTCACGGTCACTCCGTACCTGAACCGGAATACTTGCGGGAACAATTATTGGCGGAAGAAAAACGCATCGAGGTGGCCGGGCCTGGCGAAACCACCTACCTGCAGGTCGCCTGGCGTTCGCCAGCGGCAACTGAAGCTGAGTTTTTTGCCTTCACCATTATCGATAGTCTGCTCACCGGGCCCACCAGCCTGAATATGTTCGGTGGGGGCGGGATTTCGAATAAGACTTCTCGCCTGTACCGGCGTCTGGTGGAAAAGGAATACGCTATCAGCCTTAACGGCTCCCTGCAGGCAACCCACGATCCGTTTCTATACACCATCACCATCACCGTCCACCCAAAGCACCAGCCGGAAGTCGTTTTAGAGCAGCTGGATAAAGAGCTCGACGTTCTGCGCCAGGCCCCGGTGAAACAAACAGACATCGACCGCGCAGCCAAACAGGCTCGCGCACTTTTCTCATACGGCAGTGAGAATATTACCAACCAGGCATTCTGGCTGGGTTACTCAGAGATGTTTGATCAATACTCCTGGTTCACCCGCTATACCTCGAGGTTGGCAGAAGTGACCCCGGAGATCCTGCTGGATACAGCGCGCAAATACCTGAATCAAAACCAGCGCGTGGTAGGGATTTACCGTCCGGATGGAGCGAAACGATGATACCCAAATACACCCTTTCGTCTTCCATCCCTGGACCAGCGGATATTACTCGCCAGGTACTGCGCAACGGAATCGTGCTTTTAACGCGCAGCAACTTCAACAGTTCGTCAGTGGTCATAAGCGGATATGTGTCGGCTGGCAGCCAGCTGGATCCGTTAGAGAAACTCGGCCTGGCCCACTTCACCGCCCTCGCTCTTATGCGCGGCACCGAGAGCAGTGATTTCCAGAGCCTGTATGACCGGTTGGAATCCGCAGGCGCTTCTCTCGGGTTTGGCGCCAGTGTTCACACCACCAGTTTCAGCGGTCGCGCGCTGGCTGAAGACCTGCCATTATTGTTCGCCACTCTCGCAGAATGCCTGTCCTCACCTGTCTTCCCATCCGAACAGGTGAGCCGCCTGCGCGCCCAGTTGCTCACCGGGTTGGCCATCCGCGGGCAAAGCACGCGCGATACGGCGGCGCTGGAGTTTGATTCGCTGCTCTTTCCCGATCATCCTTACGGCAGACCTGAGGATGGCTACACGGAGACCATCCAAAATATCACGCGGGATGACCTGGCTGACTTTCACCGCCAGCAATATGGACCTGAGGGGATGAAACTGGCGGTGGTGGGCGCGGTGAGCGCAGACCGGGTGTTTGAACTGGCTGAAAAACATTTCGGCAATTGGCTCACCGGTCACAAACGGCAAACATGCTCCTTTAAGGCGATAAAACCCCCGCAAGCATCCATCACGCGCAAAGTCATCATTCCGGGCAAGAGTCAAACCGATCTGATAATCGGAACGCTCGGCCCCAAGCGCAAAGATCCCGAGTACCTCGCGGCGTCGCTCGGCAACAGTATCCTTGGTCAGTTTGGTTTGATGGGCCGTGTTGGTGATGCAGTACGCGAAAAAGCCGGCCTGGCTTACTACGCTTCCGCCAGTCTGAACGCCTGGATTGAAAGCGGTTCGTGGGAAGTTTCTGCGGGCGTAAGCCCTGGCAACGTGGAAAAAGCCACCGCGCTCATCATTGAAGAATTGCGCCGGTTCACAACTGAGCCTGTCTCTCAGGAAGAGCTTGAAGACAATCAGAATAACTATATCGGCCGCATGCCGCTTTCCCTCGAATCGAACGCCGGGGTCGCTAACAGTATTTTAAATCTTGAGCGTTTTGAACTCGGTCTGGACTACCTGCAACGTTACCCCACCCTTGTAAGCGCGCTCACCAGAGAACATATTCTCGCCGCGGCGCGGAAATTCATTAACCCTGATAAGTTGATCATCGTTTCAGCAGGCGCGGATGGAAAGGTCAACAATAACCCATGATGGAAGTGGCTTGTGGTATCGATCTGGTGGAGGTTGAGCGCCTGCGCTCGATCACCCCGGCGATTAAAGCCCGGTTTGTCTCCAGGGTGTTTACAACACAGGAGATAGAAGATAGCGGAGGGCGTGATGATCGCCTCGCCGCCCGGTTCGCCATCAAGGAAGCCACCGTTAAAGCCCTGGGTTGCGGTATTGGCGAAGTTGGCTGGCAGGATATTGAAACCCAATTGGATGAAAATGGGAAGCCCGTATTAAGGCTGTATGGTGCTGCTGCTCAAATGGCTGAGCGTATGAACTGGCGCTCTTGGTCGGTTTCCATCAGTCACACCCGCAACCTCGCTGCTGCCTGCGTCACCGCCCTGGTTGAGAAGAGATAAGCCGGCGGTGTTGAGATGAAGATACTGGCAGTCAGTGATGTAGAGAATGCTTTGCTTTACAGCCCCATGATCATGGACAGGTTCCAAGACGTGGACCTTATCCTCTCCTGCGGCGACCTGCCCTATTACTATATCGAATATATGGTCAGCATGTTAAATGTCCCCTGCTATTTTGTCCGCGGTAATCATGCCAACGCCCGCGAGTACGGCGTGGCAGGAACGCGGAAATATCCATGGGGAGCAGTGGACGTGCATCATCGATGCGTGGAGGATGACACCGGGCTGCTGCTGGCGGGGCTTGAAGGGTCTTTAAGATACAACCAGGGTCCATACCAGTATACCCAGGGGCAGTACTGGGAGATGGTGCTGAGTTTGGTGCCAAGGTTCTTCTGGAATAAACTGGCGCTGGGTCGCTACCTGGATATTTTCATGGCTCACGCGCCGCCATGGCAGGTGCACGATGAAGAGGACCTGCCGCACCGAGGGATTAAAGCCTTTCGCTGGTTGATAAAAGTGTTTCAACCAGCTTACTTTCTGCATGGACACATCCATATTTACCGCCGTGAAACCATCACCCGTACGCTGATCGGCGGCACCACGGTTCAGAATGTTTACGGCTATAAGACCCTTCACATTCCCGCCCCGCGCCCGCGCTCTTGGCGGGGTCAAAGGTGAATCATGATGACAGAAGAAGACATTGATTCAGGTCGTCTAATACTTCAATCGCGTCACGATTTTAGCCACGCCTATCAAAAAGGTTTTTGGCGCTCCGTTTTTCACCTGATTCAGAAGAAAAACAATGAGCTGCTGCCATTTGAAGAAGTCCTCAAGCATATCCCGATGCGCGGACAAAACTACATTGGGGTCAGGCAAATCGAAACTGAAAAGATAATCGGTTCCGTGAGCCGCTACAATGATTTTGACCGTGCATTCCTGCCCAGGCAGACGCATACGCGCTCGCGCTGGGAAAGTATCGACCGCGCGCATTTCAAACAGATCATCCTGCCGCCAATCGAAGTGTATAAAGTGGGTGATTTCTATTTTGTCAAAGATGGTAATCACCGCGTATCCGTCGCCCGTGAAAAGGGACAGGTTTACGTAGACGCTTTGGTGACAGAAGTGCACACCAGCGGCAAAATCACCCGTGATACCGATGTGAACGCACTGGTACTGGAGCAGGAGTATAGCGAGTTCCTCAGGCAAACCCGCCTTAACGAATTTTATCCAGGTGAAGACTTCCGTTTTTCCATACCTGGACAGTACGAGAAGGTATTGCAGCACATCAGCGTGCACCGCTGGTTCATGGGTGAGAAATTAACGCGCCCAGTTACAGATGAAGAGGCGGTGAAAGGATGGCACCGCGAGGTTTACCTTCCACTGGTGCGGATCATCCGTAAACATCAGATTCTCAACGCTTTTCCTGCCCGCACAGAGATGGACCTATATTTTTGGATCATTGAACACCGCTGGTACCTGGCTGAAGAACAGAAACGGCGCATCAGCCTGGAATCAGCAGCCACTGATTTCACCAACCGGTTTTCACAGCGCCCTTTCAGGCACGTTTCTCAACTTTGGCAGCGGTTAAAAAAAAGAATTTTCAACCAGGAGAAAAAATAAAGCCGCCAGTTGGGCGGCTAAAACACCAAGTTGTACCAGATTCATCAGGCTGAACAGGTTTTAATGCCCAGCCAAAAATGGTCAGGCATAATCATTTGGTCGGTTTGCACTTCAATCCCTACATTTTTTGGAGGAGGTTCGAACTTCATTCCAGGGTTAACAAAACATAAATCAGGTCGTTGGCCATACTTCTTCAGGTAATAATCGGTTGCCCGGTTGATTTTGGTTAAGAAATCAGCCTTTGGGTCATTATCGAACCATAGCATGCCAGTATTCATCTCACTCTCCATAAGTTTTCAGTTGTTTGACTTATTGCAAGGTTCGGGCCAGAATAACCTGC
>Ga0255342_1006710_pt1 | contig 10318 bp, 10 predicted proteins | sample wastewater_treat_3_FD_192416 | JGI IMG/M metagenome (GOLD analysis project Ga0255342, IMG submission 192416) | Wastewater microbial communities from Lulu Island WWTP, Vancouver, Canada - plant14 | ecosystem: Engineered > WWTP > Wastewater > Unclassified | place: Canada: Vancouver, British... | reverse complement strand
CTGGATCTTTCGCTTGGGGCGGGAGATGAGATCCCGATAGAGCAGAGGGATCCGCGGGAGGTGACCCACGGGTTCGGACGGCAGACTGCGCCGGATGGGGTAGGTGTTTACAACCCGGCGTTCGACGTCACTCCAAACGAGCTCGTCACGGCCATCGTGACCGAGCGGGGGATAGTACGGGCCCCGTACGGCCCCGGGCTGGCGGCGATCATGGATGAGGCGCGGGCGGGTTGATGGCGCGCGTGCTGCCTGCGGCTATGCAAGCGTTATCTCGAGCAACCCCAGCTGGCCGTGGTCGCAATGTATGGTGTAGCTCGGGCATGAGGCAGGCACGAGTACACACGAGCCGGGGCGAAGGGCGATGCGCGGACGGGCGCTGATGGGGCTCTCGTCATCGTCCCATTGGAGTGTGCCGCAACCGGAAAGCACGAGGGTGGCCCTGAAAGTGTCGGGCGATCCAATGCGATGCCATGAACCCGAGCACACGCTGCGCCACACATCGAAGCCCGCGAAACCGCAGATGAACTGCGGGGTATTGGCCCCGAGCTCGAACGCGAACGGGCGGGTAATGGCGGGGGGTCGCGAGTAGCTCGCGACATCCATGGCCTGTTCAACGTGGAGTTCGCGCGGCCTGCCGTCTATTCCGAGCCGCCCGTAGTCCCACAATCGATATGTCGTATCCGAAGATTGCTGCACTTCCGCCACCACCAGCCCGGCGCCGAGCGCGTGCACGGTGCCTGGAGGCACAGCTATCAAGTCGCCTGCGGCTACCGGAACTCGCCGGAAGCAGCTCATTACATCGGCGGCGATTGCGGAGGCAAGGGAGTGCTTCAGTGTGTCCGGCGTTACGCCTTCGGCCAGTCCATGAATGATCGAAGCTCCGGGTGCAGCCTCCAGCACCAGCCAGACCTCGGATTTTCCCGATTCCCCGGCATGTAGATGCGGGTAGTTGTCGGGCGGGTGAACCTGGACTGACAAGTCGGCGTCGCAGCTCAGCACCTTGATGAGCAGGGGGAATTCAGGGCATAGCTCGGCAAGGGTTCGTCCTGCCAGGCGACCGTTGGTCACCCGTGTTGGTCCGCTTGGATGTGCGGACAGAACCCAGGCTTCGCCGATGGGGGTGGGCCCGGGCGGCATGTTGTCAAACCACGATTTGAGGCGACGACCGCCCCACACCTTCTCTTTGAATTCTGCCGCGAAAAGCATCGGATAGGCCGCATGCAGTCTGTCCAAGAACAACACCTCGCAACGTCAGTCTCATATTACCGATAGAAGCCTGCCGGGGTCAACACATCAGGCGATCGGTGACGCATCCTCATCACAAGTCGGCGTCGCCATGGCCGCCCGCCGGCAGCTATAGCCGCGGTCGCCATGGTAGCCCGCCGGCAGCTACGGCCGTCGCCGCATTTCGCGGTGGCGGGCAGGCCTGCTATCTCGGAAGACTGGAGGAGAGCGGGGGGGGCTGCGGACTGGGAAAAATTAGTCTGTTCATATTCTGAACGCATTTTCGCCGATCCGTTCAGTTTCGTGACAATGGCTGGTGCATAAGCGAACGTATATATGTATAGAGCGATGTAAGGACATCTGTGATGTCTGAAACCCCCATATTGCGAACCACCATATGAGACTAAAAGGGAAAAGACGACATAGACAAGCCACAATAGACCATACCTTGAGGACGGACTCGTCTGAGTACTCGGACATGCCGCTTTATGCACCTATACGTCACGTTATGCATCACCCATTGTCCGTTTTAGCGACACATCTCCGAAAATGCGTTCGTAAAAGTGAAACCTAGATTTTACCATTACCTCGGCGGCCCGCCCCTGTACGTTTCCCGCTGCCGGGCTCCGCTTGATCTCCCACTGAAACCGCACGTGGCAATAGAGATGGGTTGGCTTCGCTCGAAGGTCCGGGCGGCTATGGAGGGCGGGTTGAGGCTGACGGAACCGGCGATCGTGCGTTGGGGAAAGCTATGCAAGGATTCGAGTCGCGGGTGTCGAAGGTAAATCTGGTATCCAAGGCAAGCCCGGCATTGATCATACTCGGAGGGATGACCAAGGTGAATGACTATCCAGAAATCACGACAGACGGACGAATACTGATGGGCCCTGGCCCCAGCGGTGTGCACCCGAGTGTGCTGAGAGCGCTGGGGGCGCCGATTCTGGGGCATCTGGACCCGGAGTTCATCACGATCATGAACAGGACTAAAGACCTGCTTGCATCGGTGTTCGAGACGAAGAACGAGTTCACGATCCCGATATCCGGCACCGGCAGCGCGGGCATGGAGACGGCCTTGGTGAACTTCATCGAACCAGGCGACAGGGTGCTCGTGTGTGTGAATGGCCTGTTCGGGACTAGGATGGCCGACATCGTCGAGAGGTGTGGCGGTGAACTCGAGGTGATCGAGGGCGAGTGGGGCAAGATCATCGAGCCTGATGTGGTCGAGAAGTCTCTTAAGGCACGGCCCGCCAAGATAGTGGCGATTGTGCACGCTGAAACGTCCACGGGTGTGCTGCAACCTCTTGAGCCGGTGGCTCAGATCGCCCACCGGTACGGGGCGATGCTCGTGGTAGATGCCGTAACCAGCCTGGGCGGAACGCCTGTGCGTGTTGACGGTACCGGTATCGATGTATGCTACAGCGGCACTCAGAAGTGCCTATCATGCCCACCTGGACTGGCGCCGATCACCATAGGCCCGCGGGCAGCTGAGAGGTTGGCCGCCAGGAAGTCCAAGGTTCAGAGCTGGTATCTGGACCTGACTATGCTCCATAGCTACTGGGGCAAGGAGCGGTTCTATCATCACACCGCGCCGGTCAACATGATCTACGCTCTGTACGAAAGCCTCCGCATCATTCATGAGGAGGGCCTGGAGCGGCGCTACGAGCGTCATGTCCTTCACAGCAGGGCATTTGGCGCCGGTGTTACGGCAATGGGCCTTCGCCTGTTCGCTCAGGAGGGGTACAGGGCGCCGATGCTGATGGCGGTCGCGATTCCAGAGGGTGTGGACGATGCGGCCGTCCGCCGCTACCTGCTCTCCAACTACCGCCTGGAGATAGGTGGCGGGCTGGGTCGGCTGAAGGGACGCATATGGCGTGTGGGTTTGATGGGACATTCGTGTAGCAGGGAGAATGTAGTTCTGCTCCTCGCCGGCTTAGAAGGCGCCCTCGCGGCTCAGGGCATGGCTGTGGAGCCGGGCGCAGGGATTGCGGCGGCGAGAGAGGTCTACAAAGCGTCCGGAATGTAGGGGCAGGGGCTGTCGGGCATGCGCCGCGTCATCCCCCGTAACCTGCGCATGCCAGCACAGCGCCCATCAGTCCTATGAGCGCGCAATGGATAGCTTCGCCCAGCATATCGATGGAATACTCTGACTTTCCGGTCAACCCGTCCACGGCCCCGGCGGCGACGGCCGCCCTGAGGACCGCCTGTAGCATGTCGGGGGTGGGCAGTATGCTGATGTCGCCGCGCAGCGCCGCGAGGCAGGCAAGTATGCCGTACGCGGCGTCGTCTGATATCGCCCCAACTACCGTCACGTCGGCAGGTGTGTCGCACACTATGCCCGACTCGCATGGGCAGGCGCACTGCGAGCCCAGTGGGTTCAGCGCACGCAAGGTGTTCGCGACAGCCCCCATGCCCAGCTCATTGCCTAAGTCGCCGATGGCAATCGTCGGCACTTTGGCTGCCTGAGCCTGTGTGAACAGCTCGTCGAGGGGGGCTACGATGTCGGATATGGACTGCCCGCGCGCGTTATGATGCACTCCCATCCTGTTGGCGCCGGGCCGTTCAATCGAGATGACCACCCCAGGCTTGACGGATGACAGCAGATCGGCTGCCAGCGGGCGGATTGCGGCTGGTGCTGAGCCTGCGGGGAATGGTACGATCACGGCCTCCGTAGGCAGGCCTGCAGCTCGGCAGGCGGCGCCGAGGGGGCCTACGGCTGTATCGTCTGTGGCCAGCACAGGGGCGATTCCGAACGCAGTGGCCAGCCCGCGCGCTAGCAGCGCCGCGCCGGTGAGGCCGTCTGTTTCGGGTTGGCCTGCTGAGCGGATCATGAAACCCGTGCATATGATGGCGCCGTTGCGCATGCAGGGTGCGGGTAGAGCCTCGGGTTCCGGAGGGTCAAGCGCCTGGGAGATGGCAAGGGCGGCGGTGTACGCAAGCGGCGCGCCTACACGGTCTCGCGCAGCTGCGTAAAGGCGGCTTGTGATCCCACGGTCTCGGAAGTCCAGGGAGATTAGGCGGTCGATGGTTTCTGCCACGACATTCAGTGCATCATTGTCGATTTTGGCGCCTTTCGTCAACTTCGATCCGTCCTTCCATACTAGCGCACGAGCTCACTGGAGTTCGAAGAGCGCTACCACGTGCTCGACGCCGTCGATCTTGATCCTGAGTGCACGACCCGGTGCCCGAGACGCGGCCTGTTCCTGCTTTAGCGCCTCATAAGCGTCTTGAGCTGACAACGGGACGAACCGGACCCGGTCGCCCGGGCGCATATGCGCTAGGAGGTCCAGATCGGCCCGGGCCACGCAGGCTATCTTGGGATAGCCCCCTGTGGTCTGCCTGTCGGCCAACATTATGATGGGTAGACCGTCTCCAGGAACCTGAATGGCGCCGGGGGGCATGCCGTCTGAGATGATGTCGGCTCCGCGGGCGTGTTCAATGGCCGGGCCGTCGAATCTCAGCCCCATGCGGTCTGCTCTGTTGGTCAGAGTGAACTCCTGGTCTACAAACGTCTGTCGGCCTGCATCTGTGAAATGATCGTCCTGCGGGCCCATCACTACACGTATGGCTATGGCACGCCCTTTGGAAGATGGTGTGGAAGCAGACCCTCGGGCAGGCGCAGAGGAATGCGCTGTGGCGAACACGGCCTGCCGCTTGGCGAGGGCGGCGACGGCGCGTGCGGTCACGGCGCTTGCAGGCGCGGTTGCGGCGCTCACGGCGGCAGGCGGCTCCGATGCGGCCACGAGGTCGCCTGCACGCAGGGCGCGTCCTTGGCCGTCGATGCCCCCCAGTGCTCCCCGGATGTACGTGGACGTACTGCCCATCACAACCGGAGCTGCGATTCCGCCGCGTACCGCGAGATACGCTCGTACTCCCCAGGCGGGGGTGCCAATGCTCACGATCTGCCCGGGCGTGACGGCAAAGGCAGCCCACGGCAATACGGGAACGCCGTCAATGTGGACTGGGGCCCATGCGCCTGTGCATGACAGCACGGCCGGAGCGAGGGCTTGGGCTGTGAAGTTGCCGTAAGTTACCTCAATTCCCGTTGCCCCTTCCGGGTTTCCTGCCAGCAGATTGGCGATTGCCAAGGCTTCCTGGTCAAGTGCGCCTGACGGGGGCACTCCATACTTCATCCATCCCAGTCGGCCCAGGTCCTGAAGGATTGAGAGCGGGCCGGGATTCACCACCTCAAGCACGTTGGCCATTATCGGCGCCCCCCACCAAGTAGTATGTTGGCTCGTCTATGGGGACGAACCGTATGCGATTGCCCGCGCGGAGCAGGCATGGGGGATCAGCAGATGGGTCTGCCAGACGAAGGGGCGTGCGTCCTATCAGGCGCCAACCGCCAGGGCTAGCAGACGGGTAGACTCCGGTCTGGTTGCCTGCGATGCCCACTGACCCAGCGGGCACGACTGTGCGTGGAGTGGTCAGACGAGGTGTGGCGATGCGGGGATCCATCCCGCCCAGATACGGAAAGCCCAGCGTGAAACCGATCATGTAGACTAGGTAGAGCGGCTCGCTGTGCAGTGCTATCACCTCGCGAGGAGCAAGGCCTGTGTGCGCCGCCACGTCGTCGAGGTCTGGACCGAACTGCCCACCGTAGCACACAGGAATAGTCACGATATCATCTTCGACCAAAGCCGCGTCGACTTCCGACCCGTCGGGAGCGTCGGCTACGTTCACGATGCCCTGAAGAGCCTCGATGGCTGCGGCCGGCGAGATCAGGCGCGGGTCGAACTCGGCCAGAACGGATCTGTAGGACGGCAACACTTCAACCAACCACGGGAGTCTGGCGCCTTCCAGCGCATTGGCGGCGCGGCGGACGCGCGAGGCCAGCGATGGTGAGATGTCGTTGCCGAACTGTATGACCACGGCGCTGTCGCCGGCCCATAGCAACTTGGGAGCGTCTTCATGGACGTTCACTTGGCGGCGCCTCCCAGACCGGACATGAAATCGAGCAAGTCGCGATCGCGGACATCGGTGATGAACATGTGCCCGGGCGCATGTGTGATCATTATCTCCGGCTTCGCTGTCAGGGCTGCAGCCTGTGGTGTCACGCCGCACGCCCAGAACACCGGGATTTCGCCGTTCGCGATGGGCACCGAATCACCGAAGTCGGGGTAGTCGATGTCCGATATGCCGATAGCCTCGGGGGCCCCGATGTGGACCGGCGCGCCGTGCACGGCATGCATGGCGGCGGTGACTTCCACCGCCCGGGCGACGGCGCCGCCGGGGATCGGGCGCATGCTGACCACCATGGGCCCGTGGAAGACTCCGGCACGTCTGCACTGTATGTTCGTCATATACATGGGCACGTTACGGCCCAGTTCAATGTGCCTGACTGGGACGCCCGCATCCAACAGAGCTTTTTCAAACGAGAAACTGCAGCCTATGAGGAATGAGACGAAGTCGTCCTGCCAGAGATCTACGATATCCGAGCGTTCCTCCTCGAGCTGCCCTCGACGATACACGCGATACTTGGGCAGGTCCGTGCGGATGTCGGCCCCCGGCGCGCTGTATGCCGGCTCTGGGCAGCCGCGATCGAGAACTTCGATGATCGGACATGGCTTGGGGTTTCTGTTGGCGAATACCAAGAAGTCCATGGCCTGCTTGGCAGGGAGTATCACCAGATTGGCCTGGGCATATCCCATGCACACTCCTGCAGTAGGGGCAGCCCACTTGCCGGCTCTGACTGCCAAGCGGAACTCGCGGGGGATCGCGCCTTCCCAGGCTTGCGTCATCTCGATCATATCCTGATCACCTTCAGTCCTGACTTACTATATTGCGCTCTGTGCGGCCTGGCCTTGGGCGGCGGGGTTGCGCCTGCGGCTTCAGCTGCACTTGCGACTGCACCTGCACCCGCCACTGCGACTGCGATTGCGACTGCGACTGCGACTGCCGAACGCCTGCGCCTACGATACGATCTTCCACAACGGCTCTATTCGGATACCTGCAGCAGTAATGGCTTCCCTGACTGCGCGGGCGGTCTCGGCAGCTTGCCTGGTGTCGCCGTGTACGCAGATTGTGTGGGCGCCCAGGCTGATTCGGCCTCCGTCATACGTTTCTATGGAGCCGTCGCGTGCGATAGACACTGCGCGCCCAGCTACTAAGGCAGGGTCCTCAATGACGGCGCCTGGGCGTGACCTGCTAACCAGGCTTCCATCGGAGTTGTAGGCTCTGTCGGCGAATGCCTCTCCGGCGAATGCGATGCCCGCTTCATGAGCGGCCTGCTCCATCGCCGATCCCGCCAACCCCACCAGCACGAGCCCGAGATCGAGCGAGCGGACGGCATGGGCCAGGGCGAGGGCGAGCGCGCGATCGCGGGCGGCACGGTTGTAGAGGGCGCCGTGGGGTTTGACGTGCCTGAGTTGGACGCCCTCGGCGCGTGCGATCGCCCACAATGCTCCGACCTGATACGCTAGGTCGGCGGCGGCCTCGTCAGGCGATATGGCCATGTCGCGTCGCCCGAATCCCACCAGGTCCGGATAGCCCGGATGCGCGCCGCACGACACGTTCAGCCGGGCGGCAGTGCGAACTGTCTCGCGCATGGTGACGGGGTCGCCCGCATGGAAACCGCATGCGATGTTGGCACTGGTCACCGAGGCCAGTGTGTGCGCATCATAGCCCATCCGCCACGCGCCGAAAGACTCGCCGACGTCGCTGTTGATATCGATAACGCCAAGGGCCGTTGCCATCAGAACCACCATTCCTTCCTCAGTGTGCACATAATAGATTCTGCGTACATGGGCAGGTATCCTACTTCGCGGGTCAATACTTGCCTGGCGAAATGGAGTAAACGAGATTTTCGCCGGGGTTCGCGTGGTGGGCTTCCTTGAGTTCGTTCATCATGCCGGAAAGCGCTACTGAAAGAGCGCATTACTGGCCAGATGGCCTGAGGGGTGTCAACCATGAATTGGGACAGTGGATAACGAAATGAAGAGGAGACATGGCGAGAATGCTAATGGCGATGCGACCGCAACGCACAGGGGGCGGTACGCCATCCGTGCCGTGTTATTGACATATGTCCAAAACTCCTCTAGGATAGGCGTGGGTGGGCGGCAGTTGGTAGCAGAGAGGGAGCGCGATTTGTTTGATACAGATGTTTGAGCAGAATGCGTTGTCAGATGTTGAGCACGTGATCGGGATCATGAGCGGCAAGGGCGGTGTGGGCAAGTCATCGGTGACGGCGCTTGGCGCAGTGGCGCTGGCGCGGCGAGGGCGCACAGTTGGCATAATGGACGCTGACATCACAGGGCCCAGCATTCCCAAGATGCTTGGTGTCCATGGTCGGCTTGACGCATCGGAGACGGGAATCTTCCCGGCCCAGACCAGTAGGCTCGGGATCAGGGTCGTTTCACTCAACTTGATGCTTGAGCAGGAGGACGCGCCTGTGGTGTGGCGAGGTCCGCTGCTGATGGGTATGATAAAGCGGTTCTGGTCTGAGGTGAACTGGGGAGATATTGATTACATGCTGATAGACCTACCTCCGGGAACGGGCGATGTTCCGCTTTCGGTCATGCAGTCTATACCCCTCGACGGGCTGATTGCAGTGTCATCGCCTCAGGACGTTGCGGCCATGATAGTCCGCAAAGCCATCAACATGGCCCGGATGATGGACAAGCCCATGATCGGCCTGGTGGAGAATATGAGCTACATCACCTGCCCGCATTGCGGCGAGGCAGTCTATCCGTTTGGAAAACCGTCCGGCGAGGAGCAGGCTATGAGCCTCGAAATCCCGTTCATCGGCGGAATGCCCATCGATCCGGAGCTTTCGGCCATGGCCGATCGCGGTGAAGTGGAGCTGTACGAGCATCCGATCATGGAGTCGCTTGCTGACGCGATGTTGCGGGCAGCAGCCGGAGAGAAGCGGGCAGAGAGATAGTCAGCAAGCGTGACCGCAGCATAATATGCTCCTGCAGTACATGACTGGCGTCATGGAGGTGGGAGCATGTTCCACGTGAGATGGAATCTAGCGAGGATTGCCCGGGCTGCGGCAATAGCGGTGCTTACCATGGTGTTCGCGTTGGTCTTCGTGTCCGGCGCAGCGATGGGCAAGGTCGGGCGCGGGTACACTATTGTGCGTCTGTCGGAAGTTGTGAGGTCCATATTCTACGCGCCGCAGTATGTGGCGTTGGCGCAAGGGTTTTTCGAGGATGAGGGTCTCAAGATCGACCTATCTACCGCGTGGGGTGCCGACAAGGGCGCGGCTGCGCTGATTTCGGGAGCCTGCGACATCGGGTTCTTCGGGCCGGAGGCGGCGATCTATATTTTCAACCAGGGGGCCCCGGACTATCTGATCGGCTTTGCTCAGCTGACTCAGATGGACGGGTCCTTTTTCTTGGCCCGCACTGGCATGCCGGAGCCATTCAGCTGGGAGCATGTGAGGGGAAAGACCATCATAGGTGCGCGCCTGGGCGGGGTTCCTGAGATGGTGCTGGAGTGGGTGCTGAAGAAGCACGGGATCGAGCCGTTCAAGGATGTGAAGATCGTAACCAGCCTGGCTTTTGCGGCGGCGCCGGGAGCCTTTGCGGCGGGGATCGGCGACTACATTGCCCAGTTTGAGCCGTCCATGACCGAACTGGAGATGGCGGGGCAGGGCAAGATCGTTGCGTCAATGGGGGTTCTAGGCGGGGAGATCATGTACACCGTCTACCATGTGAGACGCAGCCAGCTGGTGCGGGATCGCGACATGCTGATCCGGTTTACCAGGGCGCTCGCCAGAGGCATGAAGTGGGTGGAGGATCACACCCCGGCCGAGACAGCCGAGGTTATACTGCCTTACTTCCCGGACACAAAGCTTGATGTGATCGCCCGAATCGTGCAGCGCTATCGGGACCAGGGAACTTGGCCCAAGACGCCCGAGGTGTCGCCCAGCGGTTTCATGCGGCTACAGGAGGTTATGGCGTCGGCGGGCGAGCTGAAGGCAACGGTCCCCGCAAGTGCGCTGATGACGACGGAGATCACGCGGGCTGCGTTGAAAACGAAATGAGCGGTGGAGTGAATGGGACGAACTCCAGCGCGATCAGGCTAGACCGGGTGTGGATGACTTACCACACCCGGGAAGCCGAAACCGTTGCGCTTGCCGACGTAAGCCTCG
>Ga0255342_1006709_pt1 | contig 10319 bp, 8 predicted proteins | sample wastewater_treat_3_FD_192416 | JGI IMG/M metagenome (GOLD analysis project Ga0255342, IMG submission 192416) | Wastewater microbial communities from Lulu Island WWTP, Vancouver, Canada - plant14 | ecosystem: Engineered > WWTP > Wastewater > Unclassified | place: Canada: Vancouver, British... | reverse complement strand
TTTTGCAGATACTCTTCGTAAACAGGATCGTTTGATATCGATAAAAACTTTATTTTACCGTTTGAGCAGGAAGATAGTATTATTAGCGCAAAAAAAAGGAATTTTCTCATTTTTTGTTAGATTTCTGTAAAAATACGATATTTCTTTCTCTATTCTCCGAGTCGATCTTGTATACGTTATATATAAAATTATTTGATTTCAGAGCAGTTTTTATCTCTTCGTCGACGACTTCCCGTCTGCCTTTGTAAAGCAGATACGCCCCCCGATTGTCGAAATATCTCTTCGTGTGATCGATAATTTCGGCGATCGGCTTAAACGCTCTGCAGGTTGCGACGGAAGTCTTTATTTCGAACGACGAAACCGTTCCGCAAAATAGGGCGGCGTTTTTCAAATTTAGCGTATTAATCGCTTCTTTCAGATAATCTGATTTTTTAGGGCTTTTATCGTATAGTTCGACCCGTTTATCTTCGAATATTATAGCCAGAAGAATCCCCGGCAGTCCCCCGCCTGTTCCTATATCCGCGATTGAATCGTATTCTGTAAAATATCTATGCGCCGATAGACAATCCTCAAAATGATCGTAGATTATATCGGAAACGGAAAGTTTCCGCGACATAAGATTAAGTTCCAGATTTTTTTTGAGTAAAAACTCTAAGAATTCGTTTATTTTATCTGAATATTTTTCATTTATATCGTATTTTAGCAAAATATTATCTATTATTTGCGAATTGTTTATCTTATTCATCTTATTCGTCTTATTCATCGACAAAATAGTTCTTTTCGTCGTCGTTAATTTTACCCGTTTTTATCTCAACGAGTTTTAAGATCGCCGATTTTGAAGTATTCTTAACGGCGCGCTTGCAAAACGCCGGAAAGAATTCCGATTCATTTTCGGACAAAACTCTAGTCTTATCCTCTTTGACGATTTCGGCGGAGCCCTCGACGACCGTCCAGGTAACGCCGAGCGTCTTGCTATAGTGAAGCTTAATTTCGGATCCGGGGTTAATAACGATCTCCGAGATACGGTAGCCGTCGGGCGCATATATCGACTTGCGGTATCCCCAATCGGTAATTTCCGTTCCGTCGCTAAACGCTTCAGGCGCGCGCATGGTCTCAAGAGTTTTAACGACCTCTTTTATCTTTTCGACGCTGTCAAAATCGGATATCAACAGCGAGTCGTCGGTATCTATTATCGCCAGATTTTCCAGACCGATAGTTGAAATAATTCGTCTGCCGCCGTACGCTAAAATATTTTTACAATCCAGATTTATAAATTTATCTTTTGGCATTTTTGTAGCGACGCCGTCCTTGTCGCGCGGAAGAATTTCATATAGCGATTGGAAACTGCCGATATCGCTCCACCCTATATCCGCCGGGACTACGGCTATTTTATCGGATTTTTCCATAAGAGCGTAGTCGATAGAGATGTTGTCGTAATTTTTGAATTCTTCTACCGATATCGAGTCGCCTTTTTTGATTTTCGACTCAAACGACTTAGTCGTATCGTATATTTTGGGGGAGTATCCGGCGAGTTCGGATAGGAAAAATCCGACTTGAAAGATAAAAATGCCGGCGTTCCAATAATACGAGCCGTCTTTCAGATAATCTTGCGCGACTGATAGCGTCGGTTTCTCCACAAAATTTTCTACGACGAATCCTTCGTCTATTTTATTTGCGCTTTTTTTTATATATCCGTAGCCGGTCTTTGGCGACGTCGGAATTATTCCCAACGTTACGATAAAATTCTTACGGGCGATCTTTTCCGCCTCGCTTAAAACTCTGTTGAATTCGGCGGAATTCGTAACGTGGTGATCCGAAGATAATATAGTAACGACGTCGTCGCTTTTGAAGTATATCGAAGAAAATGCTATTGCCGGAGCCGTATTTCTTCCTATGGGTTCGATTATTATGTTATTCTCGCTATATTTTGGGAATATATCTCGCATTTGGTTCATAATAACTCTTTTACCCGACGCGTTTGTTATAATGTATATATCGTCGCCGCCGGTTTTCGATACTCTTTTAGCGGTATTTTGCAACATCGAGTAGTCGTCGACAAGATTCAGGAACTGTTTAGGATAGTTTTTTTTACTGAGCGGCCAGAGCCGCGTTCCGCTTCCGCCGGCTAATATCAAATATTTCATCTACGTCCTCTTTTTTAATTATTTGTATATCTCTTGAATAGTATCTATTCCTAACTGTTTAAGATAAGAGTCTTTTGTTCGCAGTTCGATTGTTTTGTCGATATTCAACGTTCTTTTGCCGACTCTTATCGATTTCATATCGTTTAACGAGTATAAGTTATAATATATCTCCTTGATCGTTATATTTAGTTTAGTCCCGACCATTTTTGATTCGTAGTTAAATTTTATAAGAAGTAAAGAATCCGCCCCCGCCGCTCTCGTCTCGGTAAGATAAGGTTTTACGTCGAGTTGGCCGTCTACTATATTCAACGGTTCGTAAACTCTTATATCGAAAAAAACTCCGCTGGATTCCCACATCGCGTCGTACACCCCTTCTGAAAAGGGTACGGTATCAAGGTAGTAATTGGAGTTTTCGCTCTCTTCGCAGGCGACGAGCGTTGTGGAGAAAGAATCAAAATCCCCGGCAAAAACGCTTATCTGTATAAGAAGCGCGGCTATCGCTAAAAATATTTTCATAAATTCCCCCTGAGTTATTATATCATATTATATCGGCCTTAAGGTAAAAAAGATGATAAAATTACAATAAATTGAAGAACGACTTTTTGAGTAAAATGACGCAACTGTTAAATATCGCCGCTCGAAAACAGCTATTATACGCGCTCGTAATCGAAAATTATCCCAAATACGCCTGCCGTACGTAAAATTATATTTTTATGTATTGCAATTTTTACGATAATTTTATACAATGCTACAATGGACAGTTATATATAAAATTGGAGAGACGTTTTGGAAATACAGTGGCCGGATCTAATTAATCTTACTTACGATATGATTTTTATAATAGATAAAAGCGGTTCTATTAAATTTGTGAACAAAGCGGCCGAGGAGAACCTTTTCTATACGAAAGAGGAATTTCTCAATATGAATCTTAACGAGATTTTGTTTGAGTCGGAAAAGTTCATTGAGATACTAGATACTATTATCGCTTCCGCCGACGAGAAGGACGAGGGGCGATTTCAGGATAAGCAGATAGATATTTCTATCATTAAGAAAGAGATCGGTTATCAGGACTTGATTCTTATCAGTAAAGATACAAATTTAAAAATAATTATGGCTAACTTTCAGGTCAGGCGTCTTTTTATAGAGGGGGAGGACTACTTTCTGCTTATATTGAGAGACGTAACTGAAAGGCGGTTTCTGGAGCAGGAGTTGTTTAAGATTACCGAGAATCTCGAACTTATCGTTCAAGAAAAAACTCTTGAGTTGCAGAAAAAAAATGAAATTCTCGAACTGCTGGCTACGACCGATACGTTAACCAATCTTATGAACATAAGAAAATTCCGAGAGACTCTTAAACTTGAAATAGAGAGATGCAGTAGACAGAAAGAGAATTCCGTCGATACCTTCGCTTTGGTTATGGTGGACGCCGACCATTTTAAGTATTACAACGACACTTTTGGACATCAAGTCGGCGACGAGGTTATCAAAAATATCGGGCGTATTTTACTCGAATCGACTCGAAAAATCGACACGGTTGCGAGATACGGCGGCGACGAATTTATATTACTGCTTCCCGAAGCGGATTATGTGGGGGTTATTAAGACCTGTTTTAGGATTAGAGAACTTATTAAAAATAATCTGAAGATGAAGAAGATAATAAGAGACGTCCTTAACGTAGATAGCGTCGAGATACCTAAAGAGCATAAGATATCGCTAAGTATCGGGGCGTCTAAATATGAGAGACATAAAACTATGGACGAAATAATTAACGAAGCGGATAACGCTCTTTACCACTCCAAGGAGGCGGGGCGGGACTGCGTTCATATACATTATAAAGGCGAATATAGACTTGTTTCGGAAGATAATTTTGATATAACGCATTATAAATAAACGATGTTATAAGGAATAAAATGGCTTTAAAATTATACAATACTCTGGCAAGGGGAAAACAGGAGTTTTTGCCGTTAAATCCCCCGTATGTCGGCATGTACGTCTGCGGACCGACCGTTTACGGACATTCTCATCTGGGACACGCCCGCAGTTATATTACTTACGACGTCCTATACCGTTATCTGAGTTATATCGGTTATAAAGTAAAGTATGTTCAGAATATTACCGACGTCGGGCATCTTGCGGGCGATAGGGACGTCGGGGAGGATAAAATTCAGAAGCAGGCGCGTCTTGAGAAGACCGATCCCGTGGAGATCGCTTATAAATACGAAACCTCGTATTTTGACGATATGGACAGACTCAACGTTGCGCGCCCTTCGATTAGTTGCCGCGCGACCGGGCATATAATGGAGATGATCGAGCATATCAAAGGGCTTTTAGATAAACAAAAGGCTTACGTTACGAAGGAGGGCAACGTCTATTTTAACGTCAGATCGTATAAAGAATACGGCAAGCTCTCCGGCAGGACTCTCGAAGAGGCGTCGGAAGGGGAGAGAATCGAGGTCGCTAAGGATAAAATCAATCCCGAAGATTTCGCTTTGTGGAAGGCGGCGGAAAAGGAGCATCTTATGCAGTGGCCTTCTCCTTGGGGGATGGGGTATCCCGGTTGGCATATAGAGTGTTCGGTTATGTCAAACAAATATCTTGGCGAAACTTTAGATATACACGGCGGCGGGCTTGAGAATAGTTTTCCGCATCACGAATGCGAAATAGCGCAGTCCGAAGCGTTATACGATAAAACTTTCGTCAGATATTTTGTGCATCACAATATGTTGACGGTCGACGGCTCTAAAATGGGCAAGTCGTTAGGCAACTTTATCATACTAAAAGATTTGTTTAAGAAGACCGATCCGATGGTATTGAGATTTTATATATTGCAGGGGCATTACCGCAGTCCTTTGGATTTTACCGACGAAGCTTTAAACGCGAGCGCCGCCGGTTTTGAAAGGTTGAAGAATTCTATTTTTTCGCTGAGAAAAACCGTAACCGACGACTTCCAAAATTCCGATTCGATATCGGAAGAGGATTATCCCGATATAAAGAGAGTTAAGGAGGATTTTCTCTCCGCTATGGACGACGATATTAATACTCCTATCGCGATTTCGGTTTTATACGAGTTAATGAAGATATCTAACGTCGAATTATCTTCAGACGATAAGGATATGAATAAGTTGGCGCTTATAAACAGATTGGCGACGCTTTTTGCCGAGGAGATACTGGGGCTTAAGATAGGGAGCGTCCGTTCGCAATCGAAAGAAGACGAACTGATAGAGCTTTTTATAGAGATGAGAAACGATTTTAGGAAGAATAAGAACTTTGCGATGTCTGATAAGATCAGAGACGATTTGAAGGGGATCGGTATTATCCTTAAAGACGGCTCTAGCGGAACGACGTACTCAAAATAAAATGATAAGAAAGATATATAGCGTTCTAATTTTTTTTATATTTTTAACTCGGCTACACTCCGCGCCCGCCGGAGATTCGGACGTTCAATATTTTGGATGGGGGACTCATATAAATCTCCATATCAATCTTGGCATTAGTTATAACATCAGAATTTCTACCGACGTAAATAATAAAAGCGAACTTTTTTTTCTCGACGTTCCGTTAGGTTTTTGTCTGGAGTTTAGGTTTATCGAGTGGTTCTCAATATACGGCGGGACGGAGGCTTTGTACGCCGTCCATTCTTACAAAACCAACTTTTGGGGCGGCGAAACATTCTATTATATCCATAATTTTTGGATCAGGTCGCCGATATCGGTTAGATTTTATCCGTTTGTTTATAAGGGCGAGCCGTACGAGAATTTTTTTCTGAGCGTAGGGACTACGCTTCATTTTTGGCCTCTCGGCTGCTATTATATCAGAAATAACGACGATATTTATACCGGCTCGATTTATTCGCCCAAAACGCAATATATGCCGGAAAAAACCGTTTACGCGCCGGCAAATTTAGGACTAAAACTTTCTTTAGGGAATAATTTTAATATCTCTGAGAAGTCGTTTTTCGGTCTGGAACTCTATTTTATATATCTGTTTATTCCATATATTAATGGATATGTAAACGGTTACAACTTAGGCGGTCCGACGATTTTGGAGTTTTCGGCGTCCGTGGGCGTTATGTTGACTATCGGGATAAAGGCGTATCAAAAGTTTTAGTTAATTCCGGTAAACGAGAAGTCGATTTTAGAAAAATTCAGATTGTTGTCGGCGTATAGCAGGTAGACGTAATTATCGCGATATTCCGCGCTCATCGAAATAACCGGGAACAGCGACTCCGCAATTTTGTCTTCGCTCCATTTGTTTTGTTTGACGTTCTTTTTGTAAATTATAGAGATATAAAATTTGGTATCGACGCCGGAAGATTCGCGATCCGACGTAGAAATAAAGAATATCGGCTCGTTCTCGGCAATTACAAAATCAAAACAGTGTATCCCGTGAAAATATCCGATTTTTTGCGTTTTAGATTTGCCGTCGATAAACTGCGCCGAATAGTCTTCATTTGAGTAATAGAGAACGACTGGGACTTTATTATCGTCGAGTTTGACGCGGTATTCTTTAACTCCTTTAGTTATAGATACCGCCTCAAGCGGCGCAAAACTATACTCCTTTTCATAGTTAATTCGGACTGTGTTTCTGATTAAAGCGCCGTTTGATATATAAAAAAGGTAGAATAAATTTGAGTATTTTTCCTTAATTATTTTTATATTATAACAGTCCGTCGCGTCGATATTTAATTCGGCGGTTATATCGGTTTTATCAAGAATGTATGCGTTTAGTCTGTTTTTTAAATAAATTATAAAGACTTTGTTATCGTGCAGAAACGCCGCGTACTCTTTGGGGTCTATGTTTAACGTCTCAACCGTCCAATTATCAGATTTTTTGTCTCTCTGTATAATTTTAAAAATTTTATTTTTTTCTTCTATATAATCTTCATACAATACGTATTCCTTATCGGCGTCTTTCAAATAGACGTGGTAACCCAGATTTGAGTTGTATTTATTTTCAGAATCAATTTTATCGATAAATTTGGGTCGAAATTCGCCTTCGTTTAAATCCAAATATTTTAGACTCAACGTCCTCTCGTCGGAATAAATTCCGGTCGCCCGATCCCCCGATATGTCTGCGGAAATATATCCCGTATATAGCTCATCGTCTAATATCCTATTGCTGATATGATCGGCGACCGAACCCTTACCGGCCGGAAAACAAGTAGTAAAAAACAGTATAAACAGCGCTAAGTATTTTTTCATAAATTTATTATCGAAGAATTCCCGGATTTATTTATTTTTTTACTGAAATAATGGTATTAAATATACTTCGCTCGGCTCGGTATGACGATTTCCCGCAAATTAAAAGAGACCGGTCTTTTGGGGCGGGAAAATCGGCGCATATGTGTCAAATAAATAAATCGGCGCATATGCGCCGCGCCGTTCCTCGATAAATAAATTGGACACATATGCGCCGCGTCGATAACGCGCGACAATTGTCGTATAAAAATTTGACACATATGGGCCGCGCTGCTCCCTGATATAAAATGACACATATGGGCTACATAACCGTCGCGGCTACTCCCCGATGGAAATTTGACGCATATGCGCCAGATATTTTTTTTCTCATTATTTTTAAAAATATATTGAAATATTTTTAGTATTAATTTAAATTTAACAGCGAAAACCAAGCGCGTCTTTTATACCAAGCCGGTTCAGGATGCGTTTTAAGGCTCAGATATATTGTAGTTAGATAAAATGCAACGGCTAAGGCCTTCTCTTTTTTCTTTGGGGGGTCTCGGCATCCTTGCCGAGGAGAAAAATATTTGACTCTTTTTAGATTATTAAGGTTGTCAGAATGAAAAAATATTTATTTGTTTTAATTTTGATTTCTCTTTCAAAACTCTTTTCTTTAGAACCGGTTATTATAAACGATAAAACGGAATCAATCCAAATTGGAAAATATCTTGAAGTGTTTGAAGATCCTTCATGCGAACTAACAATAGAGGATATTATAAAACCTGAATATCAAAATAAATTTATTTTGAGTGATGATAACAGAGTTAATAAGGGTAAATCTCAATCTGTCTTTTGGTTTAAATTAAAAATTCTTGTAACAGAAAATATTAATGATAGTTTAATTTTAGAATCTACTTGGCCTTTATATGATGTCATAAATATATATTATAAAGATGATGATGTACTAATAAAAAAATATTATGGAAATATTTTCCCTTTTAATCAAAGAGAAATCAATAGTATTAATTTCTCTTTTGAAATACCTTATGAAATAATGAAGGTGAAAGAGATTTATATTTCTATAAAAACAGATACAAGCGTTCAACTTCCATTAAAAGTACATAAAAAAGAAATATTTCTCGAAAAGGAAAAATTTGAATTGATATTATTCGGTCTTTTTATAGGAATATTTTTAGTAATGATTGTTTACAACTTAATTTTATATATTTTTATAAAAGATTTTTCTTATTTATTTTATGTAATATATGAATTTACATATTTGTTATTTCAACTTTCGTATTTAGGTTTTTCATATAAATATTTTTGGCCTGAAAATCTGTGGTTTAGTCTTCATTCAATGCCATTATTTTTAGGTTTAGGAATGATGTGTTATTTATTATATTCTCAAATATTTCTAAAAATTAAATTATATAGTAAAATTTTAAATCTAATATTCTATGTATTTGAAATAATAATATTAGTTTTTACATTATTGACCTTATATACAATATTTACGCCGCTAAAAATTATAAATTTTTTGGGGATTTTTACTTTATTTCTCATATTATTTGGTAGCATTTTTGTTTTAGTAAAAGGTAATAAATCGGCTCGATATTTTTTAATAGGATGGTCATTTTTTATTATAGGAAGTCTTTTAGTAACATTAAAGGCGGTTGGGTATGTATCAAATAATATAATAACTTCATATCCAATGCAAATAGGTTCAATTTTTGAAGTAATACTTTTATCAATTGCATTATCAGACAGATATAATATTATGAAAAAAGAAAAAGAAGATTCTCAGCAATTAGCGCTTGAAACTCAAACAAAATTAAAAAGTGAAGCAGAAAGAAGATTAAAAATAACAGAAATTTACACGCGCCGTTCAATCGTAGAAAAAATAGAAAAGGGCGAAGACCCAACGAATTACAAACCGGAAAATAAACGAATAACGATTTTATTTTCCGACATTCGCGACTTTACAACAATTTCTGAAAATCTATCGGCAATTGAAACGGTAGAATTATTAAATTCCTACTTTAACGAAATGAATGATTGTATAATGCAGCTTGGCGGCGAAATTGATAAACTAATCGGCGATTGCATAATGGCTTTGTTTGACGATCCGGATAAGTCAATCCATTCTGCAATTCAAATGAGAGAAAAATTAATAACTTTCAATCTTCAAAACAAAACAAAATTGCGTGTAAATAACGGAATTGGTATAAATTACGGCGAAGTAGTTCTCGGAAATATTGGTTCAAAAACAAAAATGGATTATACTGTTATTGGCGATATTGTTAATTCTGCAAGCAGGATTGAGTCGTTAACAAAATATTACGGACTTCCGATTATTATTTCCGAAGAACTCAAAAATTCTTTAAAAGAAAATTACAAAATTCGGTTTATAGACGAAGTTTTAGTAAAAGGTAAAAAACAACCGACAAGAATTTATGAAGTTTTTGATTATGAAAAGCCTGAAATTACTGAAATGAAATGTAATTACAATGATGAATTGATTAAAACTTTTGATTTATATAAACAAGGTAATTTTCAAGAAACAATAAAAATATACAAAAAATTAATAGGAAAAGCCAAAAACCACAGTTATTTAAAAAATAAATGTTCTGATCCTCTGTTAAACTTTTATTTGGATAGATGTATAAAATTGCAAGAGCAAAAAGAAGCAGGATTATTGGATAATTGGAACGGCGTGTATGAATTCTTGGATAAGTGAGTAACATTTGCGGCGTCCGCGCCGCGATTTTATGGTATTTCGTAGCTGTATCCATCGACTAACAGCCGGTTGCCGGTTTACCCAAATTTGACGGCGATTTTTGAGATTATTGTTGATTTTTGGTGTTATTTGTAGTATTTGTTAGTTATATTTAGATTTATATAAGCCGGCCGTCGACTTCGACAACCGGCGGGCGTTAGGCGCAATGCCAAAACCAAGAGTTTGAATATGAAACAAGATAAAATAATATTTAAAAATAGG
>Ga0255342_1006707_pt1 | contig 10323 bp, 11 predicted proteins | sample wastewater_treat_3_FD_192416 | JGI IMG/M metagenome (GOLD analysis project Ga0255342, IMG submission 192416) | Wastewater microbial communities from Lulu Island WWTP, Vancouver, Canada - plant14 | ecosystem: Engineered > WWTP > Wastewater > Unclassified | place: Canada: Vancouver, British... | reverse complement strand
CGGTTTCGCCAAATATCGGTATTTCGCGATATTTAGAGCCCTTGCCTTTGACAAATACTTTACAGCAGCGGCCTATGGTTACATCTGCCACATTGAGATTTATTAGTTCCTGAACTCGACATGCCGAGTCATAAAGAAGCGTAAGGATTGCCATGTGGCGTATACCCTCCCTGCTGTTTCTATCGGGAGCATTAAGGAGAAGCTTCATCTCTGATTCCGTCAGATAAAGTGGTGGCCTTTTCTCGACCCTCTTGGCAGGAATATTGATTATATCGGTACATTGCCCCGAGAATTCAGGTGATGTAGAAAGTACATAGCCAAAAAAAGATTTCAGCACGGCAAGCCGCAGGTTTCTAGTTGAGACGGCATTATGCCTCTCGGTCTCTGCCCATTCCAGAAATTGCAATACGCAAGTTTGGCTGATATCCGTTAATTTCAGCTTGGACAGTTTTTTGCCGCCGGATTCTAGGAACATAAAAAGCAGCTTAAATGTATCACGGTAGGAGGCGACAGTATTATCGCCATATCCCCTCTGAGATATGAGATATGATAAAAAATAATTCTGTACATAGTACGAAAGCGAGTTATCCTTCATATGCATCCACCTCCGGTATCAGCGTTTTAAGTGCCCCCTCCCTGCACACGAATTCGTCATATCCGTGTTCAGTCAGGTGGATATACCTTTCCGTATCAATTAAATTTACATGTCCAACATATGATGCAAGCACCGGAACTGCAACGTATAGATCCATTCCGGAGGCAAGCATCCTGTTCAGGCTTAACGTACAGAATGAATGCCGGATATCGTGGATTCTTGGGAGCCTGCCTTCCGGAGTCCGGACCCCGGCTTCCTGGAAGATTTTCTTGAGCATATACTTCATGGCATCATAACTATAACGAGTTCCGGTATAAGGTGAGACAAATAGATACTGTTCCGGATTATGTCTGTGTTCCAGGCCTGATAAATAATTAAGAATGACCACCGAAAGGCTGTTAGACATCGGCACATATCGTGACACGTTATTTTTTGACTGATATACTACGAGGAGTCGGTTAACGGCATCTACATCCTTAATCCTTAGTGAAAGCACCTCGCCTATCCTCATCCCAGTACCTATGAGGATTCGCACCAGCACAGGATAAACCGTAAGATAATTATTGCTACGCCTGGTGGGTTTTAAATGGTCAGATGCTTCGACGATTTTAGATAGCTCTTCTGCTGAAAAAATATATGGCTTAAAAGCCACATGGACTTTCTTCATGTATTTATCAGGAATTTTGTATGCATGGATGCCGAGAACCCTTAAAAATGCATTGAACTGGCGCAGGTCAGATACTCTTAATGCGCGTGATGCTCCAGACTCTGTATCCTTTTCTTGTAATAATAATTCAACGGTATTACAGTCAATGTCCAATGTACTAATACACCTGTTAAGTGCTTCATTCAGGGCCTTTAGCCTAATAAGGGTAGAGTGAGTAACTTTTTCTCCCTTACCGCGTTTGAACTCTATATATTTCTCAAAGTACGGCTTAAATATGCCATCCTGGAAAGCGAGGAATTCTTTATCAGTAATCATATGCAAAGTACCTCCAGTGCAGCAACCCTCAGTTGGTTAATGTCAGACCATATATACTGTCTAGTTGTCTGTGCTGAGGTATGCCCCAGAATGGCAGCAATTTCACTGATAGGCGTTTTGTCACTCATTAGGCTACTTGCCAGGCTGTGTCTCATGGAATGTAACCCGGCATGTTTGCGGTCGGTATTAATCCCGGCAAGAGTAAAGTAATGCTTTATTTTCCCTGAAAAGTGGTTATTCTCCGAATACGGTTCATGTGGTGAACGCAATTTTATAAATACATGATCGTCTGCTATAGGGGGTCTAGCATTTTTTATATAGTCCAGCAGAGCAAATTTGACTTCTTCTGTTAACGGAAGCTGTAAGTAATGTTTTGTTTTATGTTGACTAAGGTTAATAAAATTCTTTCTCCAGTCAATGTTTGACATACCCAAGGTTCTTATGTCGTAGGAGCGTAGTCCATAAACGCATGCAAGCATCATCATTAGATAAAACATTTTTCCTGATTTGGAAGTCCTGTCAACAGCACCTAAGACTTTCCGTATCTCTTCCGCCGTGTAGAAGGATTCCAGGCGTTCATGCTTATTCGTATGCAGGTTTGTCAGTAACAGCATTAGATCGTATTTCAGCAGCCTTGATATACAGGGACATGTGAAATAGTTACGCAACGTATAAAGGATATTAGACTTGCCGACAGATGAATACCTTCCTTCGAGGCTTGATACATAATCAATAAACTGGGTAATGGTAAGCGTTCTCAATGAAAGGCATCCGACCTTTTCCAGTTCAAGAAGAAACATTTTAACCCTTCCGGTGCGGGTTTTGATGGTTTCTGGGGAGTTGCCCCTTTCTAACATCCACTTGGAGTAACCGGCTATGTCTTCCTTGAATGCCTCAGGGATATCAAGGGTGTTGTAGCGATACAGCTTCCTGACATCCATTCCATTTAATGAATCACGGATCATTAAAATAACCCTTGCTTTTTTTCTGAGATAAAGCGAACCAGGATGATTGTAGGGTGCTACCCCGGTAACAGCTTCATAGTAACGACAGACGTAATCATCCCAAACGATGTTGCGGTTTCCTTCATTTCCGCATAACCTGATAAAGCCTTCAATCAGATCACTGTAAAATTTGATGAGCTTTGTGCTTGATAGATTGGATATAATCGTGTTTTTCAAATCTTCCATGGTACTGTTTAGCTCATCCATTTGAATTAAATCAGCCATTTTTCAAAACTCCTTTCTTAATTTGGCTGATTTAATTCTAATTTGTAATGTAAAGTTATCGGCAGATAAAAGTGGATACAATCAAATGTTTTATTGATAGCTTTACATTATTGCAAACTATACATTAAACTTAAAAACCGGTGTCATTAAGAATACCAGGAATGAGCTGCAGTTGAACCGTAGTTATCAGGAAATGGCTGAGTATTATGATACCGCCATCATTCCGGCAAGGGTAAAGGCAGCTCAGGACAAACCTAATGTGGAAGGTACAGTAAACCACACTTCTACTTGGATTATTGCAGCACTTAGAAATGATAAGTTCTTCAGCATCCAGGAGTTGAATGAAGCGGTTTGGGATAAACTGAGAGAATTCAATGCAAAACCTTTTCAAAAAAGAGAAGGGAGCAGATTTACAGCATTTCAAAATGAAGAAAAATCTTTCATGAAACCGCTGCCTGCTTCCCCGTATGAACTGGCTGTCTGGTCAACTGCCACCGTTCGTAATGATTATCTCATAACTGATGGGAGAAACAAGTATTCTGTTCCATTTGATTTAATTGGCCAGGAGGTATCTGTCAGACTAACATCTACTACGGTGGAAGCGTTCTTTCAGGGAGCAAGGGTTGCATCACATCCAAGATTGAAGAAAAAGCAGCATACTCCGATCGTAAAAAGCGAGCACATGCCAGATAACCACAAGAAATACCTTGCTTACAGTAAAGAAGCATTCCTTGAATGGGCGGATACAGTTGGGCCAAACACCACAATTGTAGTTAAAGCTTTTCTGGAAAATGGCAAAGTCCCAGAACAGGGATACAAACCCTGTGCGAGTCTGACCAGAATGGCAGACAAATATACTTTTCAAAGACTGGAGAATGCCTGTACAAGGGCGCTTTCCTATACTGCGGTACCCAATATCAAAACCATAAGGACTATCTTGCAGACCGGACAGGATAAAGTGAAGAAAGAAGACCCTTATGATTCATCTGCCGGAAGCCATTATGCATTTACACGTGGTGCATCCTATTTCAAAGGAGGTATCCGTAATGATTAACCAGTCTACGATTGAAACCTTACGCAGTATGCGGCTTAGTGCCATGGCGCAGTCCTTTGAAGATCAGCTGAACAATTCTACAACTTATAGCAGTCTTTCCTTTGAAGAAAGATTGGGTCTTATAGTCGATGCCGAATGGGCCAAACGTCAATCCAATAGGTTGAACCGAAACATTAGGATGGCTCATTTTTCAAATCCGGAAGCATGTATTGAAGACATTGAGTATTATCCGGACAGGAAGCTGGATAAAGCACAAATGTTACGCCTGGCTACCTGTAAATACATTGAACAAGGGCATCACATTATTCTTGAAGGTGCCTCCGGTAACGGTAAGACTTGGATTGCCAATGCCTTAGGCAATGCGGCCTGTCGTAAGTTTAAATCTGTACGCTATATTAGGATGCCAGAGTTACTGGATGAACTGAGCGTAGCCAAAGGCACCGGCACTTTCAAGAAAGTACTCAAGATTTACCAGAAAGTAGACCTTCTTATTATGGATGAGTGGCTCATTAGATGTCTGGCTTCTGCGGAAGCTTATGACCTGTTAGAAATCATTGAGGCAAAAACCCACCATGGTTCCGTAATTTTTTGCACCCAATATGGTGTGAACGGCTGGTGTGCACGAATCAGCCCTTCTAATGATGGACCGGTCTCGGAAGCAATTGTAGACAGAATTATCCATAATGCCTACGAAATCATCATAGATGGGGAAGTCTCAATGCGTGAACGTCATGGTTTGAGTACCACCAAGAAGGAAGGTGACCCCATCGAATAATATTCCTTACCACGACAACGGACACAAGAAGTTCTAATGAGCTATTGAATTTAACATAAGCGACTTATGGATTAAGACGGATTGTTGATTATGTCGGATATTTATTCCAGAAATAGTAGGCTGGCCTTCACGCCCGTAAGTGTGGCCTTATTTCGGCGTGAAGGTGGCCTTAAATGACCGGATTCGTGGTCGTTTTGGACCGTAATACACAACGGTTGAATAACGTGGTATCTTTGGTGCCATTTTGGTGCCATAATTAAAAAATTGGTGCCCAAAATCCTCAACAGATGCTGTTCGCAAAAAAATTCAAATGGCTATATATTGGGAATTGCAGGTAGAATGCATAGTTAAAAAAACACCCTACTGTAAAACTCTTAATCAGAAGGTTACAGGTTCGATTCCTGTATGGCCCACCATAAGAAAGCAAGTAACCGCGGGGTTTCCCGCGGTTTTGGTTTTTCTCAAAAGATATGTTTTTCGAGCAAATGTTGCAACCGTACTGCAATTAGCTTATTTTTAGGCTATTTACATAAAAAACTGCCTTTGCTACGATAGGCAATAATACAACTAATGTAAAATAGTATTACAATAATAAATATTCCTACGCGGCGCTTTGTTATTTGCAGGATGAACCAGGTGCGGACATAGTGTTTCAATTGCTGGAGGAAGGTAAAAACAATGAAGCCAAATTACTTATGACCTGTTTTTCTTTGCCTCGGTTTGCTCAAACTATTTAACACGACGCAAGTGAGCAGTTTCTAACTGTAGAACATCTATCTTCGCTTCAAGACGCTCCAGTGTAGATATTATTCTTTCGTTAACATCATTTTGAACCTCACGGAAATCATACAGTCCCCTAACCTTTTCAGTTAGTTCATTCTCCATACGGATTTGGTTGTCGTCAAGTTTATCAACCTTGTCATCAAGTTTATTAACCTTGTCTGTTAATTCATTCTCCATACGGACTTGGTTGGCATCAAGTTTATTAACCTTGTCGTTCAGCGCCTGTTGTCCTTCGGTTAAAATTTGCAACTGATTAACAACCAATTCCTGAAACTCTTTATCTGTCATAAGTATTCCCCCCATCCTCGGCCTCTCTATAAGTTATATTAACTCAAGGCTTACTAAAAAACAGCCCTCTATAGTTCTTAAACTCCGCCTCAAGGTCAATAAAATCGCCCATAAGACGTATATACGGCAATTTAAAGTTATCTCCGGTTAGACCAGGGTAATTTTTTACCTGCCGCCTTCGCTTCATCGTACATTCGCGTTTCCAATTCCCTGCATTGATTCCGTTCACACTTTCTCCACTGAACCGACACCTGGTCACGATTGGACTTATCAATATATTTTAAATATGCGGTCCCCCCCGCTTTACCTCGATAGTAGTCGCTAAATCTCTTTCTTAAACCATCTTCTGCCTTACCAACTTTCATCAGCTGCCCAGAATAAAACACTTTGTACACACCTGGGCAATTCAAATCAGAGTTTTCGGCTGCCGAGCGCAAAGAAGAGGAACCTGCTGGCGATATACTACTAGCTTTTTTTAACATATTGCCGACGGTATCAAAAAAACCCATTGTTTTATACCCCCTAAAAATACCGTTGAACCTGGGTAAACTTGTCGTAGGCTAAAATGGAACACCACGACCGTAACCGTCCTGATACTATTGCAATATTGGTTGCTCAAAATTGAGAAACCAATCTAGAGTGGATGTTTGGCATGAAGATAAATAAGAAAATTATTAAGGCGATAGTTTTCATAATTATTACATACTGGCAAGACATGATGTTGTCACATGAATTTGGAATTAAAATTTATTTTATGAACTAGGAATCATCATAATTAAGCTTGGTTCATTCAAACCGGGCGCCTCCTACTTCGAATAATTGGTTGCTTGCAAAAAACGGTAATCCGCTGAACAGGTTCTAAATTGAACAACTATCTTTTATCGTTCCAACATTTTGTTAAAGTTTTTCTCCATTTCGGCTATGTCATTTACAGTTAACCGATCCAGTTGTTCCTGGTCTACCGGCATCATCTTTAAAATACGCATACGGTTATCTTCTTTTACCAACAATGCCATTTCCATACCAACTGATTTGTTCTGCTCCCTGAATTCATAAGCTACTAGAGCAGTATTATCTGCTCGCTGAGTGTATTTAGGAAGAATCTTAATGTCCATATTATCCAGGACCTTATTTTCTGATTCCATTTGGGTTATGAATTCCATCATACTTTTCTCAATAGCGGGACGGTTTTCAAGTAACTCCTGTGGGGACATCTGCATGTATTGGGGCATAAACTGAACCCCCCAGAATACGCTGAGATTTAGTGCCATGGTTTCATAGTCACTCTGAAAATAGGCATGATAAAAAGTCTTTACCGCTACCTCAGGATTATCAGAATACTCTATATTGAAATATACAACCGAGATAATTATTAGTACAACTAAGCTAACAAAAAGCCAGGGCTTACGTAACAATATATTTCTAGTTACTTTAATATTGGTAGATGCAGAGTCATTATTTGATGCATCACTAGAGTTTTCGTTCTTTTCATTTTCAATATTTGGGCTATTATCTATATCGGGATAATTTTGTGGGCCAGGCGCCGGCGTGTATAATTCTCTAGTTGCTATGTCTCCGATTCGCATACCGCATCTAGAGCAATAAACAGCCTGGTCATTAATTGGAGATCCACAATTGCTGCAAAATTGTGCATTAGAATCATTTGCATCAATATCTACTACCATCGTATTATTTCTGCCATACCGGTTGGAAGGTTCCGTGGCAGGATGGCCGTTACACCCGAAAGTAGTACACCCTCTGCCGTCATTCCAACATTCCTGGTGATGGGGTATGCTGCAGGATGTACAGAATACTACCGACTCTCCTGGTTTTATAGGAGTTTGACAATAGGGGCAGGTCTTGCCGATTACATCACTCAAACCAGTCCCCTCCTTAAAGCTTAACTAAAATAGCTCTAGAAATAACATACATTTAGGTTTTTTTGCATATACGGTTATATTATACAACAATCTAAAAGGTAGATAATATTTACCAGTATTCTTTTAACGGGGTGGGTAATTATTATCGTATCAAATAAATTAGTTAGAACAATCCAAATGCCGTGCACTTTCCATCCCAAAATGTTTCACGTGAAACAATATCTACGACAAACTGCTTACTCATTTAAAAAGGTATATGGTAAATTTTATAGAATCCATGAAGATGCGAAACATATATTGACTTACTGCTTAAAATATTGAGGTTTCGCGCGATAGGAGGGATATATATTCTAAAAGAAGCTATTAAAAAATCGTGGATTTGGGCGGTAATTCTAGCTGTTGGTATTATTATTGGAATCGTAGGTTACCAATTTCTAATCCCCATCATCTTGCCAGGTATTCAGCAAACATTTGAATATATAGACAAATCAGCAGCCACCAAAAACGCTTTCAGTAAGCCATTCTCACTCATGATTATAATTTTTTTGAAAAACCTTTCGGTAGCACTCATCTGTTTCATTACTGCGAAGCTGAGTAGAGGTTTCATACCGGGATTTATTATGCTGATAAATGGAATAGTTATCGGTATGCTTGGGACCCTGGTAAGCCATTCAGGAATGCCTGTAATGTCATTTGTTATGGGAATACTGCCCCATGGGATAGTAGAACTTCCGGCGTTGTTTTTGGCCTGTGCAATAGGTATGTTCGGTATCAGTCAGGAAAGTTGGGGAATTGCCAGGATACCATTTCTAATGTTACTGGTTGCTGCAGGGATAGAAAGCTATATAACACCATTGGTGATGTAAAGCTATAAATAACATCTTAAGCCCTACCATATTATCAGTCCAAAAAAGGCAATTATGACTATAAGGGAAATTATGGTTCTGGTAACCCCTATTTTTTTATGTATAACTACAGTTTCCAGATTGGCATCCCAGCTGGTTATAGAATCATTTTTAAGATTGCTATAACTTATGAGAAGGGTAACCCAAGAGACTATTGGTATTCCCAATCCCAAACCTTGCCAGGCTACCCTGAAAGACCTGATCAGGGCTTCCATGTAGGAAGGATATTGACCGTTTACATTGAGCACTTTAGTCTTTAACAGCATTTTCCCTGGGGTTGCACCCCAATTTGATATAAAGATTGCTTCAACAAATGGAACTAGAACGATAACAATTATATTAAGAACTGCATTGGGTAATTCTAGTATACCTGTAGAAGAAGATGATAATTCCTCGACGAGTCCTATAATAAAGCCAAAAATTAAGGCCACAACGAAAATATCTATAATTCGCGCCCAGTAGCGTACCCAGGGGCGAACCTGCGAAACTGACTCAAAAACATCATCCATGACGATAAACTCAGGGTTACGTATTCCCGGCGAGTTTAAGATATTTTGATTATCCAGCCAGGAATCATAATGCCATCTATTTTGAGGGTCACCCAGAACTTCAAAAGCCTCTTGCACTAATTGTATGGGCCTATTGTGTTTACCGCTATCAGAATCATGGATTGAGATTATTTGATTATAGGCGGCGGTTATTACTTCAGGACTGGCATATCTATCAACTTGCAAAATCTCATAATAATCAGGCCTGAATGCTATTCCTGATAGCATGGGGCTAAAATCAACTTCTTTTACATCAATATCTATAGCAGTTCTGCCATATTGGTGGGAAGGTTCGGCTGCCGGATTACCGTTACAGCCGAAGGTAGTACATCCCATCCCCTCATTCCAACACTGCTGGTGATGGGGTATACTGCAGGCGGAACAAAATACCACCGTTTCTCCTGGTTTTACGGGAGTTTGACAATAGGGGCAGGTTTTGCCGATTACATCGCCCAAAGTGGTCGCCTCCTCTGTGGATATTTACATATATGTATGTGTTAACGGGGCTTGCTAAAACAACATATGCAAAAGAACTCTACTAATTACGCCCGGTGAATCATGGGATATTTAACATTATATGGTTACATTATACAGTAATCTACATGAGGATAGTTTTTTGGAGTTAGCTTAATGAAACTTATATTTTGTGGAGCATGCAATGAAATTTATTAGGTTAATTAGAAGGAGAACAATGTCTGGTTTCAATGAAATGGCCAATAAGTCGGTTTTTAGTTTGGATATTATGTCAGATGCGTAACAAGGCATTGGCGTTATTTATTCTTATATTAGAAACTGACTCTACATTGTTTCCGCTGATAAACCGTCCGGTGAATTCTCCGTTAGAATCTATATAACCCTCGAAGCGGGCGTTAGGTGGTAAATCTTTTAAGAATTCAAAATAAAAGATTCCATCGAAATGGCTATTATCATAATTTGAACCGTCAAAATAAGCAAACGGTATTGTGCCATCTATTGTGACTATAACCTCTCCCTCAAATCTAATATCGCCTATAGTTTGGTTATTCCTATAATCAACACCCTCCGGTACTGTAAAATAGCCAACCATTCTTTGCTCACAGACCTAGCCATCAATAATTAGTTATCGGGTAAAGATTCCGTATTCATCTCCTATGTCGATATTTGCATATATATTAACGGATGCTTACTAACCAACGCGACCCAGGGATATACAGAATCGTTTTCGTTTTTCCATAACTTGCAGGAATAAAACCTCCGGGGTGCAGAGGTTGACCGGACAGATACATGGGTCTGCCCCTACAGTGT
>Ga0255342_1006703_pt1 | contig 10326 bp, 9 predicted proteins | sample wastewater_treat_3_FD_192416 | JGI IMG/M metagenome (GOLD analysis project Ga0255342, IMG submission 192416) | Wastewater microbial communities from Lulu Island WWTP, Vancouver, Canada - plant14 | ecosystem: Engineered > WWTP > Wastewater > Unclassified | place: Canada: Vancouver, British... | reverse complement strand
ACACGCTCCGGGCGGGACGCCGTTATTTGCTCTGGAAACGGAACCGCAGGCGGCTGCCGTGCTTCAGGCGCAGCAGCAGTTGGCCGCCGCGGAAGCGCAGCTCAAAGATCTTCGGACCGGCAAACGCCCGCCGGAGGTCGATGTGATCCGTGCTCAGCTGGCACAGGCGCTTGCCCAGGAGAAGAAGTCCGCCGCCAAACAGATTCGCGATGAATCTCAGTATAAAGCTGGAGGTTTGTCCCAGGCGCAGTTGGACGACACCCGAGCCGAAGCGGCCTCTAATGCCGCTCGGGTACGCGAACTAAAGAGCCAGCTTGAAGTTGCAGCCCTGCAGGGCCGGGAGGAGCAGATCAGAGCGCAGGCTGCGACGGCAGCTGCCGCCCGTGCTGCCCTGGACCAATCGGAATGGAAACTTGGGCAGAAGGTGATCCTGGCCCTCCGCTCCGGCCTCGTGTTCGACACCCTCTACCGGGAAGGGGAGTGGGTACCGGCAGGAAGCCCCGTGGTGCGTATGTTGCCTCCGGAAAACGTCAAGGTGCGTTTCTTTATCCCGGAACCGGTCCTTGGAAGTTTCTCCCTGGGCCGCCAGGTGGTCCTCCGCTGCGACGGCTGCCCTGCGGATATTCCGGCGAAGGTGACCTATATGTCCACCGAATGCGAATACACCCCGCCCGTCATCTACAGCAATGAGACCCGCTCCAAACTGGTGTTCATGATGGAGGCGCATCCCTCCCCGGATCAGGCGCCCGCGCTGCATCCCGGCCAACCGGTTGAAGTGAGGCTGCCATGAATGACACCTACGCCATCGATGTCCGGGAACTGAACAAGACCTTCGGTGACAAGCATGTTGTCAAGGGCGTCTCTCTGCAGGTGAAGCCGGGTGAGATCTTCGGGTTCCTTGGTCCCAACGGCAGCGGAAAAACCACGACGATTCGCATGATGTGCGGACTGCTCACTCCCGATTCCGGCACTGGAAGCTGCCTGGGCTACGACATTCTCCGCGAAAGCGCCCAGATCAAACGCCACGTCGGCTATATGACTCAAAAGTTCTCCTTCTGGGAAGATCTGACAATCCGCGAAAACCTCGATTTTGTGGCGCGCATGTATGGTATGCCCAAGCGCCGGGAAACGGTGGAGAGGGCTCTCGACGGTCTGGGCTTACTGGCTCGAGCCGACCAGCTCACCGGGGCCCTTTCGGGAGGCTGGAAGCAGCGGCTTGCTCTGGCGGCCTGCATGCTCCACGACCCCGAATTGCTGCTCCTTGACGAACCCACGGCAGGAGTCGATCCGGCGGCGCGACGGGATTTTTGGGAAGAGCTGCACCGGCTTTCAGCCCACGGCATTTCCGTGCTGGTGAGCACGCATTACATGGATGAGGCCGAGCGCTGCCACAAACTGGCCTATATTGCCAACGGCAGCCTCCTTGCCCGCGGGACTGCATCGGAGGTGATCGCTCTTCAAGGTTTGACCACCTGGGCGATCCATGGTGAGAATCTGACCCGGTTAGCCGATACGCTGCAAAATCAGCCCGATGTGGAACAGACCGTGCTGTTCGGCACGGTACTCCACGCCAGCGGAAAGGACCGGGAAAGACTGGAGCGCACACTTCTGGCCGCAACGGCTGGCGGTGCCTTCCAACTGCAGGAAATCCCGACCGGCCTCGAGGATTGTTTCATCTACTTAATGAAGGAATCCTCCAACCTCCAGGAGGCCGGGCATGAGCGGTGACCACGGTTTTTCCCTCAGCCGTTGGTGGAGCATGGTGCTCAAGGAATTCATCCAGCTTCGGCGCGATCGCCTCACCTTCGCCATGGTTGTCGGCATTCCCATCATGCAACTGATCCTCTTCGGCTTTGCCATCAACACCGACCCCAAGCACATGCCGACAGCCGTCATCAGTGCCGACCAGAGCGAACTGACACGCAGCCTGCTTGCTGCCATGAGGTTTTCGGAATACTTCGACATCCTCGGTCAACTGCCGAACGAGGAAGCGGGACGAGCGGCACTCGCCCAGGGGAAGGTGCAATTCGTTCTCAATATCCCGGCCGGCTTCACCCGAAATGTGCTCCGCGGGGAACGTCCGGCCCTCTTGCTCGAGGCGGACGCCACGGACCCGACGGCAACCGGGATGGCCCTGGCTTCCGTCTCTCAACTCCCACAATCTGTGGCTCGAACCAATCTGACCGGTTCTCTGGCGTTCTTGGCAGGCGGAGAGGCGCCCTTCAAGGTCCATGTGCATCGTCTGTTCAACCCCGAAGGGATCACCCAGTACAACATCATCCCCGGGCTCATGGGAGTGATCCTCACCATGACCATGGTCCTGATGACCGGCCTCGCGATCACCCGGGAGCGCGAGCGAGGGACGATGGAAAACCTGCTGGCCATGCCGCTGAAACCCATCGAGGTCATGACCGGCAAACTCATCCCCTACATTTTCATCGGCATGATCCAGTCGACGATCATCCTGCTGGCGGCCCGTGTGGTATTCGGCGTTCCCTTTGCGGGCAGCATCATAGCCATTTACCTGGCCGCACTCCTTTTCGTCGGAGCCAACCTCACCGTGGGCATCACCTTGTCTTCGCTGGCGAGAAACCAGCTCCAGGCCATGCAGATGACGATGTTTTACTTCCTCCCGAGCATGATGTTGTCGGGTTTTATGTTTCCCTTTCAGGGCATGCCCAAGTGGGCACAGTTCGTCGGCAATCTGCTGCCATTGACCTATTTCAACCGCCTGATTCGCGGCATTTTCCTCAAAGGCAACGGCTGGTGGGACCTCTGGCCGGACATCTGGCCCCTGCTTGTTCAGGTCCTTGTCGTCATGGCGATTGCGGTGAAGTTCTATCGTCGGACCTTGGATTGAGGACGTAACGCCTATGAAACCCCGCATGAGAGAGTCGTTATGGATAACCGTCCTGGCCGCAGTCGGCGGATTGCTGTGCGGTTGCGCGGTCGGTCCCGACTTTCATCCGCCGCAGCCCCCGACGGCACACACCTATGTTTCGGGTGAACAGCCTTCGGAAACCACGGGCGCGCGGGGTCCCGGCGGCAATCCCCAGCGCTTTGATCCGGCTATGACTATCCCTGCGCAGTGGTGGTCGCTCTTCGGTTCGGCAGCCCTTGATCGTCTCATTGGCCTGGCGTTGGAAGGCAGCCCTACGCTGGCGCAGGCTCGATCCAGGCTCAAGCAGGCTCAGGAGAGCTTCAATGCCAACACCGGTGCCCTGCTTTTTCCGTCGGTCGATGCCGACCTTTCAGCCACCCGTCAGCAGGTGGATCTGTCCTCCATGGGGATTACCAAGCTCCCCAATCCTGACCCTTTCGCGCTGTATTACGCCTCCGTTTCCGTTTCCTACACGCTTGACCTGTTTGGTGGCAACCGGCGCATGCTGGAAGGGCTCAAGGCAAAGGTCGACTATGAGAGGTTCGAACTGGAGGCTGCGAGGCAGACCCTTGCTGCAAACGTCGTGAACGCGTCTATCAGGCAGGCCTCGCTGCGAGCCCAGATTGCGTTCCGGGAAAGCCTCCTGGAAGCGCAGAGGCGGCAGTTGGTCATCATCGAAAAACGCCTCCAGACGGGCGGCGTATCGGTCCTGGATGTTCAAAACCAGAGTCTCCTCCTCAGTCAAACCAGGGCCTCGCTTCCCCCCCTTGAAGGACAACTGAGCCAGGTCAACCATCAGCTGGCCGTCTATCTTGGCATGGAACCCGCAGAAGCCCGGGTTGGCGATTTCGACCTGGATGATCTTCATCTGCCTGAGGTGCTGCCGCTCAGTCTGCCTTCCTCTCTGGCGCGACAGCGACCTGACATTCGTGCTGCGGAAGCGCTCTGGCACCAGGCATGTGCCAACGTGGGCGTAGCCACCGCCAATCTATTTCCGCAGATCACGCTGTCAGGGAGCTTCGGCTCCCAGGGGATCAATGCAGGTGACCCTACGAGCTGGACGAACGTCTGGAGTATTGCGGCGAATCTCATGCAGCCTGTCTTTCACGGGGGTGAACTGTGGGCCAGAAAACGGGCGGCCGTTGCGGCTTATGACGAAGCCGCCGCCACCTATCGGCAGACCGTCTTGCAGGGACTGCAGGAGGTTGCCGATGCCCTGCGTGCCCTGGAAGCCGACGCTCGAAAACTCAGGGCCAGAGTCGACGCCGCCGAACATGCCCGCACCGGCTACGAAATCGCCCGGCACCAGTACGAGTTGGGCGGGATGAGCCATTTGGCGCTTCTTGACCTCGAGCGTCAGCTCCTGCAGGCCGAGGGGGATAGGGTCCAGGCCCAGGCTGACCGCTACGCTGATACGACAGCTCTGCTCCTAGCCCTTGGCGGCGGATGGTGGCACCCGGAATCGGAAAGTAATGCCACTGGCCGGCCTGTGACCCAAGCGGCGCATTGAGGCTGAGCAATCGTCTGAAGACTTACATCCTTCTCCCGCGGTGCATTTTCGTATAAGAGCTGACTGCGGGTATCGTAGTCTCCCGCACGCGAAAAGTGGCGATACTTTAACAGATCCGCTTCGGTCACAATGCTAACCATTTTGTGGCGATATGATTTTGGCATCGTGAACTTTTTGAGATTTCATTTTGCGTCTTCCAAGGCAGCTATCGTGGCTTTTATCGCCCGAATTATGTAATCGTCTGAATGAGTCTGCGTAACCCTCTTTTGAGTTCCTTCAGCAAGCCGGATCGGTTCTACGGCGATGGCTTCACTCTTCTTTTGGGGTTATCGAGTGGGGTGAGGACAGTCCCTCTGCCAGGTTCTTCCTCCCACCAGGCAAAATTGACTATTCTCTAGCCCGTTCCATGTTATGATTTTAAAAAAATTAGGCAGAATCCTCTTTTTAAGGAGCGCACAATGAACCGCAGAATGACTCCATTTTGCCGTTAGACGACGGGAAACGGCTCCTTCGTTTGACGGCTTCCACCAACGCACCCTTCTTCACAGGCGAATCCTGAGTGACCGCGAGACAGAAAGCGGTGGTCCTTTTGAACGGTCGGATGGCGGGGTTGCCAACCATGACCACCTACCCTGCTCTCAATCTCGCATATCTACACAAATAACAAGGAGGCATTATGCTAAGGGACTCAATTCCAAAGAAGTCGTTCCTGGCTTTGATGTTTTCCATATGCATCTTAGTAGCCACCTCGGAACAGCTTTCCGCAACCTCTGAAAAATCCATGGATTATAAGGGATTTGTACTCGGCGAACTTGTCGTGCCCGAACCGGACGGCACGCTCTCTTTTGCTCCTGGCGCATTGGAAAGGTTCCAAGACGAGTACCAATTGAAAATGATTGCTACTCAACTTGCAAAAATAAACAAGGACATCCAGGACGGCAAAGAAGCTCCATTTGTTTGCGGTGACACCCGGTTGTTTGAGACAACGGGTCCGCTTTTCCAAGATGAAACAGGGCGTTGGGTTCCCCTGGTCAAGAAGTGTCTCGGGGGGCCGGGGTATTACATCTGTAACCCGCTTCAGATTCCTTTCTGCCATTGCTGTACCAAGATGTTTCTCGGTTTGTTCTGCCGGGGGGAAGCTGTAAAATGCAGAGCGTTTTGGTGTCCAAAGTGATTGCCGGACCTGCTGAGAAGCAAAGCAAGGGTCTGCAATTTTGGTGTCCACAGGCCCTAATGGTGATTCCGGATGATGTCGTTCTTCCGTTGGTGTGGCAGGATTGAAACCCGAAGACACGAGCCGGCCCCCGAAAGAGCGGGGCCGTTCTTGTTAAGCTACCCCCTTATCCCCATCCGGTTGTGTTCTTTAGGCTGTCCCGAACAAATCCGGGATAAAGAGCTCGGCTGGGTTCAAAGCCGGCGGCCAAGGGAACGATATTCCTTGCATTGCTGTGTCATCTTAGTGTCATCCCGGCGGGTGCGAGTAGACTGGAGGCCAAATGATGGGGGTCAACTGCCGCCAGCTCCACTAAAATTCTAAATTATGCCTTATTCTTATCCCGTAGCAGACGGGATTTCTTTGCACTCACCTCTACCTTGCTTAAAGATATCTTAACAATATCATGCTATTGAAAGAATGCGCTATTCCGTTTAGCTATCTATAGGTCAAACGACCCGCTCAACCGAGAAGCTTCTGAGTGACGCGTTTGGATACGCCTTAATCGTGGCAACCCCTTGGTGGAGTTCATCAAAGGCGCTGTTGTTGAGCCGGCAGCAGGAGTGGCAGGGTGCACTGCGCGATGGGGCCTAGCCGGCAGTTTGGGTAGAAGATGGCTTCCCGACGTTGCGATCAGGAACCCTGTTAACGGCAAGATTGCTCTCGGGCAGGGAGAGGGTTACCATGAATCGCGTCCAGCCTCGGTGCCCATGCGCGGCAGAGTCTCCGGCATGATGTGCGCCATTGACCTGCACCCGCAGGCTCTTGCCGTGATCCGGCAGCATGAAGTCTGGAAAGAGGGCAACACCTATGATCTTCCTTGCGCCTGATGAAGTGAAACGTTGGCGTGAATTGGGAAAGTCGATTGTGGCAGGAACGCTGAAACCTGGCCAGCGGTCGGAAGGGGTGCGTCAGGAACTTCTACCACACTTTCACTTCTATGCCGGGTGTCTTCTGGCGTCCGCGGGGCGGGGAGCAGAGGGGCTGTCCTGGTTCCGGGAGGGCAGTCTACTGGAGTCGGACGAGAACCTGGGGAACGCCTATTTCGCCAGTTTCATGGTTCGTCAGGGTGGGGTCCTCAGAAAGCCGGAAGTGGTCTTTGCCGATCCCCGTCCATACGTGCATTTCACCGGAGTTCCGGCCATCAAGGAGGCCAGGGAACAGTTCCTCGTCCGAACAAGTCGGAGCCTGCCGGATTTTGCCGCCCCTTTCCGGTTTGTTGACATCGGCTGCGGCGACGGTGGTCTCACGGCAGCCTTTCTTCAAGCCCTCCTAGTGGCTGGGCGGATCGGCGAGATCGGCTCGGTCACCTTGGTTGACCCCTTTCCAGCCATGCTTGAACTGGCCACGGCCACGGTAACTGGGGCCTTCCCCGGGATCACCGTGGTGCCATTCCTCGGGCGGTTCCAGGACGTTTCCGCCGACCTGCCGGAAAGTGACGTCGCGCTGGCCGCCCTCTCCATCCATCACATGCCCCGCGAGGTGCGCCAGATTCACCTGGAGCGACTGGCTCCGCGCATCCGCCACTTCATCCTCTTCGAACTGAATGCCAACCATGACACACCGGAACTGAACTCCCCCGAACTGGCCGTGTCGATCTATCAGTCTTACGGGGCCATGGTGGACGCGATCTTTGCCCACGATACCTCTTTGGAATTGGCGGAGGCTTGCGTGGACCGCTTCCTTCTGGCCGAAGCGGTCTCGATCCTCACCGAACCCCGCGGGATCAGGACCGATTATCATATGCTCCGGGGCCAGTGGAAGGAACAGTTGAGAGAGGCCCTGGGGCCGACCTTCGCCTGCCTTGGCGAGTTTACCGATTACGCCGGTGACGGCGCAGAACTGATCACCCTCCACTACGGGACTCACGCTTAGCCGAGGAAGGCACCCCGCACAAGGTGCGCCTCCATGCTGGGGGGCAAAAGGAGACAGGTGTCGGGGATGGCTGCCGGTCGGCAAGGTCACCAACCAGAGCGCTAAAGAAGGCGACATGTTCTTCGGGTGTGGGACGCTTGGAAGAGAGAACTTCAATCGGCAAAGGCGGCAGCCACTTACCGCTGGCTTGAACTGAAATCACGGTTCGCCCGACCTGGTTCTCGAATGTAAAGCGCGCGAAGTCGTTGCAGACGCTCTTGGCCGGTTCGTTCCCACACCAGACTCGGAGTGGAGCTGGACCGCGCACCAGAATCTCGTGCCACTCATGGACACAGAACCGAGACGGGGCCAGGTACTGTGGCGCTTCGGTCAAGCCAGGTACCTGCAGCGTGACCACATCGTTTTCGATGACGCAGTTCAGGATTTCCTCGTTCCGGCACCAAAAGCCGGACGAGCTGTTGGATACGAACTTTGATGAGGACATGGCATTCTTCATAATCCTCCTTTCGGTTCTCGGTCTCCTGGACATGATGCTATCACCGAAGAAGAATGGACCCAGGTATGAGCGGTTAGGCGGGTCCGGTGAGTTGACTTTTTCGGTGACGCCTACAGCAGTTTATGAACCCACCACTGCCCATTCTGTCATCGGCTAGATGATCAGATCTTTTCTTCGCAAAGAACCAAGCCTTTTTGCGCCCACCTTTGTCACCAGCCTTCTTGTTTCTTTGGATTTCAACCGCAATCACGCCATATTGTTCCGGGTCAAGCATCGTTTTGACGGATTTTGACCTGGAGGGGTCCGCTTGATTCACCTGGTTTTGCCATAGTTCTCATTCCTCCCGGTCGCCAAGGGCGGAGGCCGAACAGCAGTGAAGCGGGCAAGACACTTGAGCAAACGCCCATGCCGTGTGTGCAAACGGTGGTTCAAGCCCGATGCCCGGCTGGGAGATCGTCAGAAGACCTGTGGCGATGCCGCCTGCAAACGAGAGTGGCATCGGCGTAAGTGCGCCGAGTGGAACGAGAAGAACTCCGAGTACGCCAAGGCCAATGCCCTGCACCGTAAAATCGAAGCCGCAAAGAACCGGCCGGCATCCTCAGGGGACTCTCGGAGTCTACTACCCCAAAGGTATGCCAAAGAGCTGATTGAGGTGCAACTTATGGTAATCCTTGAGTATATCGGTCAACAACTGTTGAGGCGTCTCCAAGAGGTGATCAAGAGGCAATCCTTTGTAAATAATGGGCAATCCGGCCGACTTCCCCCATAACCTTCAAAGACGCGATAGACACCCGGCAGGAGGTATCGATACCCTTCTGTCACCATGGACGAGAACCTGAACCCCTCATACCTGGATATCCCCATCGAGCGAATCGGCGAGAGCTTCAGCCGGTTCCGGCTGCTTTCTCCCCGCCATGAAACAGCCATGGAGCGATCCTTCGGACGCTTCGGTCAGCTGACACCCGTGGTGGTAAGCCCCGCAAAGAACGATCGCTATGAGATGGTCGACGGCTTCAAACGGCTGCGGGCCTGCCGGAAGTTGGGGAACCAATCAGTGCTGGAAGGGCACGACAGGGTGCTCAAGGCGGCCATGGTGCAGCTGAACCGCAAGAGCGGGCACCTGGGGGATGTCGAGGAAGCGATGATCGTGGCCTCCCTTTACCGGGATGACGGCTTGACCCAGGTCGAGATCGCCCCGCTTCTCGGACGAGACAAGAGTTGGGTGTCACGACGCATCGCTCTTATCGAACGCTTGTGCGAGGAAGTCCTCGAACACCTCCGCCTGGGGCTGATCAGTCCCACTCACGGCAGGGAACTCAGCCGGTTGCCGCGCGGCAACCAATCCGCGGCCCTCTCCTGCGTTATTGCCCACAAGCTTTGCAGTCGTGAGACCGCAAAGCTGGTCACCATGCTCATTGAGCGTCCCCGATGGGACCATGAGCTGATCTTGAGACTCCCCCTGGAGATCCTGGAGCATCGTCAGCCACCGAGGAAGGGGTTGATCAAACCCCAAGACCCTCTCGGGACGGCCTTGAAGGACCTTGCGCGGTGTTGCGCCGCCGTCTTGAAACAGATGAAGGCGGACCCGGTTTTCCCTTCGTATGTGGGTGATGCTCCGGTCATAGCAGCGCTCATCGACCATCTGGAGAAGATCCTCACCATGCTCAAGACGCCTTTTTGAGAGGAGAAAGATGGCGCCGCTCTATGTTCGTGACCGCCAGGAGATGGAGCATCTCCTCGTTACCATGCACGCGCAGGGGTGGACCATTCGCGCCCTCTGTCGCTACTTCAAGATCGGGCGCAACACCGTGCGGCGCATCGTGCGCAAGAACAAGGCCCGCAGAGATGGCGGCCACAGCCTCCTGGTGGCGAAGCTACCCCGAGGAAGCAAGCTCGATGCCTTCCTCCCAACGATCAAGGAACTCCTGGCCACCTACCCGGATATTACCGGGGTGCGCCTCTTCGAGGAATTGCGGGAAGCCGGATATGGGGGTGGCATCTCCATCCTCCGGGGCTGCTTGAGGTCGCTTCGCCGGAGACCCAAACGGAACCCCATCATTCGCTTTGAGACGGATTCCGGCGTCCAGGGACAGATGGACTGGAGCCCCTATACCATCAACTTCAAACAGGGAGGGAAGGCAACCGTTCTCTGTTTCTCTTACATTCTGGCCTTTTCGCGAAGGCACTATATCGATTTTACCCTCCAGCGAGACTTCCACACCCTCATTCGCCGCCACCGGGATGCCTTCGGAATGTGGCCATGGCTCATTTTAGCCTTCTTGCCACAGGGCGGATCTCGAGTGCGGGGCAACATAATTTTCATAGAGATTGGAGCCATTTGAGAAGGCTTG
>Ga0255342_1006699_pt1 | contig 10328 bp, 7 predicted proteins | sample wastewater_treat_3_FD_192416 | JGI IMG/M metagenome (GOLD analysis project Ga0255342, IMG submission 192416) | Wastewater microbial communities from Lulu Island WWTP, Vancouver, Canada - plant14 | ecosystem: Engineered > WWTP > Wastewater > Unclassified | place: Canada: Vancouver, British... | reverse complement strand
GAAGGTGTGGATTATCTAAGAGAAATGTCGTTAAAAAATATAAATTTATGTTTGTTTGAAGTTTATAAAAATAATATATTATATATAATAAAAAATAATAAAAAAGTTTATAGCCAAACTTTTAATATTTGGAATAATATTTGTAAGCTTTATGGAGGTTTAAAAAATGGCTCCAAGAGATAAAGATTTTAATGATGAAGATTATTTTTATGATGACAGCGAAGATTATTTTTTTAATAAAAAGAGAAGATCTGATAAATACAAGGATAAAAAGTATAAGCGCTCTAGAGAAAATAAAGATGAAAATTTTAAAGATGAGCTAGATGAAGAGCATGATTTTAATGAAATACATGAGGGGAAAGAGCATAGAGATAGATTTTCTGATGATTTTTTTAGCGATGCTGATTTTAATTACACAGATGAAGAGGATATACCGTCAGGTGCTGATCCTGAAGAATACTTAAGAAGAACAAGGTTGATAAAGCAAAGAAGACGAAAGAAAAAAATAATAACGTCATCGATTTTAATAATTTTTGTAGTTGCAATTATTGCAGTAGGGGTTTTTTTTGGTTACAAGTTTATAAAAAATAAAATCTCACAAGGTAGTACTGAAACTGCCGATACTATTACAGAGCCAATCAATATCCCTTCAAATCTTCAACTTTCAGAGGATATTAGTATGGTTATAGCTGGGGCGAGTGAAAATTTATTGGAACCTGATATAAATTTTATTTTTTATTTAAAATTTGATAGTAAAAATAGCAAATTAACAAGTTTAACTATTCCCATTAACACTCTCATGGACATACCAGGTTTTGGTCTTGAAAGTGTTGACAAAGCAGCAGGGTCTGGTGGGATGGATCTTCTAATGCTTACATTAAAGAAAGCTCTAGGGGTTAATGTGGATAAATATATGTTGTTAGATATAAAAAGTATTGTAGATAAACTTGGAGGAGTTTCAATAAACTTAGATTCAGATATCACTATAAATAATTATGAAAATAATGAAGAAATAAAATTAAATTCCGGAGAGAATAAAATAGACGGACTAACTGCAGTTAATTATTTAAAGTATTATAGTGGTATTGAAAAAGATGTTCTAACAAATCAAACTATTAATCAGAAAAAAATTTTTGATGCTGTTATTTTAAGCATAGCCGGGGAAAGTGACGGGGAACTTGAGAAAAATTTAAATTCTATTAATAAATTATACGAAACCAATCTTTCCGCAGAAGAAGTTTTTCAATTCTTTTCTACATTTTCTAAATTGCCTAAAGAAAATAACGTTGTTTATCCATTGGACGTGACATCTGTTGAGCTCGAAGGTGGTAATATTTTTTATGTTCCTGACATTTCTAAATTAAGTGAGATTTTTGAGCTACAAGACACACAAACTTCGAGCACTGTGTTAAATAAGGTTACTGCAGATTTGCAAGTTTTAAATGGAGTTGGCACACCTGGCATAGCGGGAAAGGTTAGTGAGCTTTTCAGGGATTTAAAATATGATGATGGGACTCAGAAGTTTAACGTGCTTGAAGCAAAAGATGCTGATAATTATAACTATAAGGAAACAGAAATAGTTGTTAACTCTTCAGACCCAAGTTACATGGCTTTAGCAGAAGAAATAAAAACTATATTAAAAGTAGGTAATATCAAAAAAAATGAACAAGCATCTACTCAAAATATTGTAATTATTGTAGGCTCAGATTTTGGGAAAGAACAAAGTACTACAGAAACAACCCAACAAGTAACTGAACCAGTAAAAGTAAATGTACTAAATGGGGTTGGAATTGCCGGTCTTGCTAAGAAAGCAAAACAGCAGCTTGAAGATAATTTGAATGCTAATGGGAAAATTATAGATGTCATTGAAACTAAAGATGCTGATAATTTCAATTATACCCAAACACAGATAATTTTGTATAAAGATACAGAGGAAGTAAATAGCGTTGCCCAGCAAATTCAGAAAGTTCTAGGAGTGGGGCTTATTAAGTCTTCTGATGAAAATCCTGAAAACATCAGTATAAGTATTATTCTTGGTAAAGACTATTCTGCAGAGTGAGGTGGTTATTATACGCAAGATAGAAATGATTGGATTAAGCAGTGAATTGACTGATGGCCTTAAATTAGATAAGAAAAATACCAAAGATATGGTTAAATTAGCTGCTAGAATTGCTGATAGCAAAGGTGCAGATTACATTAATATTCTTGAAATGAAAAAACGCCTTATTATCACTGATTATTTTTTAATAATTGGTACTAAAAATACGAGGCTCTCAACTAATCTTAATGATGAAATTAAATTAAGATTAAAAACATTGGGTCTAATACCAATAAATACAACTGGTTCTGCGGAAGCTAATTGGATTTTAATAGATTATAATGATTTTGTTATACATATTTTTACAGAAGAATTTAGACAATATTATGACCTCGAAAGACTTTGGAAGGATTCCAAGAACATTAATTGGAAATAATTTTTGCTTTCCAGAAGTTTTAAATAGAAAGGAAATGATAAGTTGCATATAAATCCGACTATTGAAAGTTATGAGCCAAATAGTTTTGAGGAAAAATGGCTAAAAGTATGGGAAGAAAACAGCATAAATGATTTAAAAGATAAAAATAAAAAAGAAAAATTTTATTGCCTTGAAATGTTTCCGTATCCTTCTGGAGAACCTCACATGGGACACGCAAGAAACTACACAATTGGGGATGTGTTAGCTAGATTGTTAAGCCGCAAGGGTTATAATGTTCTTCACCCAATAGGATATGATGCATTTGGGCTTCCTGCAGAAAATACTGCAATTAAAACTGGGATACATCCAAAAGAGAGTACTTTTAGTAGCATAAATAAAATGAGGTTAGCTCTTCAAAGAATGGGTATGGCATATAATTTTAAAGATGAAATAATAACTTGTGAGCCTGATTATTATAAATGGACACAATGGTTTTTCCTTCTTTTTTATAGGATGGGGCTGGCTGAAAAAAAAATAGGATCTGTAAATTGGTGTAATTCCTGTCAAACTGTGCTTGCAAACGAACAAGTAATAAATGGTAAATGTGAAAGATGTGATAGTGAAGTTACAAAAAGAACTCTCTCTCAGTGGTATTTTAAAATCACTAAATATGCACAGGCTCTTTTAGATGATATGAGTTTGCTTAAAGGTTGGCCAGAAAAGGTTTTAACCATACAAAGGAATTGGATTGGGAGGAGCGAGGGAGCAAGAATTAATTTTAAACTTCTTGATGATAAGGAAGATATTTATATCCCAGTTTTCACGACAAGACCAGATACTATTTTTGGAGTTACTTTTTTTATACTTTCTCCTGAGCACCCATTGGTTGACAAAATTGTTATTGATGAGCCTTTTAAAACAGAAATTTCAAGGGTGAAAGAAATAATCGCAAAACAGTCAGAAATTGAGCGAAGCTCAGCGGAAAGTGAAAAAATTGGAGGATTTACAGGAAGATATGTTATAAATCCCTTGAGTGGAGAAAAAATACCTGTTTGGATTGCAAATTATGTTCTTTATGATTATGGGACAGGGGCAATAATGGCGGTGCCAGCTCATGATGAAAGAGATTTTGAATTTGCAAAAAAATATAATATTCCAATAAGAGAAGTCATATCTAAAAAGGGAATTCCTTCTGAAACTTTATATGAGGCTTATATTGGAGAAGGAATAATGATAAATTCTTCTCAATTTAATGGTCTTAATTCGCAAGAAGGTAGAAAGAGAATAATAGATTACTTGGTGCAAATTAATGCCGGATATCCAGAAGTTAATTATAAATTAAAAGATTGGCTTATATCAAGACAAAGATATTGGGGTGCTCCAATACCTATTATTTATTGTGAAAAGTGTGGAATGGTTCCTGTTCCAGAAGAAGATCTCCCAGTTATTTTACCTTATTCTGTAGATTTTAGGCCAACTGGACTTTCGCCTCTTGCTTATTCTGAAGAATTTATTAATACCACTTGTCCTATATGTAGTTTACCTGCAAAAAGAGAAACTGATACTATGGATACTTTTGTATGTTCTTCTTGGTATTTTTTAAGGTATTGTAGCCCTCATTATGAAAAAGCACCTTTTATTAAAGAAGAAGTTGATTATTGGATGCCTGTAGACCAATATATTGGTGGAATAGAACATGCTACAATGCACTTAATTTATTCAAGATTCTTTATAAAAGTTCTTTATGATAGTGGACTTGTTAATTTTAAAGAGCCATTCACAAGGTATTATCCTCATGGTGTTGTGACTTTAGGCAGTCAAAAAATGTCAAAATCCAAAGGGAATATTATAAATCCTTCTGAAATCTATAATAAGTACGGGGCAGATACATTAAGATTATATATTTTATTTATTGGACCTGCTGATTCAATAGTAGACTGGAGCAACACTGGTGTTGAGGGGACTTTTAGATTTCTTGGAAGATTTTGGAGGCTTATCTTACAAAATATTAAAAATCTTAAAAATAATGGTTTCTTACCCATAAAGAATAAAGATGAATTTAGTAGTGACGCTAATAGCACTAATAAAACCGACAAAATTGATTTTTCAACTTTAAGCGGAATTGAAAAAGATCTTTTTAAAAGGATTCATAAAACTATAAAAAAAGTTACTGAAGATATCTTTCGGTTTAATTTTAATACTGCTATTAGTGCAATTATGGAATTAGTAAATTTTATGTATAAATATAATAATGAAGTAAACCAAAAAGATATTAATAATTTATTAGTTTATGAAGCTACTGAAAAAGTCTTAAAGCTCATTTCACCAATAACCCCGTTTATTTCTGAGGAATTATGGTTTAGGCTTGGAGAAAAAGGAAGTATTCATAAAACATTCTGGCCAGAATATAATCCAGAATACGTAAAAGATGAATACATTACGATAGTAATCCAGGTAAATGGTAAAGTAAGAGACAAAGGGAAATTTAGTATTGACGTGGATGAGAAAGAAGTTGAAAATTATGCGTTTTCTTCAAAAAAAATTAAGTCTTATCTTAATGGTAGAAAAGTTTTAAAAAAAGTTTATGTGAAAAATAAACTTTATAATATTGTGCTAGAGTAGCCTTATTAACTATTATTTATATCTAAACAAATCATTTTAAAAGATCCTAAAAGGAGTTAAGAAATAATAATGAAAAAACATACTAATAAAACTACATATCTTTTTGTTTCTTTCTCTATCATTGCTGTTATTTTATGTGTTTTTTTACTTACTGGCTGCATTGGTTCAAAACCTCCAAAGTATGTGGTTGGAAAAGTAAACAATGATGACGTTACTAAGGAATCAATTTACGGCATTTCAGGAAATGAAATTAACAATGCAAGAAAAAACATGATTGTTGTAAAAGGTCAAGGTATAAGTAAAGTGATAGCCGACATGGTTATGATTGATATCGCAGTCATGACAGAAAAACCATCAAGCGCTGATTCTGTAAGTGAGAACTCTAAATCAACTCAAAATGTTATAACTGCAATTAAAACCTTAGACAATAACGATATCCAGATTGAAACAAGGGGTTTTAACCTTCAGCCCTTATACAATTATATTGAAAATAAACCTCCTGTGATTTATGCATATAGAACAATTACAAGTTTATTAGTAAAAACAAGTAAAATTGAAAAAATTGGAGATATTATCTCTGTAGCAATAGAAGCTGGGGCTAATGATGTTTCGTCGATAGCTTATGATTTAAGCGATGAGTCAAAGAAAAAAGCAAAAAGTGATACTTTAGCCCTTGCCATAAAAGATGCTAATTTAAAAGCAGATGCGGTAGCAAGTGCTATGGCTGTAGATATAGTAGAAATTTACTCAGTAAATGAAACTGGAACGAGTTACCCAAGTCCCATTTATCGTATCTTAAAAGAGGAGGCAGAGGCGGCTTTAGATACAACAGGTGTTGAAATGGTAACTCCTCCTAGTTTAATTCCCCAGGAAATTGAAGTAAAGGCTGAGATTGAAGTAACTTATTTTTTTAAATAAATTTTAGGATTCTTACTCCTAAGCGGAAGCATCTAAAATTCTCTGATAAATAAAAACAAAACTTTAAGGGTTAAGGTGAGTTACTTTAAGAAAACCATTTGAAGGCGAAGCGGGCATGGTTCCTCTTTTAAGAGGAGAGCGAGCCTGAAACTTGAGCAAGCTTTTCTCGCTGGGGGAAAGCTTGCGTGTTTTCTTAAAGTAACTCACCTTAATCAAATAATTTATCTTTATCACGGAATTTTAGATGCTTATCTCTTAAAAATTAAATTGTCAAAAAAGCCAATATACTAATATAATATTTTGTTTAGAAGTTATAGTGTTAACTATAAAAATTAATCTTAGATAAGGCCACTTATTTAATAGTAGGGATTTCTCTTTCCAAAGCTAAAACTTTTAGGTGAATGTCCTTATTAATCAATTGCATAAATACATAATTATGCTATAATGTAGATAACCTTTTAGATTAATACTTATTTATAGTATTAGTGTATTTTATACAAGTATTTTATATAGATACAAAATATGAAATTTAAGGACATTTTAAGTAAAATTTTTTATAGAATCCAATATTTAAAGAATGAAAAATTAAAACAATTTTTCATAACCGTTTTTGTTCTAATGGTTTTAATTATAATTCTTTTTATAGTTTTAATCGTAAAACAAAATTATGAAAATAAGGTAAAAAAAGACATACTTTCTACTGTTTTAGGCTCGAATGAAATTCAAAATACAAAACTCGTGTCAAATATAGATAAAAGTGATGAATACATTAGCAGTGAGTTAGGGAAAGATAGTTTGAGTTCAAGTGAAGCTCAAGATATTAAGGAAAGTATAATATATTATGAAGTTTATATATGTGGTGAGATAAAAAATCCAGGTGTCTATAGTGTTAAAGAAGGGACAAGGGTAAAGGATATTATAGAAATGGCAGGAGGGGTTACTGAAAACGCTTTTGCCGAAGCTCTGAACCTTGCTGAAAAAGTTTTTGATGAGCAGAAAATCTATGTTCCGTCAAGTGAAGAAGTTTTAGAAAAACCAAGTTTAATTTATGAAAATAATGAAAATACTAAAGACGGAAACAGTTTTAAAATAATAAATATTAATTTAGCAACACAAGATGAATTTGAAAAACTTCCAGGTATAGGACCTGCTTTAGCCTCAAGAATAGTTGAATACAGGAATTTAAACGGGTTTTTTAGCAGCATTGAAGATATAAAAAATGTAAAAGGGATAGGGGATGAAAAGTTTAACGATATAAAAGATATGATAAAAGTCTAAGGCAATAAGGATGGAAATAAAAAGTACAAAAACATGGATTTTTTTAGGAAAAGATTATTTAAAATTTTCTTTAAGTTTAATTACCTAAAACATTGCTATTTTATATGGGGTATTTCAGTAGTATTAGGTATTGTTATTTTTAATAATTCTAAGGATTTTATTTTAAAACATAATGAGCCAATTCTTATTGTCTTATTATGTTTAATTCTCTTCTTTATTTTATTGTATTTTTTTAGCTTCAAGGTTAATGGGCAAATATGTTTACCTAAAAAGACTAATCTTTTTTTAATTATTACTTCAATATTATTTTTTATTGCCCCTATAGTTTCTTCTAATTTATTTTATATAAAAAATAATGATTTTTTTAGCTTTCTAGCTAATAATAAAAAAGAGATATTCAAAAATAAAAACTTAAGTTTAGAAGCCTCGGGGAGAATTTCCAGTCATCCAACTAATAAAAATAACAATAGAAGTAATAAAATTTATTTTAGTGTTTGCTTAGATAATATTAAAGTTATCAAGACTAATAATACTAAAATTAGCGGCGCAAAAGATATTAAAAATCAAAATGCAGTAACCTTGAAAACCAGCAGTGATATTTTTGTAGAATATGAAAATTTTAATAAAAAAAATTTTAATTTTAAAAGAGATGATTTTGTAAATATTAAAATAAATGATATTAAAGTAATTAATGAAAGCCTATCAAACGAAAATTTTATTCTTAAAACTGCAGAAATAGAGAGAAATAAGCCAAGGATGTCTTTTTTTAATTGCTTATACTTTTTGCGCAAAGAAGTTTTTGAGTTTTTATCTGAGCTATATGAAAACAATCTTAATAAAAATAATAGTGCCTTTGCGTTTGCTGTAATTTTGGGCAATCAAGATGAATTAAGTGAAAACTTAAAAAAATCATTTAGGGCAAGTGGATTATATCATATGCTTTCAATTTCTGGCCTGCATGTCACTATCTTATTTACTTTGATTTCTTTTTCTTTTGAAAAGCTAAAATTAAGATTTTTTAATAATTATAAATTTTTCGTAAACATTTTAATTATTTTGCTGCTCATTTTTTATAATTTCTTAACAGGTGCCAAGCCAGGGATGCTTAGAGCTTCAATTTTTTTTATATTAATTTTGTTATCTAAAAGTTTAAATGAATATGCTTTAATAAAAAATATTTTGTTTATAGCCTTGATTATTTTACTAATTTTACATCCTTTATACTTACAAGACATAAGTTTTATTTTATCTTTTTTATCAACAGCAGGGATAATAATTATTTACCCGGTTTTTTTAAAAGCGTTAAGCTTGGTGAGTTTTATAAAGAATATTTCAGAAAATTATTTTTTTAAGATGATTTTTTTAAACTTCTCAATTTATATTTTAGTGCTCCCATCACTTGTTTATTTCTTTCAAGGTTTTTCATTAATTTCATTTTTGTCTAATATTTTTGCAAGTCCAATTTTTCATTTAACTTTATTATTTTTATTTTTAACTTCTGTTTTCTCCATAATCATACCTTTATCTGGTAGATTTTTGATAAGTATAAATTCTTTTTTTATAAATATTTTTGTTAAAACATCTGATTTTTTTGCTAGGCTACCTTTTAGTTATATAGAAACAGATTTTTTTAATAATAGGTTAATTTTGTATTTCTATTACTTTTTTATAATTTTAATTTTTATAGTAGTTTATAACTTACCAAACTCAAAATTTAAAAAAACAAGGGGACCATAAAAATTTTAAAATATAGTATAATTTTTAAAAAGTCTGTTACTATTTAAAAATATTTATAATGAGAAATTTTTATAATTTTTATAAAAAATATGGAAAAATTTTTAAGTAATAAAAAGCTTGAAGAATTAAAACCTGCGTATTTAATTCAAAGTAGGAGCGACAAGATAATAGATGGGAAAATAAGGGAAATAAAAAGCTATTTCAAAGATAAAATTGATTTTGAAAATGATCTTAAAATAATAGATGAAAATGATTACCTAGATTTAAATTTCATTTTTAACTTTTTAAATACCCTCTCATTTTTTTCTTTAAAAAAAGTTTTAATTATAAAAAATATAAATAAAACTGCTAAAGAATTATTAAATTATTTATTAGAATTTTTTGATGAAAGTTCTAATTTAAAGGATAACTGTATAATTTTTATTTTTGCAAATGATTTAAGAAAAGTAGCAAATCTTGCAAAATGTATTGAAAGATTTGGAGAGATTATAAAAATTGATTATGCTATTAGCGAAGATTTAAAAAAAAGATTAACTGAAAAATCAGAATTAGATGGAGTTAAATTTACTCCAAATGCTTCATCGCTTTTTATTGAAAATATTAACGGTGACCCTATTTTATTTGAAATTGAATATCAAAAACTCCTTTCATATATTTATTTTGAACCTAAAAGGGTAATTACTGAGAATATAGTTAGGGAACTCATAAAAAGAAATATTGAAACTACAATTTTTGATTTTGTTGACTGTATTGGAATGAAAAAATTTAAAGATGCTCTTAATATGGTCAATGATTTGGTTGAGGATTATCCAACAACTGATAATATTTTTTTAATTAAAGTAATAAATAGTATTTATAGATTATTTAAGTTTCTTATGTATTATAAGTCTAACAAAAATGGACCAAAAAGTTCTTATGATTATCTTTTAAAAACTATCAATGCAAAGCCTTACTTTATAAATAAGATATATAAAAAATATCAAGGATTTGAAAAAAAATATTCTTATGAAGAAGTTAAAAAAGTATTAGATACATTAAATATTTTTGATATTAAAAGAGCTCAGAGCTTAAAGAAGAGTTACTTAGAAGATAGCTCTTCCATTATTTTAAATAATAAAACGTTTATTATAAATTTAATCCTAAATATTCAGCTTGCAACTAAATCTGGTTAATTAAGTTACTTTAATTTTTAATAAAATAAGCTTGAAGACTAATTCTCTTTATCTTCCTGCAAGCTTAAGTTTACTAATTTTGCGGCTTTTGATTTTTTGTTGGCAACAAAATTTTTGTGCACAGCGCCCTTTTTGGCTGCCTTGTCTA
>Ga0255342_1006694_pt1 | contig 10333 bp, 10 predicted proteins | sample wastewater_treat_3_FD_192416 | JGI IMG/M metagenome (GOLD analysis project Ga0255342, IMG submission 192416) | Wastewater microbial communities from Lulu Island WWTP, Vancouver, Canada - plant14 | ecosystem: Engineered > WWTP > Wastewater > Unclassified | place: Canada: Vancouver, British... | reverse complement strand
GCCGAACGCGGCAAGAAGGTCGCGCACAAAGCTTTGTGCGTCTTGGCGTTCATCGCCGGGGCTGTCTCGCCACTCGATGACGAACTCGGCGCAACGCGAACGCAGTTCGTTCAACGAGAGGGGCTTGCTCATACCCTCAATTATCTCGGCGTGCGTGGTTATCGCCCGAACCCGATGCCCCGGCCGTGTCCGGGCTGCTGGTGCGGTGCGCTCTGGTGTTGTCGCTGCCAGTAGTCCTTCATTGCGGCTTCACGTTGTGCGGCTTGTGCTGCTTCGAGTGCGGCGGCGGCTTCCTGCTTGTCGAGGCGTTCTACTGCTTGTTCGGTGGGGAGTGCGGCCAGCTCTGCGGCCTCGCTTTTCGCGGCGCTGCCTTCTTTCCGCCATGCCTGCGCGTTCCTGGTGGCTCGACGTTCACCCGATGCGCCGCTCTGGATGGTGGTGGCATCGTCGAGCTTGAGCTGACGGGCAAGCCCTTGTGCCTCAAAGCGGTGCTTTTCGCTTGCGGTTTTCAGCTCGATCTGTGCGTTCAGTGCAGCGCGTGCGGAGTCGCGGGTGCGGGGGTCTTGGTCGGCCTTCTGGTTACTGACACGCTCAGCCCACTTCTCAAGTTCGTAGCGACCTGATGGGTAGCTGCCCCAGGTTTGCTCAGTAGTGGAACACGCTTGTTGCCACTCACTCAAAAGCTTCTGTTCAGTGTTCTCGGCTCGACGCCGCCCGAACCGGCCAGCGCTTCGGGTTTCTTGCTGCGCCTGTGTCAACTGTTCACGCAGCACTGCGACCGTGTCGCCGTCGTTGCTTGCCTGCTCGGTGAGTGGTGCGAGCACTTCGGCGCGTCGAGCTTGTGCGGTTTCTTGCGCCAGCTCGACGGCCTGTTTGAGCTGCGCCAACTCGGTGGTGTGCTGGTTCTCGAGTTCTGCGAACTTCGCGGCGATGTTGTCCCACACGCCCGCGTTACGTTCTGCGCGTTCGTTCGTGTGGGTGAGCTGTTCGATGCGTTCGGTGATGCGGGTGCGGTCTTCGCTAATGTCGATGCCTTCAAGGTCGCGGCGCACTTGTTCTTGTGCGGCCTCGATGCCTTGGTCTGCGCCGTCGCGCTCGAACGCGTCGGCGAACTGTGCGCGTGCGTCGTTCATGTCGTGGCCGACGACGTGCAGCACGTTCGCGGCGCGGCCGCGCGTCAACCCAACGTAGGCACCTGCGGCGGTCACTTCGTCCGACAGGATTGTGTGCGCGGTGCCGACGGTCATGCCTTGCGCGCCGTGCCCGGTGACGGCGTAGGCCAGTTGCACGTTTTCACGCACATAGTCTGCGTCGAGGGTGCGGCGGTGCCCGGTGGTGTCTGTGACGGTGATGCGCCCGTCTGCGTTGACGTGTTGCACCGTCCAGGTTTGCCGGTTGGCGACGCCGAGCTCGCGGTCATTCTGGCGGGTCGCAATGCGCGCGCCTGCGGCGATGGGGTCGCCGTCGCGACCGTGTGCGATCGTGCTGGTGTCGAGCACCCCGGCGTCGGCCAGGCGCTCGAATACGGCGTGGTTGATACGTCCAGCTGCCGCGTTGGTGGGTGCGATCACGATGGAGTCGGTGCCGTGTTGTTCTTCGAGCGCTACCGTGTCCGCGATGCGGTCGAGCTGGTCTTCAAGGGTGCCCACATTGACCAGGCCACGGGCGGCGAGTTCGTCAAAGATCGTTTCGGGGTTGTCGCGGTCACGCATCCGGAGGGAGAGGGCTGCATAGTCGTGGTCGATGTCGCCCTCCGGGGTGCGGAATCGGCGCACGTCGGTGAGGTCGAGTGATACGCCTGCGAGCTGCGAGGCTCGGGCGAGGTAACCGCCTCGGCCGACAGCTGCGAGCTGTGAGGCATCACCGGAAAGCACGAGGGTGCCGACGTGGTGCGCGTCGATGTAGGAGTGCAGCGCTGCGGCGGTGTCTTGGTCAAGCATTCCGGCTTCATCAACGACAAGCACCGTGTGTTCGTCCATGCGCCAGGCTTCGGGCTGCGCCTTCCATTGGGCGGGCAGCACCCAACGGCCGGTGTCTTCGTCAACGGTCGCACCGGCACGGTACAGCAGGGCGTGCACGCTGTCGCCGTCGGTGCCGAGCACGTCGCCGGCCTCTAGCGCGCCGCGCTTTGTGGGGGAGACGACCAGGAGACGCCGGCCTTGCTCCTGCACCGATTCTGCAGCGGCTTGCAGCATGGTCGTTTTGCCAGCTCCGGCGGCTCCTTGGATAACGACGAGCTGGTGTGTTCCGGCGATTGTTTCGGCGGCGAATTGCTGTTCTTCCGACAGGGTGAACCCGTCGCGCTCGCCCTGCACGGTGCCGTTGTCGCCGGGGATGAGCGCGCGGGTAATGAGTGCGTCGGTGAGTTGTTGGTCTGTGGCGAGCACCTGGGTGCTGGTGTAGTGGCGTACTCCGTCGACGTTCACGCCTTCGTCGAGGAAGCTCACGCTATGTTCGAGCATGTTCCCCAGCGCTGCGAACCTCAGCTGTTCCACACCTTCGCCGCCGATTAGGTAGGTGTCTGCGAGGCGGCGGTTTATTGCGGCGATCATGTCGCCTCGGCACCATGCTGAGCGTGACCGGGCGAGGTCTTCGAGCGCGCCCTGCGCGATGGTCTCGGGGTTGATCTGGTCGGCGGTCTGCCCGTACAGGGTGTGCTCGATGTTCTGCGGTTCGATAGCGCCGATGCGCTCGGCCATGGCCTCGGGGGTGAGTTCCTGAGCTGGTTCCTTCGTTGGGCGGTCTTGCGCCCATGCGTGGGTATCCCAGGCTTGCCGTTGGCGTGGCCCGGGTTCTTGGCCGGGGTGTGCGATGCGCCACTCGATTTCGAGGGCTTCACGGTTCACATCGATCTGGTCGCGCCGTGTTGAGTGCTGGTCAACCATGCCCAGAAACTCGGTAATGTCGCCGCCACCTTGACCGGGCACCCAACTGTAGCCCTCAGCTGCGAGCACCTGCCGAAACTCGGCATCGGTACTGATTGCGTAGTCGGCTGTGGAGTTGACCAGCTCGGCGTGCCGGTAGAGCGTGCGCCCGTCGAGTGAGCGCCATTCACCGTTGACCATGCCACGGGGGAGTATCTGCATGTGCCGGTGATAGTGGGGGTCTCCCGCGCGGCTCGTGGTGTGCTGCACGCTCGTGAACTCGATGCGGTCAAGCTTCACGTAACGCTGCGAACCTTTCGCCCCGATACGTGTGACGGCGTGCTCTGCGAGAGCTTGAGCGCTGGCCTCGCACGCGCGCCCCATTGCCGCTTCAAGTGCGGCCGCAACCCTCGGGTTTGCGGCCGCTGCAAGGCTCAGTGTTTTGCTCACGCTGAGGATGGTTTCTTGATACAGCGGGGTGCTGTTATCGACCATCTCGCCGGTCACCTTATCGATGTCTTTGCGGTGTCGAATCACGCCGCGAACTTCGTCGGTTTCGGGGTCGCGGTGCTCCATCCATGCCCGGAACTTCTCGGGTGTCAGGGTGCCCATTTCGACGCCGCCACCGGTCACGATGCCATGTTCGACAACCCGGTCTTTACCCTCCCGGTAGTAGTCGTCAAGGTTGGCTGTGTCACGTTCGAGCAGGTACGACTCAGCGGTCGCGGCGCTGCCGCGAAACGCTTTGAAGCCGCCCTTGCTCACTGTCGTCTCCTGCCTGGTGGTCACGTCGCAAAAGCGACGTGACCACCACTCTATCATTGGTAGATTACGTGCTTAGAGTATGAGTAGTTGTGTTGATGTTGAACGATAGTGTTGTGAGTGGGTGGGTAGTGGGGTGTGAGTGGGAGAATGTGTGAGTGGAGTGAGTAAGGAAGTTGGTGGTTGTGAGTGGTTGGTGAGAGTGTGAGCGTGGGCAGTGAGGCTGTGGGTGATGGTGCGGAGATTGTGCGGGTTGAGCCGGTGGCGAAGCAGGCAGCGTTTGCGCCTCGTCCGGCAATTCGTCAGGCCGTCGATACGCTCCGTGACCTCGATGCTCGGCACCGCGCGGGTGAGGGTAGTTCGTGGCAGCTCGCCACGCTCATGACGGCTCGACCGGATGCGCTCAAGAAGGTCGCCGGACACTACCGTGAAGCAGCCCGTTACCTCAAGCTCGACGGTGCGAAAGTGTCGGTGTACGCGCCCGACAAACTCGGGTATCCATTCACCTGGCAACGACACCCCGACGGCAACCGCATGTTGGGCACCTGGTCGCTCTGGCTCGACTTCACAGACCCCGAGGGCTAACGCAAGTTAGAACACGAGGCGGCGGTACTCAGCCCGAGCTTTCATAGCGTGGATGATTTCGACCTCGCCGTCATCCCAGAGCAGCACGACAATTTCAAGTAGTCGGCCTGCGGTATCGAGGCCGATGCGTAGCTCACGCTGGGGGTTCTCGTCATCGAGCGCACCACCGGCGAGCACCGAACGCGCGGCAGCTATCGCGTCTTCGTCACTGATTCCGTGTTTGCGTGCAGACGGTGCGACGATCACGAGTGCGACCATTCGCGCACCGCTGCGCGAATGGCTGTTGACCTGTCGAACCCTTCACGCTCGGCGCGCTCCATCAGCTCGGCAAGCTCCGCGTCAGAGAACCGCGTCGGCACCACTTGCGACGCACGTTCAGCCCGAGGCGGTCGCCCCCACCGCTTCCGCAGCTCGTCCACGTCGTAACCTGCTTCGGCTTCATCAGCCCACGCCTGTACCTGTGCGTCGGAGACTTCACGCCCTTGGATTACTCGCTTACTCATACTCGAATTGTATTACGAAATACGAAACTGAACAAGAGTCACAGAACGCCCTCTAGCGCCCTAATTAGCCTAAGGACGTAGAGAAGTATCAAAATGAGCCAAACCAGCGTCTGAGGGCATCCTGCGCGCTCTCAGGCGCTTACCCCCCCCCGCTAGCAGATGACTGCTCGGCGTGTACTGGCACGCTCCCCCAACCACAGGCGAGAGTGACCAAACCATTTCGAGGGCAACTGTTTCGCTTGCGAAACAGGCGGCAGCCCCGAAACGGACTCGACCCGTTACGAGCTTGCCGATGCGTCGAGAGCTTGCAGCTTCGCGCGCGCGTCTGTTGGTTACGTATGTAAGGAGGAAGATTGTTAAATCTAAGGTTAAAAAGAAAGGTTAGATGCGGGCAAAAACCGCAGAATCACGCGGCAAAACCGGATTATTACCCAACCGTTTGGAACCCGATTACCCAACCGTTTGGAACCCGATTACCCAACCGTTTGGAACCCGGAACCCGGTTATCCACAGGGTTAGGTGAGTTCCAAACGGTTGGGTAATCCGCAGTTGCCCACAGGCTTGGACGCTTCCAAACGGTAGGGTAATCCGGCCTATGAGTCGAGCGCTCCACGCTTCGGCTGCACGAGCAAGGGCGAACGCTTCACAATGACACCCCCAGGTTTGCCGCGCGTGCCTCGCACCAGCTCGACCTGCGCGTCTTGGTAGTAGCGCAGCGCCTCAGTAAGCGCGTTCTTCCAGCGGCTTGCAAAGCGGTCGATGCGGTCGTACTCGTGGGTGGTCGTGGCGAACAATTCAGGCCAGGAGAAGAACCGTTCGCGCACGTTGCCACGGTGCAGCGCGTAGATGACGTTTTGCAGCCAGAGCAGAACGTCGTAGGCCATGGGCTTCCCGGCGAGCTGGGCGAGCATGTCAAGCCTGGTGGGGAGTACCCTGCTGTCATCGAGCGCGGTCTGTAGGAACTCGGTCGAGAGCGTGATGTACGGCTCGAACCCATCAAGCGGCGACTGTGACGGCACCCACAGCTTCAGCGAAGTGGCCACCTGCGGCACCCACATAGTGTGCAGCCAGTTCCCGCGCTTCCCGTCGCGCTCGTCTTCCTCGGTGCGAGTGAACGTCACACGGGCACTCAGCGCGCTCTCTAACGCCTCCATCACTGCACGGTTGCGGCTCCCCTTGGCTAGGCCGAGTTCTCGCACCATCGCGTTGAGCGAGGCGGTGAGGTCGAGGCGTGAGGGGTCACCGCCAGCTGCGTTTACACGGCGCGCCTCGGTCGTGATGTACGCCATGAGTAGACGCGGCAGACCACCGAACGGTACGCCGGTGCGCTTCGAGCCGCCAGCTGCGGCGATGCGGCCAGCGTCGATAGCGATCTCGCCCCACGCATTGCGCCTGACCCATTCGGTGCCCTGCACCTTGGCGAGCGGGAAATATGAGAAGTGCGCCGACTGGCTGAACACGGTGCCGAACACTTCGTCTTGTTCGCCCAGTTCGAGCTTGCGGTGATGCTCGATAGCACGCAGCTCGTCACGACTGAACTCGTAAGGCTGCTCGGACTGCATCGGGGTTTCTTCGTTAGATACGCTCATTAGAGCCTCCTGGTCTCTTCAGGGGGTTTGCTGTCGGCGGTTGCCGTGCAGCGGCAGCCCGTCACCGTCTCCATCGGTGGCGGGCTGTTTCATTCATAGCCTATTCCTGGGGTATGACGACGATGTTCTTCATGTAGGCGATGGGATTGCGGGAAGTACCACGTTCAATGGTTTTGCCGATCCATTCGTTTTCGGGGTCTGGGATTACCTCTACCGAGATGCGTCCGGAACCCTGCTCGATGTCTTTACGGACACCGTGAATCTTGCCGACAGCCATCACCTTGAGAGAGGCATCAATCACAACGAGACGATCAGCTTCAATAGCTCGCCCGGGGCGAGTTTTCCACCACTCGCGACCACGATCCAACCAGCCCTGAAACCCATAATCAGTTTTTTCGGAAAACTCATTTACTCGAATTACCAACTGTTCCAAAACTTAACTCCTTAATCCAATTATTCAAACTATATAAAAGGTTTGATCTATTTGCAAAGGAAGTAGCACTATGCACACGCGCACTTGTGCACAAGTGCGCGTGTGCATAGGCTGAAAATATGAAGATAGCAGTAGTGAACCTCAAAGGCGGTACGGGTAAAACCTCGACTGTGATGCATTTAGCGGCGGCGATCAAAGCGGCGGGTGACACGGTGCTTGTCGTTGACGCTGACCCGCAGGGGTCAGCGTTGCGCTGGGCGACCGCGCTCGACTGGGATGTGACGGCACACCCGCAGAACACGATTCACAAGCAGGCATGGCTTGGAGCTTCGCACGATCACGTCATCATTGACACACCACCGGGCGACCTGGGCGTTACGACGTCGGCGCTACGGGCGGCTGAACTCGTAATTATCCCGTTGCAGCCAACGGGCGGTGACGTGGCGCAGTACGCCGAGACGGTGCAGTTGGTCGAGGAAGTTCAAGCGCTCACCGACGCCCCGGCTGTGGTGCTCCTTACTCGTGTGGTCAAGCGCACCCTTGCCGCCGCGCAGGTGCGCGAGGCGCTAGAGCCTTACGGCCTGCCTGTGCTCGATGCCGAAGTGCCTCAGGCGCAAGCCCTTGCGATGTCCTACGGCAACCAGATCACCGATGCGCACGCCTACACCGACGTGCTAGCCGAACTTGTGGAGATGATGAAGAAGTGAGCGACAAGAAGAACCTCTTTGCCAACGCGAGCAAAGCGCCAGAGCAATCGAGGGTTCCAGCTCTCAAGGAGAGCGGGGCGCTCGAAGTTGAAGTGAAGATGGTTTACCACTCCGCCCGAGTGCCTGAGGAACTTAGTCACGCAGTAAAACAACTTGCCCTAGATGAAAAAACCTCAGCGCAGGCGCTCACTGTTGAAGCCTTACGACTGCTTCTAGCGAGCCGCGCCAATGGCAAGAAGAAATAGTGCACGTGCGCACAAGTGCGCACGTGCATGTGTGGGCTGATTTCGCTGTCGGTGGTGGCCGATAGCGTGAATGTCATCGAGGAAGGGCTATCAAGATGGACACTGACAGCGCACCAGATGTGAAAGAAAGTTGGGTGGCTCGCGCCGAGCGTGAAGCTGAGCTGAGCGCGATACTCGCTCGCAATATCGAGCGTCACGGCGCGATTCAAGCGAATGCTGACGCATATCCTGAACCTTCCGAGCGCGCGCGTAACCCGATGGTGTACGACGTGATGCGTGAGGCGGCAAACTGGTTGCAAGGGGAGTACCTAGCGCGCGAGCATGCCGCACAGGACGCCACCGAGAAGCAGCGGTGGCGTGATGCTCAGTACCGCGTCGACGATGATGTGCGCGCGGTTGACCCGCAAGACAAAGACCTTGTGCGCGCGAAGACTGACGAGTTTACCCGGCTGCGTGAAGCACTGCCGCCGGTGGGCGAGAACTCATGAGTGAGCGCAAGGGAAAGATTCACGAGGGCGGCACGGTTGCCCCGGATGGAACGCACTACCCGACGGTGCTGATCGAGGTCGAGGCCGACGACGCAGACGAGGGCATGCTGGTTGCGCTGGGGGATTGCGCGGCCATGCCGGAACGTCTGGCGCAGCTCGGGCTTGAACCTATCGGGTACGGTGTGCGGCTGTGGGGCTGCATGCCGTGCGGCATCAAGGGCATCTACATTGCCCCGGTTCCCGCGCTCACGCAAGAGACGTGCGTGTGCCCGCTTGACGGGGCGGGGTCGATGATTCCGATTAGCGAAATCTTCACACCAGCGGACGGGTAGAGCGCTACCGCGCTCGCCCGTGCTCATGTGCACACGTGCACATGAGCACGGTTCTATGGGGTGTTGTTGCGCTCGAAGATCAGGGCAAGGCGTTCGTCGTTGGAGCGCAGGAGTGTGGCTGCGCCGAATGCTTTATCGACGGTGCGGTCGAGGGCGGTGTGTGCGTCGATCAGTTGTGAGGGCATCGCGGCGGGGTCGTAGAGGTCGGCAAGGGTCGCGTCAGGGTAGACGGCTCTCGCGTCGGCTACTTGCTCGAAGCGGTCGGCCAGTTGTTGCTGTGCGCGCTGGTCGAGTTCGGGCCAGGGGATTGGGAAGTACGCAAGGCCAGGTGAGAGGGAAATGTCGGATTTGAGGCGTCCGCCTGACTCGTGCCACTTTTGACGATACTCAGGTGTTCTGGGTTGAGGATCGTTGATTTAATGCGGTTGTAGTGTCGTGGTTTCGGCACTAATTTAGGCTGGCCTGATGGGGTTACGTGTCAGAAAAGTGCGGACTGCGTCGGGTGCGACCGCCGTGCAGATCGTGCTCAACCGTCATGGCACCCGCACCATCGTCGAGCATGTCGGGTCTGCGCACACTGACGCGGAGCTTGCTGTGCTCATCCAGACCGCGTGGGATCGTATTCATCAGCAATCCCAGCAAGCATTCGATCTTGATGGGTTGGAACCCTCAGCCCCGGCCGCGCCGGTTACTGTCGTAGGCTCGTCCTCGCGTGTGCTCTGGGAAATCCTCGAGCAAGCTTACGCGGCGCTCGGGTTTGATGCGGTGGGCGACGACGTCTTCAAGAAACTCGTGCTTGGCCGGGTGGTCGAGCCGGTCTCGAAAGCGGACACCCTCCGGGTGCTGGGCGAGCTGGGAGTGACGCCGCCAAGCCTTCGCACCGTGTGGCGTGTGTTGGCGCGTTGCGTCGCAGGCGACTGGCGTGACGCTCTCGCGAAGGCTGCCTACCAGTTTCGTGCACTCACGGGCGGGGTCGGCTTGGTGCTCTATGACGTCACGACCCTCTATTTTGAGGCGGAACGTGAGGACGAGCTACGGAAAGTGGGGTACTCGAAAGAGCGTCGCGTGGACCCGCAGATTGTTGTGGGGTTGCTGGTCGATAGTGAGGGATTCCCGCTCGAGATTCACATGTTTGATGGGAAGAAACCTGAAACGCATACCTTGATCCCGGTGCTGGCGGCGTTTCGTGAACGGCACCGCGTCACCGACCTGGTGGTGGTTGCTGACGCGGGCATGCTCTCCGACGCGAATCTGTCGGCGCTTGAGGATGCCGGGTTCGGGTTCATCGTCGGGTCCCGCACCGCGAAAGCCCCGAAGGATCTCGCCGGGCATTTCAACACGCACGGGAAAGTGTTTCAGCATGGGCAGATCATTGAAACCACCACGGCGATGGGTCGGGGAGGGAGTCATTTCCGGCGGGTGGTATACCAGTTCTCGAAGAAGCGGTGGGTGCGCGATAACCAGACACTGGATTTGCAGCGCGAACGAGCCGAACGGATCGTCTCCGGCGAGTCCAGACCCAAGAAAGCGCGGTTCGTGAAGCAGGGGGTTGGGGAAGCTGCGAGTTTGGATGAGGGAGCCGTGTGGAGGGCGCGTGAGCTTGCCGGTCTCAAGGGGTATGTCACAAACATGACCATCGAGCTACTTGACGGGGCCGGGGTGGTAGCCGCCTACCATGATCTGTTCCAGGTGGAGCGGTCGTTTCGGATGGCGAAGACGGATTTACGTGCGCGGCCGATGTTTCATCACCGTGAGGAGTCGATCGAGGCGCATCTCACGATTGTGTTCGCAGCGTTAGCGGTATCGAGGTATTTGCAAGAGGTTG
>Ga0255342_1006690_pt1 | contig 10345 bp, 17 predicted proteins | sample wastewater_treat_3_FD_192416 | JGI IMG/M metagenome (GOLD analysis project Ga0255342, IMG submission 192416) | Wastewater microbial communities from Lulu Island WWTP, Vancouver, Canada - plant14 | ecosystem: Engineered > WWTP > Wastewater > Unclassified | place: Canada: Vancouver, British... | reverse complement strand
GTCCCCGAACTCCGAGGACGCCCCGCGATCTCCTAACGCTCCACCGAGAAGAGCAGGGCCCTTTGGTTCGGCCCGTCCGAGACCCCGCTGCGAAACGTGATGCCGGCGTGCCTGAGGTCCTCGGAGGACAGGTGGCAGATCTGGGGCAGCTGGGTGATCTGGGTTATCTCGGTAGTGTCGCCCGAGGGGCGTTGCCCAGATACCCCACATGCACATTGCGATGGGATGGGACATCTGGGCCTGTGATGAGGCTACCGCGGAACCTCGACGTCGTCTGAGGCTGTATGCGTAGGCTATTCTGGCGGACGGGGAAGGGGTCGAACCTCCGACACCTCGCGTTTCGGGCGAGTGCTCTACCTGGCCTGAGCTACCCGTCCGGGTGCTCGTTGTGTCTCTTCTCCAGTTCGAGGCGTGGTGCGGGAGGTGGGTGGGAATCGCTCCAAGGTTCGCTGCCCATGGTTGGCGGCTCGTGGTCGATGAAGACCACCTTTAGACAGGGCGGGAAGATGCGGCTGGGGCGGCTACTGCTATCTCTTTGGCCAGTACTTCCTCCCCAGGACGAAGAAGATGACTGCCACGCCCAACCACAATAGATCGGCGACGGGATAGTTGGCGAACGTCATCAAGGCCATTACGGTCAGGCCTATCGCAATGAGCATCGACCCGATCCCGAGACACCCCCTTGCATAGTATCCACGCCAACTGTCGGTGTCTGGAACAGACCGCGGGCCCGTCGCATCGACAGCCCGCAAGTTCGTGCCGCACCGAACACAGAACTTCGCATTCTCCGCGTTCGCGGTGCGGCATTCGCGACAGAACACGGGCATGGCGTCTCCTTCAGATAGCTCTGTCCTACTCATGTTTGCAGATAGCAGAAGGCTCGGTCTCTCCCGCATTCGACGTAATTACCTCAGTTACCGCACGAACACAGCCGCATGTCTCCTGGCTCTAAGCTCACACCCGCTGGACTCGCAGTCCGTCTCGCCTGTCGCCCAGAGGTGAGGCGAAGCCTTGAGAGGATCACCGAGACTCGACAGGTCTCGGGGCATATCGTTATGCACCAGCGACGGCGGTACCGAAGAGCGGCTCAGACTCAGCGGTTCGCACGGCGGAGTCCGTTCGCGGTCTCTCCCCACATTCTACGCCAGGTATCGTGGCTTCTCGTTAGGGCTTCCGCACCGGCCTTAGACCAGGGCTCATTCTCCATGATGATCGTCCCGTCGTCACCAATGACCGTGACTCCTGTCCGCAAAAGACCGCTCTTGACCGTGATGCTGCTTACAGCCGCGTACGGGATGAACTCGGGCGTGCTGTTGATGGTGAAGCCGTCACGGAAGACTTGGTAGCCAGCAGGTTTGGTCCAAGAGTCTGGGACGCGACGGCGATGCTTATCTCCCTCGTCCTGTACAGCCGCCGCGAGCAGGGTAGCCGCGACTTCGTAGCCTCGCGGCCCCCCAGTCATGTCCTGCTCGACCATCTCCCACCCGCCGCCGATCCGAATCACACAGCCAATGTCGTGAGGCCTGCGTACCGGCGTATCCCCGTTAGGGAGACTGATCGGACCTGTTCCCGCTCTTGTTGCCTCGCTAAACGGTCCTCCTGGAGGGCTGAAGATGATGATCGTGCCGGGTGAAGCGGATTCCGATAGGTACTGCCATGCGGATTCAGCCGCCTGGTCGGCCAAGCGGCCGCAGACGGCGAGAGAGCGATCACGATCGACCCAGGGTAGCCACTGGGCCAGCCACCACTTGGCCTCTGCCAATGGGAGGAGATTCATCGGCTCACACTGCACAGTGCCCAGGCACTCCACCAATCTCCGGCAAGCTGCCGCTCTTCCTCGTGGCCGCTCCCCGATCGGACACATCGTCAGCCAACGCATGAGCTCCGGCTCGAACGGCGTACCACGCAAGGTATGGAGGGCCCCAAGTCCGCGGTCGGCTGCCACCCACTGGCGAAGCACGAAGTCAACCGCCGTCTCATCCTGGAGTCCGGCCATCTCCTCTGGGTTCAGCTCTGTGGTTTCGCACATCTGGAGAGCGACAGCCATGGTGAGGTGACCCAACAAAGAGCAGGGCTGGCCCTTCGTTCCCGCAAGGACGTCGACGCCCTGCTCAGAGCCGTCACCTTCGTCGAAGCGTTCTATCAGCAGCGATACGAGGAGCCGGTCAACCTCGCCTGGCTCGCCGGCTCTGGACACGGCCGCATCGCTGGCAGCCTCCGCCAGAAGAGCCGTCTGCTGATCAGGCGGCCAGTTCATGTACGCGAGCAGCAGATCCGTGACACTCCTGAGGTAGTGAGATAGACTCGATCGAGGCACCGTGGTCACCGCGAGATTAGCCAATTCCCACAGCCTTCTGAGCGTTGGATCGGTGTGTGCTCGAGCATCTGCCCCGTCGGCGAGAAGCCGCACGAACAGCAGCATCAGGATGATCTCAGGGTCATCAGGAGAGGTCGCGTGCAGTTCCTCTGCCCTCTGTCGTGCTGCCCCCCAGTTACCCCCTGCCAGACTCTCCACGACGTCTGGGAAGGCCTGGGCGGGTCCCCACAGCCCGCCGACTACGCCGTGGGCTGCTAACACCGATGTTTGGGCACTCACGTTCCCTTCGTCTGTGCCTGCCGTAGCTTTCCGCCATAGGTCCTCGAACTGATCAGAAGTCCAGCCCGTTGCACTGAGCCGGGCCGAGATGTCAGCCTTGTTTTTGCCCTTTTCGATCTGCCGTCTGACGTACAGGACTGCCTCAGCATCACGTGGTTCGGCGTCCCTCCTGCTGTCGGCTTCAGCCATCGGCTGTTCCGGCTGGACGGGAACATCAACGTACGACATCCTCGCACCGCACTTCACGCAGAACTTGGCTCTCTCAGTGCCTTCGCTACCGCAGGCTTGGCAGAACATTGGGCTGTCATCCTTTTGCAGATGCCAGGCTAACTCGCCATCATAGGGAGTCGTTGGAGATGCGGAGATCGACCAAGGACTTCAGAACTTTGTGTTACCGTCTTCGTTCGCTGTCGATCCATGTTGCTCCGCAGCCTCGGCACCGGTAGTGCTTCTCGAGGTAGACGGGTATCGTTCCCGCGGCGGACAGAAGACGTCCCACGATCAGACAGATCAGGACTATCCATCCCAACACCGGTATGAACAGCCAGACACAGCCACCGGCGATCACGTCGCCGCAGATGGCGAGGCAACCTGGCTTCTCCGCCGCCTCCGGTTCAATCCGCTCCTTGTGAAACTCGAGCACGACGTCGGTGCCGTGGCAGTTTGGGCAGGCGGCGGTATGCACTGGTGGCCCCGTCGTAGGCAAGCTCGGACGTGGTGACGGGCCGACGTCTGCCGCCAGGGGACGGGAGGGTAGTGTTGGCCGGCGTAGGTTCCTCCCGCACTCTGCACAGTAGAGCGATGTAGTGTCGTTCTCGCAGCCGCAGTTGGAGCACAGCACCACTCTGTCATGCCTACTGGGCGACGCGAGACTCGGCCCCGAAGCTGCCGCGGCAGCGTACGGTGACGGGACCGGGTCCTCGAGGATGATGTCGGTCTCGGCTTCCCCGGCATCGCTTTCCAGGTCAACGACCATGCAACTGTGCCGATTCGCTGCTTCCGTGGCAGCGTCCGCTACCGCGAGACGTGCCCCACATTCCGCACAGAAACTCGAGGTCGGCAGATACGCAGAACCACATTCCGGACAGAACATGTTTGACGTGCCTCCACCCAGCGTCGACGAGTACCCGTGCCCATGAGTCGAGTTCGACAACCGGCCGTCGGTGTATAGCCGGCGAGGTTCCTCCCGCGAGACCCCTCACCGCATGGCGGAGACGACAACGAAGAGCACATTGAAGATGACCATCGCGATCCCCCAGGTCCGCCACACCTTCATGGTGTCCTGGAACTGCTCCAGGCTGTCGAACTTCCGTGCTCTCCAAGCCATCTCGTGCCCCTTCAGGCCGAGAATGATCAGAAGCACGAAGGACAGGATGTTGACGAGTACGCTTGCTGCCACCCCGATAACGCATATGATCATGACCGGCAAGACCCACCAGACCCTATTGGCCGCGGCCCAGAAGAAATGGAGGCCGAAGGCACCCCAGCACCACCCCATCTTGGCCACGTCCTTGGGAACAGGCCCCCGAGTTCCCGATGTATTGCCTGCCAAGGGCAGGGACTGATCCAGGGGCGAGAGCACCGGAGGCGTCGGCAGACTCGACGGGTATGATGCAGCGGCGATGGCACTGCCGCACTTCACGCAGAATTTGGCGGCATCCGTGTTCTCTGAGCCACATTCCTGGCAGAACACTGTTCTATCATCTCCTTCGCGACGACGGGTCGTGGCTTGTATCGGCTCTTCTCCTTCTGACCTCCGTCTGAGAGCCGGAATGAGAAGGACAAGCGGCATCCTGGGGGACCCGCGGGCCGCTGAACTCAGGTGTCGGCTGACTGTCTACGACGGTTTGAGAGAGTGCTGATCGCGAAGCCACCGGCACAGAGCATGAACACCACGGAAGTGACTATCGGGATGATGAACACGTTGGACGGCACCGCCTCCTGCATCCTGCCAAAGACGGCTATGGTTCGCGAGTACATCACGACGAATGCCGCCCCCTTGGCTCCACTTACCAAGGCGGCAAGGATGAGGATGTAGCCTGTGTAGTTCCTCAACCCGCCAGACACTTCGCTGACAACGGTCGCAAGCATGAGCATTGAGAAGGCCAACTCCACGAGCGTCGGCCACGTACCCCACTCGCGAGCATTCATCAGCCACACGAACCCGAGAACCGCACCAATCACTCCCACTGCCACAATGGGGCGACTGCACCGGCGACTCACCATTCGTCTCTCCTCCTCCCGGCCACGGAGTGACGCTCCGAACGCCGTCGATGCCCAAGAGCCAGCGGGGCAATCCGCTCACCATCCGAACACGAGCTCTTTCATTCTACCCCGCCGGTTGCATAGGGCCCGATGCCTGGGCGTGCCGCTCGGGCCGAGTCCCGTCCAGCCACGGCGGCCCACAACGACATCGACAGACGCCCACCGCCTGCTCGTCCACCGCGTCTGCTGCCACCGCGTGCCTCACTGCGGTCCATACACATCCACCTGGCAGCGATTGACAATGAAGTAGATGCACCCCGAGCTATCCATGTACTCCGGAAGACTTCCTGTCGGCGAACGTGCCTCGGCCGTCACACTTCCATTCTCGTCGAGGGTTCTCAGGTAGCCTGCCCCGGAGTTCTGGGGACGCAGTGCTATGTCCACTCCGCCGTCATCGTTGACTCGCAGTAGCCGCCACTCTCCGCCGTCACTCTGGCCGAGAGGTGCCCATAGGCGGTCAAGCACAAGATCGGGGGTGTAACGCTCCAGCGTACCGTCCCCGCTACAGCAATAGAGACGGCCTTGTCCGTCGAACAGGATGCCATCGGGGCCTCCGGGAACCGAGACACGGACTCCTCGTCCACCGCGGGGCGTGGTCGGTGAATTCGCGACCGACCTCTCGGAGTTGGCAGAGAGGAGCCTGCCATCACTGCCGAAGCGTGCAACGACCTGTGAGGGCAGAGCATAGCTGATCGAGACATCCCCGTTTGGGTGCACGAAGAAGGTCCGCGGCTGATACGTGATCCCGTTGTTACTCGGGCATTGTATTGGCCAGCAACTGATGGTCTGGCCGGTGAAGGAGGCATTTAGCAGCCAGCTTGGACCCTTCGGCACCGCTGGCTGGGACACGATGAAGTAGACCGAACCGTCTGGTCCCAACCTCCCGCTGCCTCCGACAAGTCCGCGAGGCTTCAACACGTTCTTGTCAAACCACTGGGTGTCGAACATGCCCAGGAACTGGCCAGCCCGATCGAATTCAACATGACCACTGCTGTCGCTGACAAAGACGTTGCCGTTGCTATCCACAAGCGACACATGAGGATCCCACAAGTCGCCTGTAACGTAGGTTCCCGTGTTCTCATGCTGCCGCCCGATCCTCAGTAGCGGTCGGTACCCGGCCGCGGTGCAGCACGAGGTGACGGTGATCGCGAGTGCCACGGTGATCGCCGGCAGTAGCCGGTTCATATGCTTGCCTCCGCGAGAGTGCTCACCCGGCGACGGTCACTTTCTCGGGTGTGTCATCGAGTCTGCAGACGCTGCCGGAACGTACGGTTAGACTGAACCTCATGATTGAGGAGTCCTTCGGTCGCGTACTACGCGAACTCCGGAGAAACCGAGGACTGAGTCAAGACAAGCTGGCGGACCTCACCGATACTCATCGCACCTACATCTCGCAGCTGGAACGAGGGCTTCGTTGCCCTTCCCTCAAAACCGTCGAGGCGGTGGCGGCGGCACTGTCGATCAGCATCAGGGATCTGATGGGGCTTGTGGAGGAGGACAAGGCGGGGCGGGCGGACCATCGGCGACGCGAGCGGCACGGATAGGGCGAGGCTGGAGGAGACGGTAGATCCGCATGGCGACCCCCATTTCGGCATCGTGACTGGCGGCGTTAGGCGAATACTATGTGACACATTTTGCGGCAGCTTACCCCGGTCCGATGTCGTTGTCAAGCCGCTCCCCGCACCGCTCGATCACCCCTCTCGGCATCTCCGGCTCCGCGAACCTCAGACGCTCCACGATCTCGTCACCCAGATGATGGCCGCACCGCGGACACTCGACCCACCGCAGGGCGTAGACCATCGGTTCCAGTCGCGGCTGGCCCAGGGGCTCGACCTGAAGGCCAGTCTGAGCATCCCCACCCGTCACCCGCAGGGCGTCCGTCCGCCGGACCGGATACTGCTCCATGATGAGCGTGGTCAGTTCGCGTCCGCAGTTGGGGCAGTCCAAGGTCTTCTCCTCGAAGCGAACTCCATTGGGAAAGACTCAGGGAGGCGGCGGGGAATCGGACGCGGTCTGCAGAGCCAGGGCCTGACGCTCCAGCACGCGGGCAAGCGAGAGGGCAGCATCGCGAGTCATGGTCAGCAGGATCGGAGGCAGGTCGGCGTACATCCGGCTCGACCGCACCGTCAACGTCACCGTGACGTCGGCGTCCGATCTCCCCACACCGGCCATCATCGGCCTGAACCAGCCGTTGCGGCCGCGAGCTCTGGCTGTCTCGTGAAGCGGTATCTCCTCGCTCGCAGGAGCTTCCGTCACGGCGATCTCCAGACGGTCGGCGTCGCCCTCGATCTCCGCCCCGCACTTGGGGCACTCCAGCCAAGCCTGCGTCCCTTCGCTCTGCCGGATCTCGATCCCGCCGGTGAATTCGCCGGCGATGCCGCCCTCGTCGTCCTCCCCCAGCACCCGCACGTGATCGCGTTGTTCGACGGGCGACAGGCAACGGATCAGCGTCTGGAGTTGATGGCCGCAGCTGGGGCAGTTCATGGCGTGCTCCGATCCTCGTGTTCGATGACGCCATGGCTCCTCGCGGCGGTCATCGGGAGGAGCCGGGGAATCGCTCGATGCGAATGACCATCGGGTCGTGCAGGCCGGCCTCCCACTCCTCGTTCGCGTCGCGAACCGTCAGCGTCGGGTAGACCTCCATCCAACCAGGCAAGGCCTGCTCGAACGCGTCTCGGCGAACCTCGGCCTCGCACGGCTCGTGGTCGTACAACTTAGTGAAGAGCCGAGCATGTCCATCGCCTTGATCGCGGTCTCCGTAGGCGACGGCCGCGAACCACCACTCCACCTCGGCCGCTTCCTGATCGTCCGGGTGAACGGCGAGCCCGATCAGGTAGCCTCGATCATCCAGTCGGACGTCGGCGTACTCGGCACCGCACGCCTCGCACCTGACCGAACGAGCCTCGGACGTGTCGTCGTACACCTCGCGTCGCAACCAGTCCTGGGCATCCTCGCCGTCGTTGGCGATGGCGTACTCCGCCGTCACGGTGCAGACGGCCACGAGGCTCTTGTCGCCGCAGGCGGGGCACCTGTCCAGGAGGTCGCTCATCCGCGTTCGCCGCCGATCAGCCGCCGCACGGGGACGAGGACACGTTCCATGTCCACCGGCATACGCTCGCCCATCGGCATAGACAGACCCACGCTCACCCCGACGGCGAACACCGGCTCTTCGGCGGACACCATCGCCAGTTGCCGCGATGATCCGTCAGAGACCACAGCCGGAACTCGACGCGTGACGGATGTGCCCGTCGCGACCACGACGATCTCGTTCACCGGCAATCCGTCGGGGATGGCGTTGATGATGGCGGCCAACTCGTGTGCGTCGGGGACGATGTCGCCCAGCAGTGTGACTTTCATGATGACCTCCCGCCGCTGTCTCGCGGCATGATACTGGCCGTGTTGACCTCGGGCCGGGAGGTCGAGGGGAATCGTGGTCGGCCAGGACGATCCGACAATGAGCCCTTCAGCGGACGTCGTCCCCCTCAACGAACTCGAACGGCGGCAGCGGCTGGTCGCGACGCAGGCACACGAGCCTCAGCCCGTTCGGAGCCTCCGGCTCCGCCAGCACCTCCTCCAGCGACAGGCGACGAGCGAGATAATCTGCGACGGCCTCGGCCTCGACCATGATCCCGCCGCCGTCCTGGGAACCGGGGGCCACCAGTTCACCGTCCATGCCGGGACGGAAGGAGGCCTCCTCGCCGTCGTACTCGTAGGCGGCGTTGGCGTTGCGGTCGTAGGGGATGCCCTCCCCCTGCAGCACCGCCTCCAGTGCCTCGAAGTGACCGTAGGCGGCGTCCGGATCATGCAGATGCAGATGCTCGTCGAAGTCGATCATGCCGGACTCATCCCGCTTGGTCACGGGGTCGAAGCTCGCCAACCAGGTCTCGGCCTCGACCAGCCGCTCCCACTGTGTGCGGGTGATCCGCCCGCCGATGACGATGTCTCCGGGAAAGCAGTCGGGCACGTGCATCCCTCCCTCGAAATCGATGGTGCCGGCAAGCGGTCAGGACGCCTCCCACAGGCGGCGGGCGGCGGGGTCATCCCTCAGTTGAGCATCGCGGCGTGCGGCCAGGCTGTCGGCGGGGCAGTGGTCAATGACGAACACCTCGACGTCCTCCTCGTGGAACGTGCAGCCGCTGGCTTGGGCCGCCTCCAGGTCGGAGGCGTACCTCCCGCAGGCGTCGCACCGCTCGATGGTGTGCCCGCTCAGGCCGGCGGTCCCGGCGACGAACGTGGGCATGAAGTGCAGGCCGGTGTCGCCGCACGCACGGCAGTCGAAGGCGGTCATGCTTCAATACCCCCTGGTTCTGCCGGCGGGAGGTGGTCAGGAATCAGTCTCGTTCGGTGAGTACCCGCCTATCCGCTGGCGGCATGGTCCGTCGCGAGGATCGTTCCCCTCGTGACGGCGGGCGGCGGCGGAGCTGGTCGCGGAGAGCTGCTTGCTCGCCCAGTGGCATCAGTATGATGGGGGCACCGAGCAGTATGGCCCGCTCGGCGGCCCGCCGGCTGCAGTAGCCCTTGGCATGGCACGGCGATGGTGCGGGGATGCGGCCGACGAGGCCGTCCGACCACAGGCTGTCCAGCGTGGCCTCGATCATCGGGATCCATCTGTCGTCGAGCCGCGGGCCGAACTCGTTCAGGGCCTCCAGCACCCCCCGCGGCGGAAGCACGGGCAGGCGTCCCCGCTTGGAACGCTCGGCGTGAATGGCGAGCACTCTGACGAGTTCATCGCGTAGGGAGTACCGCGGCAGGTTGCTGGCGTCCATAGTTCCGTCTCTCTGGCCCTTCGCGTCTCATTTCCTCTGCTACTCGTCATCATCCCGTCGACGGGGAGGGAGGCGGGAATCGCTACGCCGTGCGGGAGAGGGTCTCGCGGGCCGCCGTCCGGGCCTCCCACGGCAGGTCGCGGAGGGGCCGGGTCGCCATCGGGCTGGAGGTGTGGTTGCCGCCCTCGTCGGCCCTCGTGCCGACCATCCTGAGGTCGGGGTCGTTGGTGTAGATGCCGCCACCCTTGACGACGACGACCTCCGTGATGCCCCTTCCGTTGGCGATGAGCAGGCCCCTGAGGGCGAGTTCGCTGGCGACCTTGCCCGCGTGGTTGTCGAGGACGATGTACTCCTTGCCGCCGTGGTGGATGATGCCCCTGAAGCGACCGTCGGTGACGGCGGGGCCGAGGTCTTCAATGTCGAAGCTGCCGATGTGCTGGGCATCCTCAAGCAGCTTGAGTACGCGAACGCCCTGTATCTTATCGAGCATGGCAGAGACCTCGGCTGTTGATGCCCTTCTTCTCTCCGCCCCGATGGTGCGGGATGGCTCGATCTGGGGCCGAACCCCTCGCGGTCACTCGCAGACCGTGTAGCAGGTGCCCGTGTCGGCGAGCAGCTTGAAGCCGTCCTCCGCCACCATCCATGCCTCGGCCGTCTGCACGTGCATCAGCACGTCGCCGACCGAGAGGTTCCGCAGGCCGCCCCCGTCGCGGCACCG
>Ga0255342_1006672_pt1 | contig 10361 bp, 4 predicted proteins | sample wastewater_treat_3_FD_192416 | JGI IMG/M metagenome (GOLD analysis project Ga0255342, IMG submission 192416) | Wastewater microbial communities from Lulu Island WWTP, Vancouver, Canada - plant14 | ecosystem: Engineered > WWTP > Wastewater > Unclassified | place: Canada: Vancouver, British... | reverse complement strand
TGAAGGGTGGGTTAGTAACGGAAGCTACATCTATCCGTACGAAGTGTTGTATATCGACAGTACGACAAGCGTGGCAATGCCTGTGCAGGAGGTGAAAAGATACACATCGAAGGTAACCGTTTATACGAAATCGGGACATACGCAAAAAGCGGAAATAGAGGTAAATAAACCGCTTTCGATAGAGGACAAAGTTATTTATCAGTATAGTTACGACGAAACAAGGGGGAAGTATTCGCAAATCAGCATTTTCGAAATCGTTATTGACCCTTGGCTGGGGGTGGTTTATGCAGGTATTTTCATGCTGTTAGCCGGAGCGTTGTTTATGTTTATTGCAGGACCGAGAAAAGTTGCAAATCGTACATTAAAATGAGTTGGGATTCATCTATATACTTCTCTGTTGCTGCCATAGTATTATGGGCAGCAGGAGCATTAACGGCGTTTAAGAGCAAAAACAGAACTGTTCCAACGCTGCTCACGATAGCCGGTTTGTTTGTTTTCTTCGCCTTTATTCTCGGATTATGGATTTCGCTCGAACGACCGCCACTGCGCACTATGGGCGAAACCCGATTGTGGTACTCTCTCTTTCTTCCGCTTGCAGGACTGATTACCTATCAGCGTTGGCATTACAAATGGATATTATCGTTTACCACGGTGTTGTCCACGGTTTTTATTATCGTAAATATCACCAAACCCGATATTCACAACAAAGTGCTGATGCCCGCTCTGCAAAGTCCGTGGTTTGCACCGCACGTGATTATCTATATCTTCTCTTACGCTATTTTGGGAGCAGTTACGCTTATCGCAATTTACTATTTGGTGAGAGAAAAGAAAATCAGCGACAAACCACACCTGATGGAGATGACCGATAATCTGGTTTACGTGGGTACTGCACTGATTACTATGGGAATGCTTATGGGAGCAATATGGGCGAAAGCTGCCTGGGGACACTACTGGAGTTGGGACCCGAAAGAGACATGGGCAGCCGCCACCTGGTTGGGCTATCTGATTTACATCCATTACCGATTAAAACGAACGGCATCCAACAAAATATCGATGTATATTCTTATTATTGCGTTTATTATGCTGCAAATTTGTTGGGTGGGAGTAAATTATCTGCCTTCGGCACAAGGACGAAGTGTGCACACTTACACAATGGAATAATATTTTATGAGTTTTGAGTTATGGGTTCTGAGTTTTGAGTTAAAAAAACAATTTAAAAAACATATATTTATGAAAAAGATTTATCTACTTATCATCGCTATTCTGCCTCTTGCACCCGGAAACTTGGTTTTCGCACAAGAAGGGGAAAACTTTTCGGTAAAAGCACAGGTTAGACCGCGCTACGAATACAATCACGGCGGTATTGCACCGCTGGGAGATAACCACGATCCTATCTCTTTTATCTCTAACCGAGCCAGGTTGAGCCTTGGATACGATAACGGCTTCTTATCGATGGGAGTGTCGGGGCAAGATATTTCGGTGTGGGGACAAAAACCGCAAATAGACAATGCAGCCAATTTCACGCTTAACGAAGCATGGGTAAAACTGACTAAAAACGATTGGTTCCTGCAATTGGGACGGCAGGCATTGTCGTATGACGATGACCGCATTCTAGGAACCCTCGACTGGCATCAGGCAGGACGTTGGCACGATGCGATTAGAATGGGTTTCGATAACAAGGAGCATCGGTTTCATTTTATTTTGGCATATAATCAAATGCCGAAAACTCCGCGACAAGGCACGTTTTACGAATTTGGCGGACAACCTTACAAGTTTATGCAAACCGCCCACTACTTGTATAACAATGGGAGTAACTTCACTATGGCTTTCCTGTTAATGAATCTCGGTTTTCAGGCAGGAGCACCCATTGAGCCGAGCATTAACAACATGCAAACGATAGGAACACACCTTACCTATAATATCAATGCGTTGAATTTAGTAGGTTCGGCTTATTATCAAACAGGAAAAACGGCATCCGGACTCGATTTGGGAGCGTACATGATGGCATTGAAAGGACAGTACAAGTTTACACCTACATTCTCGGCGGCGTTGGGTATCGATTATCTTTCGGGCGATAGCGACACGAGCGAAAAATCCACAGCCTTTAATCCGCTTTACGGTACGCACCACAAATTTTATGGAGCGATGGACTATTTCTACGCTTCGCCATTCGGAAATTATGGTTTGATGGATTTGTACGCCTCGCTTATTTTCAAGCCTGCCAATAAAGTTACCATCGACCTTACTTACCACAACTTTTCCGCTCAACAAGCTGTAAAGGTAAATGGCGAAGATACAAAGGGATTGGGTTCCGAAATCGATTTAACGGTTACTTACCCCATTCGTCCCTATATCACACTGCAAGGCGGTTACTCCATGATGTTCGGTACCGATGCGTTTTTCCAAATTAAAGGGGGTAGCAAAGATCGTACACAACACTGGATGTTTGTTACACTTAATGTAAATCCCACTATTTTTAAGGCGAAATTTTAAGGTTTTTCGCATTTAACTGATTTACCCGGGAACTGGCTTAGAGCCAGCTCCCGGGTTTGGATACATGCAAGCTTTCCGTGGTAAAATGAAGGTGTATAACATTTTGATGTTTAGCTAATTTGTATATCTTCAAACATTTTCAATGCCTCTTTAATCTCACGGCTGAATCGACCTGACTCGTAATATTTATCCGTCATTGACATTATTCTTCTATTTAGAAAATGGTAGTCGTTATTTTGTTCAACAATTTTCTCAAAAGCTTTTGTGACTTTTTCTAAATTATCTTTGTTCAATATTCCCGTTTCCTCAATCGGATATAGTATAACATCAACAAGCCTATTGTGATAATGATTTGATTTCTGCAAAGACAGCTCCATTATTTCAATTAATTGATCTAAACACTCTTCTCCAATATACGATAATTGTGGAAAATCATCTGCAGTAATATACTTGTTCTCTTTTAAGAGTATTATTAATTCCTCTAACGCTTTTTCACATCCATTTTTCAACAAAAGACTTAGACATTTTAACCTGACATTCCCATTTGTCCTTTGATAGATATTCCACAAAATTTTACAAACATGTTCAGGTGATTTGTTTGGTTTAAGATTAGAAAGATAAGATATTTTCGTTTCATCAGATAGCTCTTCAAATCGACTTTCGATTAAAGAGAATGAGTCTTCGAGTTTTGCAATATAAAAAAGCACGTGGTTTTTATCATATTCATCAACTAGTTTGTCGAATAAGATGATGGGCAAGTATTTATATAGGTGCGTTATTTTCTTTTTAACAATGTGCTCTGAAAAAAAACGATAAAGTATCTCTTCGTATTGATGTTCATCTTTTATATGTTCTTCAATTTGGTTGCATACGAATTCATGACTTGACTTATGAATTAATACATCCAAAAGAGTTGTGTTGTGTGAAAAGAAAAGCTCATCAGAATATTCTTCTGTTATTTTATATTTATAGCCTACATGGTCGGGAATAATTCTATATCCAAATGGAACGAACTTTTTAATTTGCTCCGAAGTCAATTCAAAATCAAAAAAGGTAATAGCACCCAATAGTGCTTCCAAATTGCCAATTTCTACACCTGTTTCTATCGTGCTATTAACTAGTGTGTTGATGATATGTTTTTGTTTTTCCGTTATTTTTATTGTTTTTTCTTCATTTTTATAATTCATATATGGTAATATATGGACTAAAGTGAAATTGTTATATTTAACAACATCATTAATCGCTTCTTTTACTGCTTTGATATTAATTTTCTTATTTATAGTGAAGTTGAAAAAAAAACAATTAATGCAGTTGCTTATATGTTTCTCTGATAATAAGCCTACTCGATTTCTAAATTTATAAATTAAATCACAGTTTGTATCACAGTGATTTAATACTTCTTCTTTAAAACGTTCATAGTTCAACACCAAATCAAAATCTTTTTGATTTTCGACATTCCAATCAGGTAATTTATGTCTTTGAAAAGTAAAATACTCCTCAATTATTCCCGAAAGTTTTGTTCTTAATGGTTCTTCGACAGGCAAGTAATTTTTCAACAACGAATAACCACTTCTATTGTTTTTATCAAATGATTTCATTTTATCTATAAAAATATCCTCTGTAATTAAGATAGGGATAAGCAACTCTCTATTATAGTCTATTTTATTATTGGATGCTTGGTCTTCCCAAACCATGAACTCTTTATTCAATATGCTTTCTGTTAAATTCGCTCCTTTAAAGAAGTCTTTATAAAGCATAGCTGTTTCAAGTTCGTTTTTATCAAGATTGTATGGACTAAATTCCTCCTTTTCAAAAGCTTTAAGTACATCTTTAACAATAGAATTATTGCCTGTCTTTAAAAATCTATCTTCTAACTTTAATAGAAGTTTGCCTTTTATGTGAATTGTTTTTTCTTTCTCTCTTCCAAACATACCTAGTTCAGAAGCTAAACATTTTAGTGATTTTCTTATATTTTCTGTATTTCTGAACTTATCAAAAATGTCGTATAAATCAGTACGGTAAATAGAATGAGATACACCATCATTATCTGTATAAATATGAATATACTTTTCGATACTGAAAATCCAATTAGCATATTTATCCACATTGTCAAGTTTTAGCAATAGCTCTAAAAAGTCATTGAGTATTTCCGGTTGCTTGGAATCCTTTATTACATGCCAAATATCCTCAACATCCCTTTCATTTGCATACACTTCATATTGGAATGGAAGTAGGATATAATTTCGCAACTCGTAAGCATTAAGTTTAAGAGAAAGAAAATCCATCAATATTCGTTTGATATTCTCTTTATTGGACAGTTTACTATAATCTGCATATTCAAGAAGTATCAACGCATTATGATAATTTGCATTAGAGCTTTCGTGTTTTAATTGTTCCAATAAAAACGATATTGTTTCTTGGTAGTTAGCAAAAGACATAAGTTTTTTTCTAAATGCAGAATAATCAATGTATAGTCCTTTACTTTTGTAATCGTTGTAAATTTTCTTAAAAATCTCAATTCTATTTGACTTCTTCAAAAACTTAGGCGATGCTTCAACTATTATATGTTTATCATTTTCTAATAAAACATCAATGATTGATTGAAAATTTTCATGTTCTTCTTGGATTATTTCAAGAAAAAGCAAAACGATATTATACCACGAATTTATCAACTTAGTACTATCGGGATAAAAAATCAATTGAGCTACATCTTTACTAGAAATTGTTGTAAGTAATTTAGCCACTAAAAACTCTTTAAAGGCGATATGTTCAAAACTATATGAAGCATCCAAAGCATTTCTTTTAAAGATAGAAAAATGGACAATAATCTGAAATTCCTCACTGTCAGAAGTTATTTCTGTCAATTCTTCTTCGCTTAATTCCTTTATTTCACAAACAGTCATTACAAAAGCAACTTTTTGTAATATTTTATAACCTTTCGTTTTAAGTTTTTGCACATAGCCTCTATTTTGTTTGTGCTTTTCATCTATTTCAAAACTTTCATCAATCAAAATTTGATATAGCTCGGATTTCGTTTCTGGGAGGTCATTGTGAGATAAATAATACTTTAGCATCTCTTTTAAGTAAAAGGGCGTTTGAAGTAGTTCTAAAACATCTAATTCGTTGGCTTTTTTTATGAATAAATCTCTTTCTCCTATTTGATTATTATTCAAATAGTCATATATATCATCGTGCGATAATGCTTCTAAATATACTGGTTGAAAACTCGAAAAGTTATTTTTATCTTCAAAATTAATTCGACTTGATATTATCATTGGAACCTTTGGATAATCTGTAATAAACTCTTTTAATTTTCCAACAAAATCATCCTTATAAACATCCTTAATTTCATCGTATGCATCAAGAATAAAAACTGCGTTTTTATATAAAGACACGGTTATAACTATACGCGAAAATGTTTCATTTGGAATAAAGCCATTTAAATCAATTAAAAATGGAATTAAATATCTATTTTCTTGTAATTGGTAAGCTACATTTTTTAACTCGGTTGTTTTACCTGTTTGTGCACTACTATATAAAATAAACTTATTACTTGGAAAAGTTTTTTTGTCAACAATAATGTCATAAAGAAAGTAAGTTGACCTAGGTGTTATAAAATCATCATCAAGTGTTGATGTAGATACCTTTCTAGGTATATAATCTTGTATCGGGATAAATTTTGCAATACTATATTCACGATAGGTAGGATTTAACAATAATTTGTCAACTTTTTTCTCAATTCTCTTTAAATAAGGCTCTAATTCAAATATTTTGGATTTATAATTCTCATCAATATAAAGTCCTTTAAGTTTTTTATCGTTATTGATTTTTGAAACAAACAACTCATAAAAGTCATTTAATTCACTTTTGGTTGGAACTATTATATTGGGATTTGCTTTTAAAGATTGTTTAACCTTATCAAGGTTGATTACTTGACTTTTTGAAAAAACATACTTACTTAACTCCGTGAAAAAAACCTGCGAATGATAAAAGGGAAATTTGTTGTCTAAGTCAACATAATTATGTAAATGTTCAAACTCACTAATTGTGGCATAAATAATTTTAACCAATCGTTTTTTGTATTTTGTCTTTGGGAAAAGCAATTTCTTTAACCATCCATAAACTTCTTCTTGAATAAATTGGTCGATTAATCTAGCTGCTACGTATATGGCAAGTCCTTCTAATATCATATGTTGTTTTGTTGTTTCCTAAGATAATGTAGATATAGAAAGTCTCAATTACTTTCCACCTTATGTATTTCATTTTATACAAAAATACAAATTTTCCCAAACTTCCCGATAAATTGTTATCAAATAATTATTTAACAATCCAGGAGCTGGCTGGGAGCCAGTTCCTGGGTAAAAAGATAATAAAAAAACTTCCCGACTGAAATCTCTTCAATCGGGAAGTTTTCTATATAAAAATAGTATATTTTCACTTAGTCCTTAAATAAACTATATTCACGCTAAACTTCTTTTTCATTGCTAAATTTTTTATTGAGTTTTACGTTTTAAATCAGATTCGTTTTCTATTAGTGAAAAAGTGAAGGAATATGACATAGGCTCGGGCGTAATCGTATATTCGGGATGTGTTTGTGCACCCCAGGTGGTATCTCCTCCCACTCCCATCTGTTCATTATCGATATTCAGCCATACAAGCTCTTTTAGTTCGATACTTCCGCCATGTTTCCGCTCAATATCGAATGGAATATAGTCGATATCATCTTGAGTAAAGTTCCATGCGCTTACACTCAGTGGTTTGTCACCCTTTACAAAGACTCCTTCTCCGCTAGCGTTTTGTAGAGCCAGCCAACGCACATCGCATCTGTTTCCTGTCTCTTGCGGACGAACATAACGGTGAAACAATTCGCTAACTTCAGCTTTATATTTTCCTATAAGTGCGGAAGTTTTTCGGTCGGAATAGTTTTCATGCGGACCTCTTCCAAACCAGGAGAAAGTGCTATATTCCGGCTTCAAAATCACGTACATTCCAAAACGAGGCATTTCAGGCAGCGGCTCTGTTCCGGGCGTAAACTGCATAGTTACATTTATTTCACCGGAGGCTGAAACTGCATAAAACATATCGATAGTTGAGCTCTGCTTTGGAAGTTTATAGATGGAGCTGATTTTGATGTTTTGCTTATCGGAATCATCTATTGTAAACTTTTCAAGCTGCATATCTTTTTCAATATCGCGCCAAATACCACATCGAGCGAGCGTTCCGTTTGCCACATCGTTATCGGTAAGTGCTCTCCAGAAGTTGGGTGTAAAACCTTTTATCAGCAACTCTTTTTCGTTCTGTTTTAGACTGTTGAGCGTTCCGGTTTCCTGAGAAAAGGTAGCACTAAATGCTTTTTCTGATGCGATGGTTATATTATTGCCCGATTTTTCTATTGTTAAGTCAGCAAACTTTTCGTTCTCAGGTCGAGTTTCTTTTTTGTCTGTAGGTATCTCCCATTGCTCTATCGCCACTTTGTGATTGGCAGGAATCAGCAATGTTTCCGATTTTGTAAATGCTTCTATTTTCAGAAAACAGTCCCGATTATCGGAATCGAAAGGCTTAATTGATAATTGTATGGTTGCACTCTCTCCCGCATCAATTTCAGGGAAGTTTTCAGTGCCTGATTGTATCGCTTCGCCGTTCGCTTCAACTGTCCATTTATAGTAATAATCGTCTAATGTCTTGAAATCAAAACGATTCGTTACCTTTATTTTATCCGCAGAGAAATTAACAGGCTCGAACAGAATATTTTGATACACTTTTTTAACTTCCCAAATATGTGGTCTCAGGGTTCTGTCAGCCAAAATTAATCCGTTGGCACAAAAGTTTGAGTCGTTAGGAACTCCCACAAAGCCCAAATCGCCGCCGTAAGCCCAAATATCGCGTCCTTTTTCATCCTGTTTCTTAATAGTCTGATCTACCCAATCCCAAATAAATCCGCCTTGCAATTGGTCGAATTTATAGATTAAATCCCAATAATCTTGCAGGTTGCCGACACTATTTCCCATGGCGTGAGCGTATTCGCAAAGTATAAGCGGACGTGTACGACGTTGGTTTACGTGTTCTCTCAAGCGCCAAATGCGAGCGTACATCGGGCAATAAATATCGGAGAGCCCTTCTTGTCGTGAGCCTTCGTACTGTACGGGTCTTGATGGATCGTATTTTTTAGTCCAATGATAAATCGTTTCAAAGTTTTTTCCATATCCTGATTCATTACCCAAAGACCAGGTAACAATGGATGTGAAATTCTTGTCACGTTTTACCATGCGTGCCATCCGTTCCATAAAGGGTAATTCCCAATCGGGATAATTAGCAAGTGTGCGATCTTTATGGTGCTCCATACCGTGACTTTCAATATTGGCTTCATCGATAAGATATATGCCCAGCATATCACATAGGCTGTACCACTGCGGATTGTTGGGATAGTGACTGCATCTTACCGCATTTATATTGAATTGCTTCATCAGTGCAATGTCTCGTATCATGCTTTCGATGGTTATCGTTCGTCCGTGTTCCGGGTCGTGTTCGTGGCGATTGACTCCTTTAAAAGTAATAGCCTTATTGTTTAACAAGAACAGACCGTTTCTTATCTCGATAGTTCGAAAACCGAACTGATGGCAGAATGATTCTAATTGCTTATTGTTTCTGTCTCGATAAGTTACCACCATTTGATAGAGATAAGGGTTTTCTGTACTCCACGGTTTTACATCTTTCAAGACTTCGGAAAATGAAACTAATGTATCAGTGGGTGATTGGATTTTTTTGGAGAACTTTTTGATCACATTGAACTTATCCATCAAAGTAACTTCTACGGATTGCCCTTTTTGAGGCTGATGCAGAATAATGTCAGTTTCAAATTGTCCGTCTTTGTATCCGTTGCATAATGGACTTCTCAGTGTGAAATCTTTTACTCGACTTTTAGGTCGGGCATACACATATACACTTCGTTCAATGCCACTATATTTCCAGTAATCTTGATCTTCGAGGTATGAACCGTCGCTGTAACGGAAAACTTTTACCACCAAGCTGTTTTCTCCTTTTTTTAGCAAGTTCGATATATTAAAGTGAGCCGGCAAACGACTATCTTCACTATAACCCACCAATTTTCCGTTTAGCCAGCAAAAAAAGGCAGATTCCACCCCTTCAAAATCAATGAAAATATCCATATTTCTCCAACCGGAGGGAATAGAGAATGTTCTTTGATACACCCCAACCGGATTGTAATCTTCGGGAACGAAAGGCGGATTTACGGGAAAAGGATAAGCCACATCGGTATAAATTGGAGCATCGAAACCTTGAAGTTCCCAACTGCCCGGGACGTTTATTTTTTTCCAGTCAGATGAAGCGGGCTTTAGAATTTCAGCATCGTTACATTCCGACGGATTTTTAAACCATTTGAAATTCCACACGCCATCCAACGTGATTCGTCTTTCATTTTTCTCGTTAAGGACAAAAATTTCCGAAACAGGTTTTTTGCTCTGTTCTATTGCAGCATATTCCGAAATGAAAGGAATAAAATGGGCATGCATGGGTTCCCGATTAATAGAGTTAATCAACGGTGTTTGCCATGCTTTTTCTGTTGTTTTTTGTGCTTGCAATAAAACTGTGCCCAATAAGCAAAGCAACAACGATAAATATATTTTTTTGTACTGCATTGTTTGGTAGCGGATAATTGATAGTTTGTTAGTTGTCATTTTATTGATGTGAAAATAAAAAAGTTATGCTTTGTGCAAATTTATGAAAATTAAAGTGATTACGAATATAAAGAATCGGTTATTGAGCATGTCGAAGTATCCGACTTTCAGCTTTAATTTCTATTTAACTCCTTCTGCATTTCTTGTAAAAGCCGAAGTACTTGTTCGTATTTT
>Ga0255342_1006661_pt1 | contig 10373 bp, 10 predicted proteins | sample wastewater_treat_3_FD_192416 | JGI IMG/M metagenome (GOLD analysis project Ga0255342, IMG submission 192416) | Wastewater microbial communities from Lulu Island WWTP, Vancouver, Canada - plant14 | ecosystem: Engineered > WWTP > Wastewater > Unclassified | place: Canada: Vancouver, British... | reverse complement strand
TCGAACATCTTCTCGTGATGACTATAGCAAAGCGCGCCATTATCACAAATCAGATAGTCGACATACTGTCAAAGCTCAGGAAAAGCATTCAAAATGCTCCCAAGGCCGCGCCCCGTCGTTAGCGCAAACTTATTGCCTCGCTTGCGCCAAAGCTTGATTTTCTCGAGATTCGTCTCGAAATCCCCCTCGATTCCGCGACGAAATAGCGTACCATCAAAGTCGCTAAATAGAATCACGATGTATTACCTCATATCTAAGCTGAACATAAGAGTCATTTAGCGCCTTACACTCTAGGAGCTTCATTGGACGAATCAAATCTAGCTGCTCTGGAGAAGAAATTGCGTCACCATCGATCAGCGTTGACGTGTCGCGGCCACCAACCAAAACTGGCGCCACTACAATATTCACGTAGTCAATTAAATCGTCACGCAAAAATTGGCCATTCATATTGCCACCAGATTGAATCGTTAACTCCTCAGCGCCAAACTTCTCGCGGACATCCTCCAAAACCTTGCCCAAATCGAGCGTTTCGTACTGTAAAACCACTAAATTATCGTATCTTTCAGTCATTTTGTGCGCAGGATGCTCAGGATTCGTTGTTACAAGAATTAATCGGCCAGTCCAACGACAAAGATAATCTACGCCCTGCTCGGTTAGATGTGGCGCATTATCAATAATTACAAAAGTAACGACATCCATCTTCTCCGGCACTTCCGTGCGCTCATTAACACCAATTTTTGCCATCACGCGGCCGGTGTTCAAAGAGAAAAGAGCGGTCGTCTGCTCAATGTCATAATACTGCTGCAAGCCTTCCTTGAGGCCAGGGATCATCTTCCAGTCACGGTCAACATCTAAAGCATCGCTGTTACCACTGTTGATTTTGCCATCAAGCGATTCGAGCATGAAGAGAGTTGTAATTGGTCGCGCCATATCAATATCCTTTCTTCTTATTATATCACGCACCCCTTAAACGCATCAAGGCGGCCCTTGCGGACCGCCTTTTGAAGTAATAGCTTGTTTCGATGCGCGCGCCTGAGTTGCCCTCTCTCAACTGTACGCGGATAAAGTCAGGAATAAAATGCGGCCGCAATTCTTTTATGAGTGGCCAGTGGGCCCTCTTCGAAGAGTTCCGTAAAATTTTTTACGGCGAGAGTGGTTCTTGCGCCATTCTCTCTGTAAGCGACCAACTCATGCTTCGGAATAATGTTCTTCAGCACGCAGGAAAAGTAAGAGCATGCGTATTCCTCAGGAGAGCATACAATAATAATATCGTCATAGAACTTATCGACAGCAAATTCGGCGCAAGCCAGCCAGTCTTCACCGAGGCCAGGCCCAACGTCGTATTTGTGCGCGATACGCTTTGCGCCACGCTCTCTCAGGAAATCTGCAGCAGCGTCGCTGACGATTCCATCACCCAGGCGATAGCCCACAGTCATGAATACCGGATCGTAGCCGAGATTATCATAATCCATAGCTATGTTCAAGGCGCGCATAAGACGACCGTGATACTCGAGACAAAGGGTATTGTCTTTAGCCTCAACTGCCCTAATTGCAATCAGGACTTTCCTGGCGCCACCATCTCGCATAAAGCGAGTGCGTTCCATAGCCTTGTTTGCCTTCTCTTCGAGAAATCTCCAGCAGAACTGCGCAGGCGTCATTTTAGATTCATACAGAAATCTGTTATCGATATCAGCAAACGCATTCTCGAAAATTCTGTAGAGCTCATTTTCATCGTAATCGTCGGTATTTCTAATTTCCCTCTGAATCCTCATAAACTCCGAAACCTGATCAAAAAACTCGTCATTCATCCATGCAATGTCATCCATCTTCAAATTCCTCCTTGCATCTACAAGCGTAAACGAACATCTCTTCAGAATGCAGCAAAAGCCGCACTGAACAGTGTGTCAATTATAACATCTTTGCGCAAAAAGTCAATGAAGATGGCCGCGGACTGCCCTATTCTCTCTTTTGTAATTATTATAGCGACAAATGTGCTACAATAATCAACAGATTACGGGGTGTTAGCTCAGTTGGTAGAGCGACTGGTTCGCAATCAGTAGGTCAGGAGTTCGAATCTCCTACACTCCACCAAGCAATAAAAGTGACCCGAGGGGTCATATTTTTGTTACTTCATAAGTAGGAGATGAGAACCACCAAGCAATATAAGTGGCCCGAGGGGTCATATTTTATTGCGTAATCAAAACGTAGCCATAATACAGCAAGAAAACCGCCACCATCAAGAACCCTTCCTTGCGTATGAGCTTCTTTCCGCTAAAACCACAAAGATAATACAGCACGGCCGCCACCATTACAGCCAGACTGTCCACAATATTAAAGCTACCCGATTCAAAACCTCCGAAAATCAAAATTGGAAGACCGAGCACGATGCAGATATTAAAAATATTCGTCCCAATAATATTTCCCACTGCTAGCTCAAACTCGCCCTTCTTTGCAGCCGTCGCAGTCATTACTAGCTCAGGCAAAGAAGTGCCGATCACGATCACGGTCATCGCAATAAACTTCTCGCTAATATGCAGTTCATTTGCAACTTTCACAGCATTATCCACTACGAAATCGCTCGCCACAGCAATCAAAACCAGAGTTAAAACGATATAGATAATCGATACCGAAAGCGGATACTTCGCCTTAGGCGGTCGCCCACGCTTCTTTGGCTGGTTATATATGTAGGCCAGAATAATATAAATAATAAACAGTACAAATATACCAAGAAGAATCCCTGCATCGATCCGAGACAAACCATTCTTTCCGCCAAACATCGAATCATTCAGCAAGAATAAAAACGTACCAGAAGTCAGAACTAAAAACGGCAATTCATTATGAATCACTCTCGAACGCACCCTAATCGGATTTACGATCGTTGCTACACCAACAATCAAAAGAATATTCACGACGCAGGAGCCAATTACATTCGCTAAAGTCATGTCATAATTCTGGCTGGCAATAGAATTAAAGGAGATTGCAAGCTCGGGCGCGCAAGTACCAAATGCAGCAATCGTTAGAGCCACCAATGTCTTCGGCACGCGCAACTTAATCGCTAATGACGAAGAAGCCTCGACAAAAACATCCGAAGCCTTTACGAGCACAATAAGCCCGCCCACCAATAAAGCGACGTGAATTAACATTAGTATTATTTTAACATCGAGCCTATTTTTCTACTAACACACCAAGCAGCACGTCTCGCTTGTTCTGCTCTTTCGTGCTGCACGTAGAGAGCAATATATATTTTGCATGCGCGCCGCCCTCTCCACTCATTACAATTGACGCATTATCTAAGACTTTCCTTACCGCCTCAATCTTACTAAATGCTCCAACGTCATATATTTCAGCTTGCACTCCATATACCGAAGCAAAAGCCACGAAGCGGATCTCGTACTTTTGCCCCGGCACATAGAGTGCCGCCAGCTGGTGACTCTCGAAAAAGCCCCTGTTTTCAAACTTCCCGACATCTGAGAACATTCTGCCGCTACTCATCCTGTGCCCATATATCACCGAGAAGTCGTCCGAAAAGTCACCAGCATTCCTATAGTCTAAAAAGACCCCACCAGTTATCGCATAGTTCCTCTCGAAATCATGCGATAGATAGTACTTATTGTCCCTAGCCCTCATTACAGGAAAATCGATATTGGTATCAGGTATTCGAAGCCAAGCGACTACCTCCTCATTCTTTCGAAGAAGCGCCTCGAAGTCGACAGAGTCATCCGAAGTACTAACATATTCCTTCGCCAAGCCAGCAGCCTTTACCGCTCCCCTCTCAAGCTGGCTCAAATCATATAGCGCATAGGCTCCGATTAAGATTATCGGAAACAGGAGCAGCTTGAATAAATTATTTATACAGCTATCTATCCCATCGACAATCTTCAACATACTCTGATACCTTATCTTCATTTCCTACTTAAGCCCCATTCTTGCGAGTCTTATTGGAATAGTACTTAAACGCCAGAACAATCGCACTACCAAGGATTGTCAAAGCCACAAACGGCATCAACTTGGTTACTACACCAGTCGAAACACCAGCCTCCATCGTACGCGTGACGAGAACCTTATTCGAACTATTATATCGAGCTATCTCTGCTTCACTAGCACCTTCTCCCGGCTCCAAAACAATCTGGAGATTCCTAAGCGCAGTCAATCCCGTCGTATCGTCATTAAACCTACTCGAATACATCGCTTCAAACTGAGTACGATTACCGACTTCAATATCGTAAACTAAGTCAGCAGGAAGGCGATTCTTGCCGTTCTCGACACCAATAATCGCAACCTGATCCTTCTTTAGATATATGTAGCCAGTTTCATTTGATTTAATCGAAGTTAAGTTTTTCTTCAATTCGCCGGTATCTGGATCCGTATAATACTCATCAATACCGCTAATCAGAATCTCTTCATCTGCCGGCAATAACTTACCCCAATCGAATCTTAGTTTATAGCCGAAGTACTGGTCAAAATTCGCCTTATCACCTAAGACTTTATGCGCAATCTCGATATGAGTAAGCTGCTGCTCAGAAGTAAACACGGCTTCACCCTTCTCTCCAGTCTCATCATTCAATGCTAACGGAGAGAGATTCGCTACCAAATTGCCCGTATATTCGCCATCGGCGTCTTTCTCGTTCATTACATCAATAAAGAACCTATAGCGATTATAAGTATCCGCAATAATAGCCTGATTCGATGAACCAAACTCATTAATGCAGAACTCATACGAGCCGGCTGCGCCAAACGTCAAATCGCTCAAATCGAAAGTAACAGAAGCTTCAGCTTCGTTATTTTCATTCACCGCAACATTATCAAAGCTAATGACGTCCACTATGCCCGCCGGAGTAGAAAGATCAGCAAAATTACTACATGGCGCAAACCTGTATGTAATATCCCCCGAAATATTACCCAAGCCATTAGTAATTACATGCTTTACCGTCACAGAAGTCGCACTGTCTGGATTATCTGTCAAACGTACCGCCGAGATAGCACCGACACTACCTCCGCCAAACACCCCGAAAGACGCCAAGGATAGCGCCCCTGCCCCTGCAATAATTGCTTTTATTCCCTTCATATTACCTCCACATTATTTTTCGCATCAAAAATATTAGCCCAGCTACATATCTAACTCCTTTCAATAACTAAACTTGATATTCGCAGACGCTATTGCTCCAACTTTACTACTTACCTGCAACTTGCGTCTGCTTGCTCCGGATTCTATACGAAAATCAAAAAAAGTGACAAGCATTAGTACAATGTTTGCCACTTTTACAGATTAGATCCTTAATAAAACTTATGTCTTGTCCGGCGTTTCGTCGTGCGTTTTTACAACTTTTCTCGTAACGTCAAACTTCTCCATATATCTGCCAAACGCCAATCTTCCTTGTGCATAGAAGGCGCAGAAGGACGAATAGACAACGGAAATTATCGGCGATATAATCCACTGCAAGACCATGACAATTTTTGGTCTACCCTTCATATTTGCTGGCTTCGGCGGAAGCATTTTAAGCGACAAGATAACCGACACAAGAATACCGAGCGCCGCCACCGTCTGAATATAGCTCACTACAACCGGCAAATTACGAGACAACAAATCACGCGATTCAAAATTAAATAGCAATGGCACCCAACCGCCAAACATCACGATAGGCGCAACCGCAGCCAAGGTTACATGACCATCAAGCAAACGGAAGAACTTAGGAATAAACGAGAAAATCGGCACTTTGCGCTTCTTGGATAGGCCATAATCAGCCACAAAAGCAACATCGCTTGCGCCATAATCCCAACGACGAAGCTGAATCCACTGAGCCTTCAAGGTCTTCAAGAAGGTATCACTCAAAACCGCGTCCTGATAAATCGGCACGCGAATCGGAATTACCTCATAATCACCTTCAAAGTAAAACAGGCTACGCCAGTACTGATGGCCATCCTCAACAATCGTGCGAACACTCCAGAAATTCATACCAATCAAAGCCTTAAGTGGCTGAGAATGCGATGCGAAATTTCTCAGAGTATGTGGACGCATCGTACAGATCAAATTCCAGAAAGAGTTCGTCGTTGCAACCACGCGCGTAACAGCAGGCGCATCCCAAATATTATTCGTAAAGATAGATACCGGCTGATAAGACAAGTTCTGCCTCTCTGGATGGACGACAAACTCATAGCTCACAAGATCAAAGTAACACTTCTCTGGCTTGTTATCGCTATCAAGTGTCGTAACAATAACATTCTCTACTGGAATTTTCTTAGCTTCAACAAGTTTCTGAAGCGCACGTCCAGCATTCGTAATATTGGCGCCCTTGCCAACAACCTCACCGGGAATATTTGCTGGGTGCTTTGCGAGCTCAAAATACTTAAACGAATCTTTGTATTTCTCTTCAATACGCTTCACTGTCGCTTCAGCCTCGGGGCCACCACGTTCCTCGTAAGCCATAATCACAATCATGCGGCTCTTGTCAAAAGTCGTATTTGCAAGACTCTGAATGGTTGGATCGAGAACAGAAAAATCTTCGTCATACATCGCGACGATTACAGCATGCCAAACGTCCGTCGTCTTTGGGAACTTTGTTGGATTATTGGCAACCATCTGTAAATTATGTAGATGCTCAGTAAAGTCGTACTGACTACGAAGCTCTTCATTTGGAATCACAACCTGCGTATCAGCCGAATCAATTTCCTCGCAACGTTTACGCCAATCAATTTTTGACGCTTCCTTAACCTTCTTCTGCCCCTGAATCATGCGATAAGCAATACCAACCGCCTTCACGAGATTCATAATCACAATCGTCAAAAGATACAACGAGCCCAAAACCGGCGAAATCCATGACAGAAGCGGCAAAAGCGCCACCATGGAAACACTTAAAACAAAAGGCAAGATCTCAAAAAAACGATAGCGAAGAGTTCTCTTCCCCCTTGGAATTTCTACTACTTTAGCCATTTTAACCTTCCCCAAGCAAAGTAATTACAAAATGAATCGCAACCAGCACAATCATCATGCTGATACCCAAAAATAAACGAGCAAAATCCTTGCCGCGCTTAGTAAACAATCTTGCGCTTAGCAAAATATGACCCAAACCCAAGGTCAAAGCCATCACCGAAAACGATACCAAATACCACCAATCGCCCTGCGAATAGCCATTATCAATGTCCGAATAGCGCGCCCACACCTTTGGCTGGGTTGGATTTAAGCGCAAAATCGGAATCAAAAACAATAGCAAACTAAGAACAAATTGTATAATCATCCAAATAAATAAGCCGCGATCTTTCTTGAAAATCGCTTTAAAATCGGCCGCCAATTCTTTCATAGCTTCCATAATTTTACCATAACTTATTCACTCGCAAAAGTAGCGCTAGCTTATTGAACAAGAAAAATCCTCACTAGTATTAGTGAGGATTCCCCTGCTTTACTTGCCGTCTGCTCGACGCAAGACTAGCGCTAACACTCCAGACGCCACACTTGCGAGCAAGCCACCAGCAAACAAAATATATGAACCCACTCTTAGTTCCTTTTTGTTTTGTTTGTTTTTATTTTTGACTTACTATGCAATTATGCTAACGCTTAGCGGACGTTTTGCCAAGAGCCGAGATCCTACTTCTTGCTCTTCTTTTCCAACGCGTCGAGGCGACTTTCGATTCTCGAAATTGCACGCCCTTCATGAAGAATAGTTAGCAAACGTGTCATGAAAATCGAAAAGACAACTGCGCCAATTACAAGCAAAACGATACCAGGAATCAAAGCCTGTAAACCAGTCATCGCCACTTCACGCTTCGCAGCAATATATTCGGACGGGTCGCGCAGCAGGATATTAACGTCGATATCCGTAACACCGATCAATTCTTTCGTGCCAAGAACACAAAACCAAACCCCGAACAATGCCGCAATTATAGCCAAAGAAATCAGAAAGAAAGTAAGTGCAACTTCGCGTTTATTGCTCTTTTTCTTCTGCATATTATCTATTCTAGCATAATCGCATTACTAAATCTCGCGCACAATAAAAAAATAGCCTTCTTGGCGAAAGCTATTTAGACTCGAAATGGAGCCGTTGACTGGGATCGAACCAGCGACCTGCTCGTTACGAATGAGCTGCTCTGCCAGCTGAGCTACAACGGCGTCTTCCAAGATTATACCACAGTTATTCCCCGAACAGAAAATATCCTGAATGATATATAATAAACTTATGGCTATTCCTAACTTTTTTCTATGGTGGTACACGAATGGCTGGGCTTTCTTTGTCCGCCGAACAATTCAGCACTGCGTCCGCATTAATGAGTATTTTTCGATTCCAGATTTGCTTAGAACTCTTTTCCGCCCCTTCCGCCAAATCTCCGCAAATGAACATGGTAAAGGTCTCCAGGGAGCCCTAACTGCCTTCCTTAACCAGGCAATTTCCCGTTTTGTCGGCGCGCTCGCTCGCACCTTCATTATCATTGCTGGTCTCGTCTGCTTCATTCTATATCTATCTGTCGCTATTATTTCGGTTGTCGCTTGGCCACTTCTACCAATCGCGCCAATCATCGGTCTTATTCTTAGTCTCTCAGGGGTTATTCTATGAAAGCTTTTGATTTCAATCATCCACGAGCCGAAAAAGCCAGACTCGGCGGCGCCCTCAATCGCCCAGGCATCAAACTAGGTTTCTACTTCTTATCACTTTTCTGTCTCGTTTCTGCCGTAATCCTTTATCTCACCTTGCACTCTAGCTGGTGCTGGACTGCGCTAGGCCTCGCAATTCTTCTCGCACTGCCGCCATACTGGATCAAACATGCACTCGTCGAACTCCCACGCAGCAAGGACGACAGTATCGTCAATCAAATCTCTCGCGGCCTCTTAATGCGCATTCCTAAAAATGCCTCCGAAAAAGAGCTGGTCGACGCTGCCCTGCAATGCAAAAGCAGCATCTTTCTTTCTAACCGCTACGGTCTATTCCCAGACGTCGTTAAGCTAATCCTCTTACGCTCCAATTCGAATTTCGAAGACATTCTCAATAAGGCCTTGGAGCTCAAAACAAAACTCAATCTATACGAAATTAGTGGCGCTACCGTCGTAGTTGCCGCACTAGAACTCGTACCAGATATTGACGACGCGCTCAAAACCATCAAACTCAGCCCAGAAGCACTCGAAAATGGTCTCGAATGGTTCAATTATCTTGGCGCGCTTACCTATGGCAGCCTCGAATATCGCAACACTGGCGGCATCGCACGCGATCTCGATTTCGGCTATTCGAACTTGCTCGAACGCTTCTCTATTAATGTTTCTGCTCAGTACGCCGGCGGTCGCGCTCCGTCAGTCAATATCGCTTCGCATAACGACAATATTAAGCAAATGATCGATATCTTCACGCGCGGAGGCAACCAAAGCGTGGTGCTTATCGGCGACGAAGGAAGTGGCCGCGAAACCGTTGTCCGCGCCTTCGCGAACGAAATCATGGACGCGAAAACTGATAAAAACTTGCGCTTCCGCCAAATCTTCAAGCTTGACGCCAACTCTCTCATTTCTGTAGCCAACGGCCGCGGCCAGCTTGAATCCCTCCTTAGCGCAATCTTTAACGAGGCTTATAGCGCCAAAAACATCATTCTCTGGCTAGACAATGCCAAGCTTTTCTTCGAGGAAGAAACTGGCGCAGTTAACATGTCGAATATTTTGACGCCAATCCTCGATGCTGGCCGTCTCCGCATTATCCTTTCTATGACTAAGCAACAATTCCTCGAGGTTTCCGCCAAGAATCCAGTCTTCGCTAGCAACATCAATCGCATCAATATTGAGCCTGCAAACAAGAAAGAGACCATTGCCGTCATGCAGGATCAGACACCATATATCGAATACAAGAACAACCAATGCATCATTACCTACTGGGCACTCGAAGAAGCCTATCGCCTCGGTAGCCGCTATATTCAAGATCTTGTCATGCCTGGCCAAGCCGTCGTACTTTTGAGTTACGCTGCCGCCTATCCAGAAAATGGCCTCATTACCCAAAAATCCGTCCAGACCGCAATCGAGCAAAACTTCGGCGTCAAAATGCAGTCCACTCAGACAAAAGAAGACAAAAATAAACTCCTTAACCTCGAGGAGCAAATTCACGAGCGCATGATCGACCAGGAAGGCGCCGTCAAAGCCGTCAGTAACGCCTTGCGCCGCTCGGCCGCCGGCGTTCGCAACCAGAATCGCCCGATTGGCACTTTCCTCTTCCTTGGCCCTACCGGCGTCGGTAAAACCGAGCTCGCCAAAGCCATCAGCCAGGTCTATTTCCGCGACGAAAGCGAAATTGTACGCGTTGACCTCAACGAGTATGTTCAAGAAAGCGATGTCACCCGCCTAATTGCTGCTGGTTCCGAAAACGAAAATAGCCTCTGTGCCCAGATTGCAAAACGCCCATTCTCAGTCGTAC
>Ga0255342_1006660_pt1 | contig 10377 bp, 6 predicted proteins | sample wastewater_treat_3_FD_192416 | JGI IMG/M metagenome (GOLD analysis project Ga0255342, IMG submission 192416) | Wastewater microbial communities from Lulu Island WWTP, Vancouver, Canada - plant14 | ecosystem: Engineered > WWTP > Wastewater > Unclassified | place: Canada: Vancouver, British... | reverse complement strand
GGGAACACTCTTCAGCTCGGGCAGCCACCTGCGGATGTACGCGCCCTCGGGGTCGTAGCGCTCGCTCTGGAGCCACGGGTTGAAAATGCGCAGCGGGCGCGGGTCCACGCCGGTTGATGCCGCCCACTGCCAGCCGCCGTTGTTCGGGGCCAGGTCGCCGTCCACGAGCGTGAGCATGAAATGCCGCTCGCCCAGCCGCCAGTCCAGATGCAGGTCTTTCGTCAGGAAGCTCGCCGTCACCATGCGCACGCGGTTGTGCATCCAGCCCTCGCCCGCAAGCTGACGCATTCCGGCATCCACCAGCGGATATCCCGTCCGCCCCTGCTTCCACGCGTCCAGTAGAGCTTCGCTGCTGTCCCACTCCATGCCCCGCATCGCGCTCTGCCATTCCTTTTCCGCAACCTCGGGCCAGTGCCACAGCACGTGGAAGTAGAACTCGCGCCAGGCCAGCTCCTGAACGAACTTCGCGTTTTCGCGGCACTTCTCGAGCACGGTGCGGGGAGAGATGCACCCGAACTTCAGGTACGGCGACAGGCGCGACGTGCCGTCGATCGCGGGACGGTCGCGGCCCTCGGCGTAATCCCCCAGCCCATCGTCCGAAAACGACTCCAGACGCTCGTTCGCCGCGGATTCGCCGGGAACCCATGCGGCCTCGTCGAACCCCGCTGGCAGGCTGATTTCGGGCGGATCAGCGTCCGGGCGCTGGCGTACGGCTGCGCCGCCGAAGTCCTCGACAGCAGGCAGAGGGCTCACTCTGGGAGCGGCGTCCCATGCCCTGTAGAAGGGCGTGAACACCGAAAACGGCGCTCCCGCCTGTGTCGCGACCGCATCCGGCTCCACGAGAAGCAGATCCGCGGCCGGCCGCGCAGCGATGCCTTTCTCGCTGAGCGCTTCGGCGACCCTCGCGTCGCGTTCGCGGGCGTACGGCTCGTAGTCGCCGTTCCAGAAAACGGCTTCGGCCCCGAGCGCCTGCGCCAGCGCGGGAATCTCCGTCTCGGGGTGTCCCCGGACGACGATCAGCCGCCCGTTGCGCGCCTCGACAGCCCGCGCCACCTCGCCGAGGCTTTCGGCCAGAAACCAGACGCGCGGGGCGCCCACGTCGGGGCGTGACAGGATGGCGTCGTCCCAGCAGAAGACCGGCACGACCATGGCCGCCTCGGAGCGCGCGTTCCAGAGCGCCGTGTTGTCGCTGATTCTAAGATCGCGCCGGAACCAGTGCAGTGCAACCTTCAACGGCAGAATCCTTTCGTGCGCCGCCCCGTGTGCGAGGCGCGGCTGAAACCTGCTTCCGCGAATCCGCGCGAACTCCTGCCCGCCGGCGTGAGGAGGAACGGCAGTGCGCGTCGAAACAAGCGTCATGCGTTTATCGGGAATTGATATTGCGGTGTTCGCGCTCTACATGCTCGCGGTGCTGGCGGTGGGCGTTGTGGCGGCCCGCCGCGGAACGGGGGGAAAGCGCGACTACTTTCTGGCGGGAGACAAACTCCCATGGTGGATGGTCGGCGGCAGCATCGTCGCCGCGAACATCTCCAGCCACCACTTCATCGGCGTCATCGGCACCGCCTACAGCCGCGGATTTGCGGCCATGGTTATCGAGTGGGGCGCGGTGCTGATCGGGTTCAATGCGCTGCTGTGGGTGTTCCTGCCGTTCTATCTGCGCAACGGCTTCTACACGATGCCCGAGTTCCTGCAGAAACGCTTCGGCGAGGCCGCGCGCTCAACATACGCCGCGCTCATCCTCGTCATCTACGTGTTCGTCGAGATAGCCGCCGTGCTCTACTTCGGGGCAATCGCGCTGGAGCAGCTCTTCGGCATTGATACGATGACATCGGTGGCGGTTCTGGCGGTTCTGACGGGCCTGTACACCATCACCGGCGGCCTGCGCGCTGTCGTCTGGACGGAGATGCTGCAGCTCGCCGTGCTGCTGGGCGGCGGCATCGCCCTCTCCGTTGCCACCCTGATGGCCGTCGGCGGATGGGGGTGGGTCGTCGAGTCGTCCCGGACGTGGGACCTGATTCTTCCCGCCAGCGATCCCGATTTCCCGTGGACCATGTATCTCGGCGGCATCACCTGCATCAGCGTCTTCTACTGCGCCGCCAACCAGTTCATTGTGCAGCGCACTCTCGCCGCCCGGGACGAATGGCACGCGCGCATGGGCGTCGTGTTCGCCGACTACCTGAAGTTCCTGCTCCCTCTCATCATCGTCGTGCCCGGGCTGGCGGCGCGGCAGCTCTTCCCGAACCTCGAGAAACCTGATGCGGCTTTTCCCATGCTTGTGCGCGAGCTGCTTCCGACGGGCCTCGTGGGGCTGGTGATGGCCGGACTGATCGCGGCGATGATGGGCCACCTCTCCGGGGCCATCAACTCCTGCACCACAATCGCCGCCATGGACTTCTACGTTCCCTACATCAACAAGCGCGCCACGGATGCTCAGGCGGTGCGCTTCGGGAAGCTCGCGGGCATCGCCATCATCGTCATCGGCGTCATCTGCGCGGGCCTGCTGTCTAAACACTCGGACAAGCCCGTGTTCCTGATTCTGCTCAGCGCGTACGGCTACGTTACGCCGGGAATCGCCACGATGTTCCTGCTCGGCATCTTGTGGCGGCGAACAACGCATGCGGGAGCGCTGGCCGCCGGGCTTCTGACGATGCCGCTCTCATACGGGCTCGAGAAGCTGGCGCCGGGTATCTCCTTCTTCAACCGCACGGGCATAACGTTCTGGGCCTGCCTCGCAATCTGCGCTCTGGTCAGCCTCGCAACCCGCCCGAAGCCGGCGCAGGAGCTTGAGGGGCTCATCTGGAACCGCGACAGCCTGTCGCTTCCGCCGGACCAGAGGCACCTGATGAAGGGGCTGCGCAACCCTGCCCTGTGGTGGGCCATCGTCACGCTGGCCATTCTCGCCTTCTTCATCGCCTTCCACTGAGCCGCCTCGGCTACTTGCCGATGCAGAACGACGAGAAGATCGTGTCGAGCAGCGACTCGGTGACGCTGTCGCCGGTGATCTCGGCCAACCGCGCTCGCGCAGCCTGCATATGCACCGCCGACAGGTCGAGCGCAAGGGGCTCGAGCGCGGTTTCCGCCGCCGCGCCCGCCGCCTCCAGCGCCTGCCTGAGCGCCATCACCTGACGCTCACTCGCCGCCAGAGCTTCCTCGAAGAAGCCCGCTCCCGCGCCCAGGCGCTGCAGAACCGCCTGCTCCAGATCGCCCAGCCCGTCTCCCGTCATCGCCGAAATTCGCACCCGGGGCGTCCCTTCCAGTTCGGCGGCACTGTCGCCCGCCGGGGCGGCGCCGTCCAGCAGATCCATCTTGTTCCAGACCGCCACCACCCGCCCGCGCGCGCTCTCGAGCGCCTCGCAGTCTGCATCGGACACGCACTCCCGCGCGTCCATCACCAGCACAACGACGTCCGCCTGCCGCAGGGTGTCCATCGCCCGCCGCGTCCCCTCGCGCTCGACCGGGTCCTGCGTGTCGCGAAGCCCGGCCGTGTCAATCGCCACAACCGGCAGGCCGCCCATCTCGATCGTCTCCTCCAGAAAGTCGCGCGTTGTGCCGGGAATCTCGCTCACAATGGCGCGGGCGCGGTTGGCGAGCAGGTTCAACAGCGACGACTTCCCCACGTTCGGGCGTCCCACGATCGCCACCCGCACGCCCTCCGACAGCAGCCTCCCCCTGACGGCAAGTTTCAGGGCGCTCTCGATCTGCCCGGCCGCGCGCCGCAGGTCCCGCGCGACCTGCTCTCTGTCCGGCTCGTCCACGTCTTCGGGGAAGTCTATGCTCGCCTCGACAGCCGCGGCGATGCGGGTAAGCTCCTCCCACGACTCACGCACCCTGCGTGACAGCGCCCCGTCCATCGTGTGCTTCGCGGCGATCATCTGCGTTTCGGTGCGGGCGCGGATGAACTGGTTCAGGGCTTCCGCCTGAGCAAGATCCATCTTCCCATTCACAAACGCCCTGCGCGTGAACTCGCCGGGATCGGCCGGACGCGCTCCCGCGTCGAGCACCGCCCGGAAGACCGCGCGAACGGCCGCCAGTCCCCCGTGGCAGGAGATCTCGAGCAGGTCTTCTCCGGTGAAAGTGCGGGGCGCCGCATAGAAGCAGTAGATAGCCTCGTCCACCTGCCCACCCCGGCCGTCGAGAACGGGACGGAGCAGCGTCCGCCGCGGCGCGAACGCGTCTGCCCCGGCGCCGCTGAGACGGCAGGCTATGTCTATCGCAGACGGGCCGCTGACACGCAAAACGGCGATGGCCCCTGTGCCCGGAGGCGTGGCCACCGCCGCTATGGTGTCTGAGTGCGAGGAAGGCATCTGCTTGCCTTCGCCCGAAGTTCCGCTCAGTCTTTCTTCGGGGAGATCACGACGTGCCGCCGGTCGCCTTCCCCTTCGCTGTAAGTGTAAACGTCCGGGTGCTCCTTCAGGACGTTGTGGATGATGCGCCGGTCGCGAGGCGGCTGCGGATCGAGTTCCGCCTCCTGATCGTGCTCGATCACCTGCCCCGCGATCTCCAGAGCCATCGCCTCCAGCGCCTCTTTGTGCTTGCGCCGGTAGCCCGCCGCGTCAATTGTGATGCGCACTTTTCCTTCATGCTTGCGGTTGACGATAATCCCGACCAGGAACTGCAGCGCGTCCAGCGCGTTGCCGCCCCTGCCGACAAGCAGCTCCGACCTGCCGCCGTCTATCTCGATCTCGAAACCATCCTCGACGACCTCTGAAACCCTCGCTGTGGCCCCGAGATCGCCTGCGTCAATCATTTTCTTGATGAAGTCAAGCGCTTCTGCTGCGCGCGCATCTACACTCACGGCATCTACTCCTGTGCTCGCTGGTTTTGCCCCGGCGGCTGACTGCGCCTGGGCGCCCACCGAGGAATCTCTGGTTCTGGCAGGGCGGCGCGGCTGCCTCTCCCTGCGTTTCGGTGCGGCTTCGGCCGCCTTCGGCTCGGCCTCGGCCGGCTTTGCGGCCTCCGGCTGAGGCTGAGGCGCAGGCCGGGGCTGCTGCACCGGCTGACGCTCGCCTCGACCCTGCTGCCGCGGCTGCCGGCCGCGAGGCTGATTCTGCTGCTCCTGCGGCCCGCGTCCACCCCTGGAGTCCGGTCCCTCCTGAGCATCGGGCCGCTCCTGCCTTGCCGGACGCTGCGGCTCACGGCCCGCGGCCTGCGGAGGCCGCTGCCCTCCCCGGTCGCGTCCGTCGCGTGAGCGTCCGCCCCGCCGCCGGCCGCGCGCCGGACGCTCTTCTTCCTCGGGAGGAGCCGGTGAGCCCTGCCGGGGCGACGCCTGCGCCGCCGAATGGCGCTGGCGCTTCGTCTCGTAGTACGTGCCGCGCACCCTGGCGGCGTTTCCACCAAACAGGCCAAGAAAGCCCCGGGCGCCCACTTCGAGCACCTCGAACTCAACATCGTGCTCGGGTACCCCGAGCTTGGCGGCGACTTTCTGCTTCGCCTCTTCTATTGTCTTTCCGCTTGCTTCAGCAGTTCGCATTTGTCAGTTTCTAAGTTCTCTCTGCCTTCCGTCGGCCCCTCCCGAATTCACGCCCGAGCGCCGCTCTACCTGCGCTTGCGGGGTCTGGGACCCCTCGGCGCAGCCGCCACCACAGGCGCAGGAGCCACTTCAATCTCATCCTCGTCCTCTTCCAGCGCAAGCGCGGGGACGGGTTTGTTGAGCATGAAGTACTGCTGGGTGGTGGTCAGCAGGTTGAGCACGAGCCAGTACAGGATGAACGCGGACGGGAAATAGTTGAAGATAAGCACGAACATCGCGGGCATCATGATGGACATCATCTTCTGCTGTTCCTGCTGAGCTTTGTCCACAGCGCCCGCTGAAGTCATTCGTGTCGAGATATACATGCTCACCCCGTAAAGAATGAGCAGCGGCCAGTCCGAGTCCGCGAGGCTGGCGCCGACCCAGGGCACCTTCTCCGTGATGTGGCTCCCAATCCACAGAAACTCGCCCTTTGCGAACTGGAACTCGTACACCCGGATGATGCGATACAAAAGAAGCAGAAACGGCATCTGCACCAGAAGCGGGAGGCACCCCATAAGCGGGTTCGCCCCGTGGTCCTTCATCAGTTGCCACTGCTGCTTCTGCAGCTCGCGCGGGTCGTCGGCCAGATCTTTGCGCAGTTTCTCGAGAAGGGGCTGAATCCTCTGCGTGTTCCGCATGGACTCGAACTGCATGTGAGACAGAGGCGTCGTGATCACCTTCACCAGAAGCGTCAGTATCACAATCGCCAGCCAGTAGCTGTAGCTTCTGTGGGAGCCGGTCATCTTCACCAGGAAGTCAACCAGCCGGTAGTCCCTCGTCTTGCTGTTCACGGCGTCCACGCGCCGCGACAGGTCCTGATAGTCGGTGTACGCCTCGCGGACGTACCTGTCGGGCCAGCCCTTCACGGGCGTCCCGTCAAGGGCGCCCGGGCCGGCCGTCGCTATCAGCTTGCGGTAGGTCTTGGCGGCGGTGTACTTCGAGTTGCCGGCGGGCTCTTTGTCCTGCCTCTGCTCGATGCGCGCGCGCAGCAGCAGGGCGCGATGAGCCGTTTCCCCTGCCGGGTCGTCCCGGCGGATCTGCTCCAGGTCTTTTGTGGCTTGCCTGTAAGCCTTCTGCCGCTCCTTTGGAGGCTTGTTCTCGAACTTGCTGATTGTCTGTTCGATCCTGGCGAACTCGCCGTCAAGATCTTTGTCCTGGGCAAGAGCCCCTGCCGCCAGCGCCACCGTGAACGCCGCAAGCAATGCACCTGCAAGACGGGTGCGTCTGTTGTACAAAACCTGAACTCCTTGATGAGTTGTGCCGGCTGTCCCGGCGCCCGGGCCCGCGCGCTTCCCGGCCGGAACTGCCTGTGTCTATTCCACGGGGTCGTAGCCACCGGGATGAAACGGGTGGCATTTCAGAAGGCGCCTGATGCCCATCCGGCTTCCCCGGATCAGACCGTATCGCTCAATCGCCTGCGCTGTATACTCCGAACAGCTTGGCTGGAACCGGCACACGGGTGGCCCCAGCGACGAGAGCTTCTGATAAATCGACCTGATCAGCCAGACCGCCGCGCGCGCCCCCATACCGCCAGCCGCCTGGCTGCGGTCCCTGCGCGGCTCTTTTCTACGCGCCGTTTCGCGTTCCACCTGCTCTGACGAAGCTTTCTATCCCTCCCTTCACTTCGTCCGCCAGCTCCTCGAAGCTCGCGGATGCGGCGCCTTGCCTGGCGTTCAGGACGAAGTCCCAACCGTGGGCGGCCTCCGGCAGCACCAGCCTTACAGCCTCTCTGAGACGACGCTTCACGCGGTTGCGCACAACCGCCTTGCCGACGCGCTCGGACACCGAGACGCCGAACCTGCTCGGACAATCCCCCATCGCCAGCGCGCGAAGCGCGACATACCGGCCCGCCCGCCGCTTCCCGCGCGACTGCAGCCTCCGGAAGTCACGGGATTCGGTCAGCCTGTGCTTGCGGGGCAGCATCGCATGGTTCCGCCCCGAGGGGCGAGACGTGTCAGGCCGTCAGCCTCTTCCGGCCTCTCAGCCTGCGCCGCTTGATGACGTTGATGCCTGCTTTGGTGGACATCCTCTTGAGAAAACCGTGCACGCGCATGCGCCGCCGGACTTTGGGTTGGTATGTTCTTTTCACTGGTGAAAGCGCTCCGTAATGTTGAAGAAGAACAATTATAGCATGCAGCGGTAAGCCCCTTCAACGTGAGCGCGCGGCGACGCGCGTCATTCCGGGCCCGCTCTCGTCGTTACCTGCTAGAACCGAAAACCCAATCGGCGCCGGTCGCCTCACGCGCGGCCCGATCCCGGGTGCGTCAGTCCGTCTCCGGGTACAGCCAGTGCGTCAGGTAGTAGCGCCACCAGTTGTTCTGGACTCCGTCGGCGTTGACGCCCGGCGCGCGCGGAATACGCTCGAGCCACCAGATGTGATGCTGCCTCTGGTCGCCGCTGCCCCACTCGGTCGCGTCCACAATGCGCTTCGTGCTGGCGCCCTGCAGGTTGGGCCAGTTCGTCAGCCAGTCGTCGCACATGCTCCACACCGGCGTCATGTTCCCCCAGTCGTAGTCGGTGGTGCTGTTCGGCGAATAGTGGCACATCCCCACCGCCGACTCGCCCGGACCTCTCAGTTCGATCATCCGGAAACGGTCCCAGTTGGTTGTTGCCGGATACGTCGGGAACCACCAGTCGGGCGGCCCGTACACCTGTGACATGGTGCACTCGGCGCGGTGCACGAAGTCCTCGAGCATGCAGTCCACCCCCCGCTCGAAGCTGAACCCCATGATGACGAAGTTCCGGAGTGACGCCGGCCAGGTGTACATCCCGCCGTTCACGAAGAACGGATGCGGCCCGACCATGCTCGCCTCCCATCCGCCGTATGAGGACGGCGGCGCGAATAGCCACACTTCGTCAATCTCGCCCGACGCCACGCGGCCGCTGATGCTCACGGGCTGATTGTGTTCGTAATCCATATCCGACATCAGCAAGGCATGGTCCGTGCTGCCCTCGTACAGGTTCTGGCTCGTCCAGGCCGCCACGTACCCATCCGGCGTGTACTGGAAGCCGTCGTTGTACTTCGGGTAATACTCCGCGTCGTACCACGAGACGATCTCGTACTGGCACCATCCGCCGCTCGAATGGCGCATGTCGGCGATGTAGTCCTGCGCAAGCTGGTGCGGGTCATTCCAATTGAAGTGCTCGTGCGTTCGTTTGTTTCCGTACGACGGACAGTGCGGGTCGCAGTTCACGACGGCGACTTTGATCACCGGCGGCGCGGTATCTTCGGTGAAGTAGCTCTCGTAGTCCTCCAGGCCGCGGCAGCGCAGCATCGGGCGGACCCTGTCCTCATTGTCGATGTAGAGGCTTGAGATGCCGGTAAACAGGATTCGCTCGCCGACGGACGTGTTGAGCCTGCGTCCCGGACTGAGCCCCATCAGGTTCACCTGCAGGGCCGGCCCGTTCCCGCTCGCGTCCGACAGAGTGATCTGCTCGCAGTTGACGGTCTTCTCGAGCACCGTCCCCCACATCTTCACGAGCAGTCCGGTGTTGTTCGCGCCGTGGCCGCCTTCCACTCCCACCTGCGTTCCAGCGGCCGCTCCGCCAAGCTGAGATGCGCGCATGAAGACCGGCTCCACAGCTCCCGTGCCGTCAGCGGTCCACTCAGAAGCGTCGAGAAACAACTCGTTGCTGCCGTCGGAAAAGAGCATTCCCCGGACAAGCAGGCGCTGCCCCGCCTTCGGCATCTCTGGCGAGCGGACCTGAATCCCGCACGCCTGGTCCTCGCTCTGGATGTAGAACAGTTCTTCCAGCGGGAAGACCGCCGTGACAACACCTTCCGTATCCAGCAAGGCATACATCCCGGCCGCCTTCACATCGCCGATCGTAACCGGGTTGTACTGCGGGCCCACGGTAACAACCAGGTCGCGAATTTCGATGAAGTCCTGCCCCCTCCCCTCCCAGTCGGTGCCGTAGAACTCGACCTGTATGACTTTCGACAGATCGAAGTGCGCGTCGCCGCTGTCCGGAGTCATATCATCGGTCACGTCTATCCATTCGGGGTAGGTTGGATAGGGTTGCGGCCCGTAGGAGATTCCCAGGCTGCGCCCGGCCCAGTTGACGTCGCGCAGCGTGACAAAGATGGGCGCGTCGCCGTACGGGTTGGTGTTGCCGCCGCCCTGAAAGTAGCGGGCGGTATAGTGGATCTCGCAGCCGGGGCCAGACATGTCCACGTACGGCCCGTACCCCGCCTTCACGAAGTTCACAACCGGGCCTCCATACCAGCCGCCGCCTGTCAGGTTCTTGCGGCAGAAGCCAATCTCGCCTTCGGTCGCGAACTCGGTGAACTCTGTGATGGCGTCCCCAAGCCCGATGTTGATCTGCTGATCCATCGGGATTTCCACCAGCACGTCCTCATATGCAGCACCCTCGGTGATCACCAGGCCGCGGATTTCGATGAAGTCCTGCCCCGTCCCCTCCCAGTCAGTCCCATGGAACTTGACCTGCACGACTTTGGACAGATCGAAGTGCGCGTCGCCGCTGTCCGGTGCCATATCGTCGGTTACGTCAATCCATTCGGGGTAGATTGGATAGGGGTACGGGCCGTAGGAGACTCCCAGGCTGCGCTCGGCCCCGTTGACGTCGCGCAGTGTGACAAAGATGGGCGCGTCGCCGTACGGGTTTGTGTTGCCGCCACCCTGAAAGTAGCGGGCGGTATAGTGGATCTCGCAGCCAGGGCCAGACATGTCCACGTACGGCCCGTACCCCGCCTTCACGAGGTTCACAACCGGGCCGTCATACCAGCCGCCGCCTGTCAGGTTCTTGCGGCAGAAGCCAATCTCGCCTTCGGTCGCGAACTCGGTGAACTCTGTGATGGCGTCCCCAAGCCCGATGTTGATCTGCTGATCCATCGGGATTTCCAC
>Ga0255342_1006659_pt1 | contig 10378 bp, 8 predicted proteins | sample wastewater_treat_3_FD_192416 | JGI IMG/M metagenome (GOLD analysis project Ga0255342, IMG submission 192416) | Wastewater microbial communities from Lulu Island WWTP, Vancouver, Canada - plant14 | ecosystem: Engineered > WWTP > Wastewater > Unclassified | place: Canada: Vancouver, British... | reverse complement strand
TAAGTTTCAGAGAAAAGTTATAATTTTGGAGTTTCAAAAAAAAACAATATGTCAGTTACAAAACAATCTCACCCAAAAGGCTTGTACTTTATTTTCGTTACCGGAATGTCGGAACGATTCAGTTATTACGGAATGCGCGCTATTTTTACGCTGTATCTCATCAACGCGCTAATGCTCGATAAGGAGTTCGCCTCTGCTATTTACGGTAACTATACCGGTTTGGTTTATCTCACTCCGCTTATCGGCGGATATGTTGCTGACCGATATATCGGCATGCGTCGTTCTATATTTTGGGGTGCGTTGTTGATGGTGCTGGGGCAGTTTTTGATGTTTTTCAGTGCACTCAATTTCGAAAACGTGGAATTGGCGAAATGGTTGATGTACGGAGGATTAGGCAGTTTGATTTTCGGGAACGGATTTTTTAAGCCGAATATTTCATCAATTGTAGGACGACTTTACGAATCTGGAGATAAAAAGCTCGATTCCGCTTATACTATTTTCTACATGGGTGTGAATCTCGGTGCTTTTATGGCTCCTTTGTTGTGTGGATACCTGGGCGATACCGGAAATCCGTCGGATTTCAAGTGGGGCTTTTTGACTGCTACAATTACCATGGTTTTGAGTTTAATATTTTATGTGGCTAAAAACAATAAGTATTTAGTTGGCCCTAACGGAGAAGCCATCGGCATTATTCCTGCTCAAAAGGCTGAAAATAAAAATATAACCAACATGTCCAAACCAAAGCTTAACATAGTCCAACTGGCTTTGTGGATTGCCGGAGGTATTATTTTATTTACTCTTTTCTACAAATGGTTTGGCGGAGATATCATTGGAGCTATTATCTATTCGGCATGTATTGTTGTTCCCGGATTTATAATTTCAGATCCTTCTCTTACAAAAATTGAACGCCAACGTATTTTAGTGATTTACATTATTGCATTTTTCGTGATTTTCTTTTGGGCGGCTTTTGAACAGGCCGGAATTTCGTTAACCTACTTTGCCGAAGAACAAACCAACCGGAATATTTTGGGATGGACAATGCCTGCCAGTTGGTTTCAATCGTTCAATGCTGTTTTTGTGGTGTTGATGGCCCCTATTTTCTCTATGCTTTGGATTAAGCTGGGACAAAAAAACATGGAGCCTGCTTCGCCCACCAAGCAAGCTATTGGTTTGTTTCTACTCTCGCTGGGATATTTGCTTATCGCTATCGGAGTGAAAAATGTGGGGCCAGGTGTTAAAGTGAGTATGCTTTGGCTCACCGGATTGTATTTTATTCACACCATGGGCGAGTTAACGCTTTCTCCTATTGGTCTTTCTATGGTAAATAAATTGTCGCCTGTGCGTTTTGCTTCGTTGCTGATGGGTGTTTGGTACTTATCTATGGCAACAGCCAACAAACTTGCCGGAACATTGAGTTCCCTTTATCCCGAAGTCGGAAAAACAAAAATGTTCATAGGTTTCGAGATTTCTTCGTTGTTCGACTTCTTTATGATATTTGTTGTTATGTCGGCTTTTGCATCGGTGGTTTTATTTATTTTGTCCAAAACGCTGCAAAAACTGATGCACGGAATCCGGTAAAAAAACAAATATTGATATACTTTTTTTTTAGCAGCAGAAAAAAATGGCTTTTTTTTATATTCTGCTTATAATTATATCGATAATTTAAAAGTTTTTTTCTAACTTTACAGATTAATAATTTGCGAGAATTGTGAACATATACAATTTTGCACTTCAACAACGTTTCAAGAGTGAATGATTTGTTGCTTTTTATCTCGATTTTTTCGGGATTTCTGAGAGAAAGAAAAAAAACTATATAAATGACCTACAAATGGAATTATCTTACCCTAACAACCGATCAAAAAAATAAAAAAGATGAACTGACGAAAGAAATACAAATTAATCCCGTACTGACAGAATTGTTGCTGAAACGAGGCATTTCAAGCGTGGAAGAAGCAAAAAAATTTTTGTATCCAAGCCTCACCGACATGCATGATCCTTTCTTGCTGCCTGATATGGAAAAGGCAATAAGACGCATTGAACAAGCAATCGGGAACAAAGAACGGATTCTTATTTATGGAGATTATGATGTAGATGGCACTACAGCCGTTTCGTTGGTTTATAAGTTTTTACGGAAAATAACCAATAACATTGATTATTATATTCCAGATAGGTACGATGAAGGGTATGGCATCTCGATTCAAGGAATTGATTATGCCGTTGAAACAGGCGTTAAACTTATTATCTCTCTCGATTGTGGCATAAAAGCAGTAAAAAAGGTTGCTTACGCCAAAGAACACGGAATCGATTTTATTATTTGTGATCACCACATGCCCGATGAGCAACTGCCTGATGCAGTGGCGGTTGTTGACGCCAAACGGGAGGATTCCGTTTATCCGTATGACGAACTTTCAGGTTGCGGAGTCGGTTTCAAACTAGTACATGCTTTTTCTATTCGTAACGGGTTGGCTTTTTCAGATATTGAACCGTTACTCGACTTGGTGGCTGTAAGCATTGCTGCCGACATTGTTCCCATTACCGGAGAAAATCGGGTGATGATGCATTACGGCTTAAAACGTCTTAACTCCAATCCCAGTTTCGGGTTACGCGGGATAATTGAGATTTGCGGATTACAACGCAAACCTATCAGTGTGAATGACATTGCCTTTAAAATCGGTCCGCGTATCAACGCATCAGGTAGAATGATGAACGGTAAAGAAGCGGTTGATTTAATGCTTGCCGCAGATATGGTTCAAGCTCGAGAAAAAGCCGTTAATATCGATAAATACAACGAAGACCGTCGCGAATTAGACAAGCGGATTACCGACGAAGCCATTGATTTTGTGGATAATCAGTTCAACATTACCGATCACAAAAGTATTGTGTTGTACAACGAAACGTGGCACAAGGGTATTATTGGAATAGTGGCATCGAGATTGACGGAAAAATATTATCGTCCGGCAGTGGTACTTACAAAGTCGGGCGGATTGATTTCCGGTTCTGCACGTTCGGTCAATAATTTCGATGTTTACAAAGCTATTGAATCCTGTAAGGATATTCTCGAAAATTTTGGGGGGCACATGTATGCAGCCGGATTAACGCTTAAAGAAGAAAATCTGGACGAATTTAAGCGTCGTTTCGATGAGATTTCATTCGATGAAATTGAGAACAGGATGATGCAGCCGCAAATAACAATTGATGCTGAAATTCCGCTCAATGAGATTACATCTGAATTTGTTCAGGCATTGTCGTTGTTCAATCCATTTGGTCCCGAAAATGAGAATCCGGTTTTTGTTACCCGGGGAGTGCTGGATGCCGGAGGCAGCAAATTGGTAGGACGTGGTTTTCATCATATCAAGCTTGAATTGGTGGATAAAACGGTTTCCGAACCCATACAGGGCATTGCATTCAGTTCCGATGCCTATTTTAAGAAAATAAAGGAAAAACAACCTGTCGATATTTGTTATACGATTGAAGAAAATCGCCACGGTGGGAGTACATACACTCAGTTGTTGATAAAAGATATACGGGGTTAAGGGACGTAAAACAAATAATTTATAACAACTACAACTTATTTATTACGCATCCCTAAAAGTGCAAAATACGTTCGATAATGGAATCGGCATTGTTTCATGATATTCTGAAAGAATACTGGGGCTACGATTCGTTTCGTCCGCTTCAGGAAGAGATTATTCAGTCGGTTTGGGAACGAAAAGACACACTTGGACTGATGCCCACCGGAGGCGGCAAATCGCTCACTTTTCAGGTTCCCACGATGGCGATGGATGGCCTGTGTTTGGTCGTTACGCCGCTTATCGCGTTGATGAAAGACCAAGTTGATAATCTTCGTGAGAAAGGCATCAAAGCAACGGCAGTTTATTCGGGAATGTCTCGCGATGAGATTCTTACCGCTCTCGAAAATTGTATTTTCGGCGATTATAAATTCCTCTACGTTTCGCCCGAAAGGTTATTTTCCGATATTTTTCTGACAAAACTCAGAGCAATGAACATTTGCTTGCTCGTGGTGGATGAGTCGCACTGTATATCGCAATGGGGTTACGATTTCCGTCCGTCGTACCTGAAAATTGCCGCTATTCGGGACAGTTTAATTAACGTCCCCGTTTTGGCGCTCACAGCAACAGCCACACGCGAAGTAGCAGATGATATTCAGGAAAAACTGCATTTCAAGAAAAAAAATGTTTTCAGAACGAGTTTCGAGCGGGAAAATCTTTCGTACGTGGTTCGTACCGTCGAAAACAAAATTGCGGAACTTATTCATATTTTAAAATCGGTAAAAGGAACAGCTATTGTTTACGTGCGTAGCCGACAAGAAACGAAAGATATTGCTGTTGCTTTGCAAAAGTCGAAAATATCGGTCGATTTTTTTCATGCGGGACTGTCGCACGAAGAAAAAATCTATAAGCAAAACGCATGGAAAACGGATGAATGCCGTGTAATAGTTTCGACTAACGCTTTTGGGATGGGTATCGATAAGCCCGATGTGCGGTTGGTTATCCACATGGATTTACCCAATTCGCTGGAGGAGTATTATCAGGAAGCCGGACGCGCCGGGCGCGACGGTGAACGTTCCTACGCCATTGTTTTGTACACGAAAGCCGACAGTGCAAAACTGAAAAAAAGAATTTCCGATACATTTCCCAAAAAGGAATTTATCGTGAGGGTTTACGAGGCGTTGGGAAATTTCTTCCAAATTGCTGTCGGGTCGGGAATAAACAACGTTTTCGATTTCAGTTTGCACGAATTTTGTCACGCTTTTAAATTCTCTCACCTGCAAACGCATCATGCTCTTAAGATTCTTGAACTAGCAGGATATATCGAGTACACCGAAGAGGTGGATGCCCGTTCACGGTTAAAGTTTTTGGTTTTTCGCGATGAACTTTATTCGCTGAATTTATCGAAAGACGTTGAAGAACTTATTCACGTCATCCTAAGAAACTATACAGGCGTTTTCGCCGATGAGGTTTATATCGATGAAACAATGTTGGCGATACGATTGGGAAAAACGCGGGAAGAAGTATATCAAATGCTCATGCACTTAGCCAAACTGCGTTTTATTTATTACGTGCCGCAAAAGAAAACCCCGTTTATTATTTATACCACTTCGCGTGAAGATACGCAGTTCGTATCCATTCCTAAAGTAGTTTACGAGGAACGCAAAAAACGGTTCGAGAAACGAATTGTTTCCATGACTGATTACGCCGAAAGTGATCGTATTTGTCGCAGTAGGATGCTATTGATTTATTTCAACGAGAAAAATCCGAAAGATTGTGGCAATTGCGATGTTTGCTTACGTAAAACCGAAGCGGGACTCACGAATTATGAATTCAACGAGATAGAAATGCTGCTTGCCGAATCCTTAAGCGTAGCTTCTCCGCAACGATTGGACGATTTAGTAAAATCAATATCCGGTTTTAACACTGAAAAAGTGATAAAAGTAATTCGGTTTTTGGTGGATAGAGGAAGGTTGAAGTTGAAAGAGGACGAGATTTCGCTATAATGTCGGGAGACGAAGGCTGTGCCTTAGTTTTCTTTAACTGAGTTATAAACTCCGTTTCCCATTATTCACCGCCCATGTCAGCACAACATCGGGAAAAACTTCGTAGTGAATTTGAAATGTTTTTTGCTGCTTGGTTTTTGATTCAAAAGCCTGAATAACACCTTTCCTTTGCGGCGTGAACGGTTGAATACGAAGATGTTCCTTAAAGTCGATTTCGTTTTCTTCCATTATTTTAAACATGGTTTCCTTTGCCGACCAATGCAACAATTGATGGATAACCTTTTGCGAAGGATCAATGTACTCATCCACCGAAATAAATTTATCAGCTAATTTACTCACTCTATCCGAAATGGTTTCTACGTCTATTCCTACGGAATAATGTTTGTGTAACAAAATGGCCGCGTAATCTTTGGTGTGAGAAATGCTTATTTTACGGGAATCATCGATTAAAAATGGCTTTCCATCGAGGCGGTTGCCGATTATTTTATCCTCACCCATCAACTCAAAAAGTAAAACGCGTGTGGTGAGCCACTCAACAATTCTTCTTTCGGAACGCATTTTAGGGATATACTTTTCTGCCTCAATTTGTTGCTTTTCAGGCAACAAATTAAGTAAATCTTCAGGCTTGCCAACGATTTTTCTAACGCCAATAAGTCCGTCTCCGTCAATATGTTCCTTGCGAAGAAGCATTTATAGTTGTGCTGAAATTTTGAAAATTAAGATTCTTAAGAATCGATTTTTGCGGGAATAAACCGGACTTTCACAATTCGGCGTTTGCTCATTTCTTCCGCCTGAAATCCGTATTTCTTGTATTCTATCAACTCTTTTCGTTTTGGAAAATCGCCTTTCAATTCCAGCATTATTCCGGCAATGGTATCGGCATCTTCTTGTAATTTTTCGAAATCCCTTTCGGGCACGCCGGTTATTTCGATGAAATCTTCGAGTGATGTTTTTCCTTCAAAAATATACGATCCGTCTTGAGCGATGGTGTAGAAAGGTTTTACTTCTTCGTCGTACTCATCGCTGATATCGCCTACAATTTCTTCCAGAATGTCTTCCATTGTAACAATTCCGGTTGTGCCGCCATATTCGTCCACCACAATGGCCATGTGGTTTTTATTGGCGCGGAACTCTTCTAACAAGTCGTCTATCCGTTTCGTTCCGGGCACAAAATAAGCTGGCCTGATAAGTGATTGCCAACGAAAACTATCCGTTTTAATAAGATGCGGCAACAAATCTTTTACGTATAAAATACCTTGAATGTTGTCGGGATTTTCTTCGAATACGGGAATGCGTGAAAAACCGGCATCTACAATAAAACGAATGACTTCTTTGAACGATGTTGTAATATCGATAGCCACCATATCGGTGCGCGACACTAAAATATCGTCCACTATCTTGTCCTTAAACCGGATAATGCCTTCGAGCATATCTTTTTCCTGTTCTTGCGTTATTTCGCTTGATGTAATTTCGAGAGCCTTCGACAAATCGTCCATTGATATTTCGTGTCGTTTCTGAATAACGCTTTTGCTGAAAATATTGCTTGTTTTTACCAAAAGCGATGAAAAAGGAGTCATTAGTTTGTTAAGAAACTGAATGAATCGCGAATTAATACGGACAAAATTCAGCGTCCGTTGCGAAGCGTATGTTTTAGGGATGATTTCTACGAAAAAAAGAATAAAAGCGATGATAATTAGCAGTTCCAGTACAATTTTATTGTTACTGCCCGAGAAAAAGGGGATCAGGTTCAGCAAATAAAAAAGTAAAGTAACTATTGTGATGTTTAGAAAATTGTAAGAAATAACAATGGCGCTTAATAACTTCTCCGAATTCTGGAGCAAATTTGAAACGCGTATCGATTTCGGATGCGTATCGGTGTGAATTTCTTCTGTTTCTTCCTGATTAAGGGAGAAAAATGCAATTTCCGAACCGGAAATAATAGCATTAATGAAAGTGAGTACGAGGGTAAGTACAATTAATATATAGTCGACAGCCGACAATGTGACGGCCTGTACATCGGAATATATAAGCGAAAGCGGATCAGGATCCAATGGTGGAAAATTTAGTGAAACAAAAGAGAATGTTCCAACCTAAAATGAGACTAAAACATTCTCTGTAAAATTACGATGTTTTTTTAAAACGGCAAATCATCTGCCTCAGAATTATCGCCCAAATCTACCGGTTCACTGTCTGAAAGATCGTGTTTATCGTTCTGATAACCTGGACCTTCACCCAATCCGGCTCTGCGGCTAAGCATTTCCACGTTATCGGCGTAGATTTCGGTAATATATCTTTTTACACCGTTTTGGTCGTCATACGAGCGCGAGCGAATTTTTCCTTCGATATACAATTGCATACCTTTTTTTACGAATTTTTCTACAATCTGCGCCAATCCTCTCCAACAAACAATATTATGCCATTCCGTACGTTCGGGAACCTGTGTTCCGTTTGCTGCCGTGTAGCCTCTCTCGCTGGTCGCCAAAGGGAAATTAGCTTTTACGTTGTCGTTGTCAAAATACTTGATTTCCGGGTCTTTCCCTACATTTCCTACTAAAATAACTTTATTTACCGACATAGCTTAAAAAATTTGGTTTAATAAAATAAATCAATTCGAAACAAAATTAGTGATTATTTTGGATTCTGCAAGTTTTACCGTTAAATTATTTCGAGATATTTATGGATGAGTCGCGATACCGGGTATTCAAACAGCGATGCTGACTTGATTTTGATGAATTTTTTTTCAATATCGAAAATGTTGTATTGGCCGAGTTCAACCCTATAAAAATCGGCGTGAATAATGCGATGCGACAATATATGTTTCAAACGGAGCTTATGCTGAAAATAAATTTCTCCAACCGAGTGAAACAAATTGGAAAAACCGGAATTTTCTTGTAGTTTAAGCAGATCGTTTTGTTCTTCGGTTTCAATTAGCGGAAATTCATAAAGATTTTTCCAGACGTCTGAATTGTCTCGCTTTTTAACATATGTGTATCCGTTTTGTTCGATGTGGAAATAATTGAAGAAGCGCTCTTTTTGAATTGTTTTTCCTTTTTTTACGGGGTAATTTAATACGTTTTTCTTTTCGAAAGCCAAACAAACGCTTTGCAAGGGGCATTCCGTGCATTTTGGCTGTTTAGGAGTGCAAACAAGCGCTCCAAACTCCATAATTGCCTGATTATGATCGCCGGGATGTTGTTCATCGAGAATGGATTGTGCTATTTCATTGAAATATTTTTTCCCGATTGTGGAATCTATCGGCGTTTCAATGGTGAACAACCTCGATAGAACCCTAAACACATTTCCGTCAACAACAGGGTAGGGCAAATTGTAAACTATCGACGCAACAGCCGCTGCCGTATATTCTCCAACGCCCTTCAACGAAAGGATATCGCTGTACGATGAAGGAAAAACCCCGTCGAATTTCTCCATAACTTGCTTGGCTGCCGTGTACAGGTTTCTTGCCCGCGAGTAATAACCCAATCCTTGCCAAATTTTCAACACATCGTCTTCGGACGCTTCGGCGAGCGATTTTATATCGGGAAATCTTTCTATAAACCGTAAAAAATAATCGTTTCCCTGATTTACCCGCGTTTGTTGCAGAATAATCTCTGAAATCCATACAACATACGGGGCTTTGGTTTCTCTCCAGGGTAAACTGCGTTTATGCTGTGCGTACCAATATTGTAAAAGACTGCTTATCAGTTTGTCGCTTTCTTTTTTATTCATTATCTTTGTGAAATCAGATACAAAACTACGTTAAAAACATGTTTAATCAAGAAAATTCAAGAAAAAAATAAAATTAAATCGTAATTATTTCTTGTGTTGAAAAAAAAGCTATATATTTGCAGTCCAAAAATTTAAGAATTAACTATATTATCATTAACATTAAAAAAATAAAAAAATGACTAAAGCAGACATTGTAAACGAAATTGCAAAGAATACGGGTGTAGATAAAGCATCTGTTTTGGCAACAGTAGAATCTTTCATGGAAGTTGTAAAAGATTCGTTAGCAAAGAATGAAAACGTTTATTTAAGAGGTTTCGGTAGCTTCATCGTGAAGAAAAGAGCTAAAAAAACTGCTCGCAACATCTCTAAAAACACAACAATCATTATCCCCGAACATAATATACCCGCTTTCAAACCGGCAAAAACGTTTGTTGCTCAAGTTAAGGATAATAATTAATTGCAAAGTACGTAAATTTTAAAAACTAAAGAAAATGCCAAGCGGAAAAAAAAGAAAAAGGCATAAAATGGCTGTTCACAAACGGAAAAAAAGACTAAGAAAAAATAGACATAAAAAGAAGAAATAGTTTTTTCGAAAGTTTTTTAAGCACAATTATATACAGGAACAAACTTAAAAGATTTAAATATCGGAAAAGTTTGTTCTTTGTGTATAAATATTTCAAAGGTGTTCGTGAGAACACTGCTTTCTGCTCAGAGGAGCAGAAGCCTAATTAATTCAAACATTTAAAAACAAAAAATTGTGGCAAGCGAACTTGTAGTGGATGTTCAGCCCAAAGAGATTACGCTAGCGGTTCTCGATGATAAAAAGCTTGTAGAGTTACAGCAGGAGAGCCAGAGTGAATCTTATGCGGTGGGAAACATCTATTTAGGCAGGGTCAAAAAATTGATGCCTGCTCTAAATGCTGCATTTATTGATGTAGGACACAAAAAGGACGCTTTTCTTCACTATTTGGATTTAGGGGTAGAATTTAACTCTGTTTCGAGTTTTCGGAAAACGATTGAAGATAAGAAAAAGATACCGTTGTTGCAGAAAATGAAACTGCAACCCGAAATAGAAAAAGACGGTTCCATTTCGGACAAACTGAAAGTAGGACAAGAAATATTGGTGCAAGTTGCCAA
>Ga0255342_1006658_pt1 | contig 10380 bp, 7 predicted proteins | sample wastewater_treat_3_FD_192416 | JGI IMG/M metagenome (GOLD analysis project Ga0255342, IMG submission 192416) | Wastewater microbial communities from Lulu Island WWTP, Vancouver, Canada - plant14 | ecosystem: Engineered > WWTP > Wastewater > Unclassified | place: Canada: Vancouver, British... | reverse complement strand
ATGTTCTCCTGGGACCCTCTATGGTATTCACCAACATAATCAACCCCCGCAGCGCCGTCATCAGGCGTGACCAGTACGTGACCACCATGGTCAGGCGCGGAGCCTCAATAGGCGCCAATGCCACCATAGTATGCGGCAATGAGATAGGTCACTATTCCCTCATCGGGGCTGGAGCGGTTATCACCAGACCCGTTAAGCCATATGCCCTCGTGGTGGGAAACCCCGGACGCCAAACCGGATGGGTATCAGAGTACGGACATAAACTCTCCTTTGATGAAGGAGGCCTTGCCGTATGCCCTGAGAGCGGCCAGCAATACAGGCTTTCCGGAGGAGAGGTGGCCAGGATTATTTAACTGTTATTATGCCTTTGAAAAACAATCTTATGAACAATGCACCCAGGAACTTCGGGCTCATAGGGATAGCCGGATATATAGCCGAACGCCATCTGAAGGCAATAAAGGATACCGGTAACCGGCTGCTCGCAAGCCTTGATAAATTTGACTGCGTGGGAAAAATAGACAACTATTTTCCCGAGAGCGACTTCTTCGTCGAGTTTGAAAGATTTGACAGGCACGTTGACAAACTGAAGAGAACCGGTGTGCAGCTCGACTACGTCAGTATCTGCTCACCCAACTACCTTCACGACTCGCACATCAGGTTCGCTCTGCGCCATCAGGCTGACGCCATCTGTGAAAAACCCGTCGTGCTCAACCCATGGAACATAGATGCCCTGCAGGAAATCGAAAAGGAGACCGGACGCCATATATTCAACATTCTTCAGCTCAGGTATCACCCGGTGATAATGAACCTGCATGAAAGAATAAAGGCCTTGCCGAAAAACAGGAAGCATGACATTGACCTCACCTATATCACCAGCCGTGGAAACTGGTATCACATATCATGGAAGGGTGACATCAACAAGTCAGGCGGAATAGCCACCAATATCGGCGTCCACTTCTTTGACATGCTCGGCTGGATCTTCGGACCGGTGGTCTCGAACAGGGTACACCTTCTTGAACGCGACAAAGCCTCAGGATACCTGGAACTGGAAAACGCACGCGTGAGATGGTTCCTCAGCATTGACTGGAATGACCTGCCAAATGAAGTGAAGGAAAAAGGCAAAAGAACCTACCGGCATATAACCGTCAATAATGAAGAACTGGAGTTCTCGGAAGGATTCACTGACCTCCATACCATCACCTACCGCGAAATCCTCCGCGGAAACGGTTACGGCCTGGAAGATGCACGTCAGGGCATTGAAACAGTATATCAGATAAGAAATTCGGCACTCTCCGTGCTGAAAGATGAATATCATCCACTAATTAAAAAATGATTATGTATGATAAACTTATGAAGAGGGAAGCAAAGCTCTCTCTCATAGGCCTCGGTTACGTCGGGCTTCCCATTGCCCTCGAATTTGCAAAAAAGATCAGCGTGGTGGGCTTCGACATCAGGCCTGACCGCATTGAACTGATGAAAAAGGGCATTGATCCCAGCAATGAACTTGAACACGAGGCGTTTGAAGGAACAGATATCAAATTTACCGCTGACCCGCAAGATCTTCGCGAAGCGTCATTCCACATAATAGCTGTCCCCACACCAGTGACCAGGCACAATCTCCCTGACCTTGAACCGGTGCTGAAGGCCTCCGAAACCGTTGGGCGCATACTGAAAAAGGGCGATTACGTTGTGTATGAATCAACGGTTTACCCGGGCTGCACCGAGGAAGAGTGCATCCCCGTACTCGAGAGGTATTCAGGGCTTAAATGCCCGGCTGACTTCAAGGTGGGCTTTTCGCCCGAACGCATAAACCCGGGAGACAAGAACCATACCCTGACGAAGATCATCAAGGTGACCAGCGGCTGCGATGCCGAATCATCCGAGAATATTGCAAAGACATACGAGATGATCATTGAAGCAGGTGTTCACCGCGCCTCTTCGATAAAAGTTGCCGAAGCAGCCAAGATCATCGAGAACACCCAGCGCGACATCAACATCGCCTTCATGAACGAGCTCTCCATCATCTTCAACAGGATGGGCATCAATACATACGAAGTGCTTGAAGCGGCCGGCACAAAGTGGAATTTCCTGAAGTTCTACCCCGGGCTGGTAGGCGGCCACTGCATCGGCGTAGACCCCTACTATCTGTCATACAAGGCCAAGGCAATGGGTTACCACCCGCAGATGATTGACTCCGGAAGGTTCACCAATGACAGCATGGGAGCATACGCCGGAAAGGAGACGGTAAAGAAACTGATTGCTGCCCGCAAGAGCCCCGACAGATCGCGCGTGCTGATTATGGGGATGACCTTCAAGGAAGATGTCACTGACATCCGTAACTCCAAGGTTATTGACGTGGTCAATGAACTGCGTGACTTCGGCGTGGAGGTTGATGTCATTGACCCGGGAGCATCCCAGGCTGAGGTAAAGGCCGAATATGGCATCGATCTTAAAAAAGGCCCCGAAGGAAAATATGATGCTGTCATTGTAACAGTGGCTCATAAGGAGTACCGCAACCTCGACGAAAAATTCTTCCTTGACCTGCTCAATGAAAAAGGTATCCTTGTTGATCTGAAGGGTATGTACAGAAACAAGATGAAGTGGTTAACCTACTGGAGCCTGTGATGAAAGAGAAAATAATAGTAACTGGCGGTACAGGTTATATCGGTTCTCACACTGTTGTTGAGCTGATAGCTGCCGGGTTCGATGTGATTATCATTGACAACCTGTATAACTCAGACATATCGGTACTTGACGGTATCCGGTCAATAACGGGCGTCACCCCGAAGTTCTATGATTATGATCTCTGTGACAGCCAGAAGCTGGAAGGGCTCTTCAGGGCAGAGGGAAAAGTTGACGCCATCATTCACTTCGCAGCCTATAAGGCTGTTGGCGAATCAGTCAGGAAACCGCTGGCATACTACCGGAACAACCTGACCTCGCTGATGAACCTGCTGGAGGCGATGGAGCAGCATAATACACAGGCGCTGGTCTTCTCATCGTCATGCACCGTTTACGGACAGCCGGACACCCTCCCGGTAACAGAGAGTTCACCGGTGAAGGATGCCGCTTCGCCGTATGGCTACACCAAGCAGGCCGGCGAAGTAATCATACGTGACATCATGGCCTCCAGGCCGGAACAGAAGGCAATATCCCTGAGATACTTCAATCCCATTGGCGCCCACCCGACTGCTTTCATCGGTGAGCTTCCGCGAGGCGTACCTGAAAACCTTGTGCCCTTCATCACCCAGACTGCTATCGGGCTCAGGGAGGAACTGAAAGTCTTCGGAACCGATTATGATACCCCCGACGGGTCATGCATCCGCGATTACCTCCATGTGGTTGACCTGGCGAAGGCTCATGTTGTAGCCCTGAAGAGATTGCTCAGCGGAGAAAACAAGACTAACTATGAGGTCTTTAACCTGGGAATGGGTAAGGGTGTCTCCGTGCTGGAGGCAATTGCCGCCTTTGAGAATGCCACCGGGGTCAGACTGAATTACTCCTTCAGCGGCCGCAGGGCAGGTGATATTGAAAAGATCTGGGCTGATCCCACCCTGGCCAACAATGAACTTGGCTGGAGGGCAGAGATATCTATTGAGGAGGCAATGGAGACAGCCTGGCGATGGGAAAACAGACTGAAAAACATGGAATCATGAACAGAACAATTCTCATTACCGGTGGCGCAGGATTCATCGGCTCACACGTCGTAAGACTCTTTGTGAACAAATACCCGGAATATAAGATTGTCAATGCCGACAATCTGACATATGCGGGAAACCTGGGCAATCTCACCGATATCGGAAACAAGCCGAATTATCTCTTCCGTAAGATTGACATTGTTGACAAGAAAGCTGTCAATGCACTTTTCGACGAGTTCAGGTTTGACGGAGTTATACACCTGGCAGCTGAATCGCATGTAGACCGGTCAATAACCTCGCCTGACGAGTTCATTCATACAAATATTATTGGCACGGTCAACCTGCTGGCTGCATTCAGGGATGTTGTTCCGGCCTCAGGCGCTGACAAGCGGTTTTACCACATCTCCACTGATGAGGTCTACGGCTCGCTGGGGCACGAAGGATTCTTTACCGAAGATACTCCCTATGACCCGCGCAGTCCCTATTCGGCCTCCAAGGCCAGTTCGGATCATATGGTGCGGGCGTTTGGCAATACCTACAAACTGCCATTCGTGATCTCCAACTGTTCAAACAACTACGGGCCAAACCAATTCCCCGAAAAACTCATACCCCTTACAATCAATAACATAAAGACCATGAAACCCATCCCGGTTTACGGGAAAGGGGAGAACATCCGTGACTGGCTGTATGTTGAGGATCATGCCTCGGCGATAGATGTCATTTTCCATAAAGGCAGGCCGGGCGAGACTTATAACGTAGGAGGTGACAACGAATGGAAAAACATAGATCTCGTCAGGCTGCTGTGCAGGATCATGGACCACAGGCTGGGAAGAAGCGACGGTGACTCGGAAAAGCTGATCACATTTGTGACTGACCGTGCGGGGCATGACCTCCGTTATGCCATTGACAGCAGCAAGCTGAAGCGTGAGCTTGGATGGAAGCCGTCAGTCACCTTTGAGCAGGGACTTGAGATGACCGTTGACTGGTACCTTTCAAATGAGAAATGGCTCTCAGCCATCATCTCCGGAGACTACGCGAAGTATTACGAGGAGATGTACGGGCAGAGATAATCTGCACTCAGCAGTAGCTGACTCCCTGGTTGGCTCCTTAACAGAGTGCCGGCCGTAACTGCCAATTGCCGGCTCCTGTTTTCCTATCCGATATTCCGTATCCGGTTGATAAGCTCATCTCCAAGCTCCGTCTTGGCCTTTATATGATCGAGGATGGCGAGCACCACACCGTTCTTTTCAAAATCTCCTCTCACCTGCTCAAAATCGCGCTTCTTAACCTCATCGTCGCCGTCAATGCCAAAACCAGTCATTGACGAGAGTGTGAACTCCTTGCGGGCATCTTCATAGAGCATCCAGTCAAGTTCAACCACACTTCTCTTCCATCTCTCCACAATGGCAATAATATCATCAGCGGTCAGCTCCCCGTTAGGTTTGCCGGTCTCCCCCGGCAGACGGTCGTAAACCCATGCCCACTGAAGGTTATAATAGTTCCCGTGAATTTTTTCGAAGCTCCGGTTGATGGCATCGGCGCTCTTCATTTCCTTACTCTCGATTGCTTCCAGAAGCACCTCTATAGAGCTGAGCGGTGTTATCAGCCCTGACATGTCTATCCAGTCTCCTGTACCGTCCATGGTATCCGGCTTCATCCTGTCACGGATCTCCTCATCAGACCTGAAAACGGTCCCCTCAAGCCTCTTGATCACCGAGTTGCCAATGTACTTGTCTATTCCCATCTGGTAGAGGGTTATGCCACGCGCGGCAGCAGAGCTTTTTATCCTCATCCTTTCATAGGCAATGACATCCTGACCCTGATTTGCTTCAATCAGTTCTTTCAGGAGGTCCCTTCCCCTTATCATCTTCCCCACGGTAAAGGGGCTGAGAAGGTTATAGTTGATCTGGTCTAGCTTTCTTGTATCCTTGCGCATATCACGTTTCGGCCACTTCTGTGCGTCGCGGATGGTACCCACCGAGCGCAGGTTGATGCCCGGGATCAGCTGTGACTCATAGCTTGCCTCGGTAAGATATGAGAAGGGAAAACTTGTTGTATCTACGTTATGGTGGTGCCGGCCCACCACCAGGGTGAACGGTCCTATCCGCGAGGGCCACAGCACAAATGAATCGGATGTGGTCTTCGAACCTCTCTCCATGATACCCTGATGTATCGGACCCAGCTTGTACATATGATTGCTCTGGTTTGATCCGCTGCCTGCGTTCATGAATGAGAAGATGCCTGCAATCAGAAGAGTTGATTTATGATGGGTTACCGTATAGGGTCCTGCAAAGATGGAGCATGCCTCACCGTGATACCCTCCGCAATTAGAGAAGAACAGGGAGTTCTCGGCTGAATACTGTTTTGAGAGGATGCACCCCTGGCCGATGAAACACTTGTCAATGACTGCAGCGTCATTCACCTTTGATCCCGAGCAGATGATGAAGTGATCCATTATCACATCATTGCCTATATGCACGGGGTCCCTGAATGAGCTGTTGACAGACCCTTCTTCCAGCCTTGAGACATCCTCTATCACGGCTCCGTTGCCTATCCTGACGTTCTTGATTGTGCCGCAGCCGGCGATGTATGAACCTGAGCCAATTTCGCCACGGTCTGACCTGACCCCTTCGGCATAGTCATCAATAAGCTTCTCTATCTCGGCGATAGCTGAAGGTCTGTGCCTGTACAGGGTAATGATGTAGGCCATGTGTGATGTCAGCCGGTCCCAGATGGGGACCTCCCTGCCACCGGTCTCGTTGAGAACTGCCACACGGGTTCCGTTGCCGAAAGAGGTGTGCCCTTCGGTTGAAATATGCCCGCAGTTCCTGATAACCACCCCCTCGCCTATGTCATAGTTTGCGATGAAGCCTGTTATATCAGTGATAGTGACGTTGTCAGCTATTGTGCAATTATGTATATGTGCGTTTTTTATGCCGCGCATCAGTGGCAGTCCGCATCTTTCGCGGGCCACGCCGTTGAAAAGGCCAAGCCTTACGGTGCCGGAGAAGGTGACATTCTGAATTCTCTCTGCATTGAACGGATCCTTGACAAATACACTTTCCCATGAGTTGCTCCGGCAGCCTGCTGCCTCGAGACCGCGAATTTCTCCTATGCTCAGACTTCTGTAACCTTCAGCCATTATTCCCAGCTTTAATTATTCTACAGTAACTGATTTTGTTAAGTTCCTTGGCTGATCAACATCACATCCGCGAAGGACAGCAATATGGTATGCGAGCAGTTGGAGCGGCACCACGGCAAGCACCGGGGTGAAGACACCGATTGTCTCTGGAACCTCCATCACATGATCAGCCATCTGACTTATGACCTGGTCACCTTCTGTCACAACGGCTATGATCTTGCCCTTGCGGGCCTTTACCTCCTGGATGTTGCTGACGATCTTGTCATATGAGCTCTCCTTCGTGGCTACAACCACCACGGGCATATGTTCATCTATCAGGGCAATGGGCCCGTGCTTCATCTCGGCAGCGGGATAGCCCTCGGCATGTATATATGAAATCTCCTTAAGCTTGAGTGCGCCTTCCATGGCCACCGGATAGAGCAGGCCCCTTCCAAGGTAGAGCGCATTGGTTGAGTCCTTGTATATCTTTGCCAGGGCAAGCGACTTGTCATTCGTCTTAAGCGCGATTTCAACCTTACCGGGAAGCGAAGTCAGTTCCTCTATCAGTCCGCGGTAACGCACCTCATCAATCAGACCCTTCCTGTAGCCTGTCTCGAAGGCAATCATTGCCAGTGTCACCACCTGTGTGGTAAAGGCTTTTGTCGATGCAACGCCAATCTCCGGTCCGGCATGGGTGAAGACGCCGGCATTGGTCTCACGGGAGATTGATGAGCCCACAACGTTGCAGATGCCAAGCACCAGTGCGCCCCGCTCCTTGGCAAGCCTGATGGCTGCCAGTGTGTCAGCCGTCTCACCGCTCTGGCTGATGGCCAGTACAATGTCTCCCTTTTTTATGATCGGATCACGGTACCTGAACTCGGAAGCATATTCAACCTCCACCGGTATGCGGCAAAACTCCTCGATGATGTACTCTCCCACAAGGCCGGCATGCCATGAGGTGCCACAGGCAACTATCACTATCCTGTCAGCCGAGGAGATTGCGTCAAACACGTTGTGCAGGCCGCCGAGCATTATTCCTGACTGGTTGGGGAGTATCCGTCCCCTGAAGGTATCATGTATAGCCCGCGGCTGCTCAAAAATCTCCTTGAGCATGAAGTGAGGGAAGCCCTCCTTGTCAATCTCGCCAAGCTTAAGGTCTACCTCCTTTACTTCAGGTTCAACCCTCTTGTTTCTGATAGCCTTGAGCACCATCTCATCCTTCCTGATTATCGCGAGATCATCGTCATTGAGATAAATTACCCGCTGGGTATGCTCAACTATGGGAATGGCATCGGAGGCAATGAAGTTCTCACCGTCACCCATGCCTATCAACAGCGGTGAACCCAATCTTGCTGCGAAGAGTGTGCCGGGTTCATTACGGCAGTAAACGGCAATACCGTAGGTTCCCTTCACCTTGTTCAGGGCCATGATGATAGCCTGCTCAGCTGAGAGGTCACCTTCGAGGTAGAGATGTTCCATCAGGTTGGCGAGCACCTCCGTGTCAGTCTGACTGGTAAACCTCACATCACGGCTCTCAAGATGCTTCTTGATCCGTGCATAGTTCTCGATAATACCATTGTGAACAACTATGAAATGACCCCTGCATGATACCTGAGGATGAGCGTTTATCTCGTTGGGCTCTCCGTGGGTTGCCCACCGGGTATGCCCCATGGCGATGGAGCCGTCGAAATCATTGTTGCTCACCATCTCTTCAAGCTCGCGGACCCTTCCCGCACACTTGAATATCTCTGTTCTTTCGCCATCGCTGATGACGATTCCGGCTGAGTCATACCCCCTGTACTCCAGCCTTTTAAGTCCGTTGATAACGATATCACGGGCAGGACGCGATCCTATGTATCCTACAATTCCACACATAAAGAAAGACTAAAAATCAGTACTCAATATATCGTGTAAGCAAACTCCAGCTTAAATGAAGGCTTTTTTTCATTGGCCCTGAAAATAGCATTCCGTGATCCGGCAAGAGGGAGAAAAAGTTCCACGGATGGTTCCTCTATCTCGCCGTTGAGGTATTTCTGGACGAAGGTGGTAATGTTGAAGAGGTAGTGGTCTTTGTCACTGTAGTATGTACCATCCATAAAAAGAATACTATGCATAAAGTCCGGTATGTACCAGGTTTTTCCGTCGGCATCGCGATAACGGACATAAACCCTCTGTGGCATGCTATTGTCAACCATGGTTTTGCCGTCAAGGATTACCGGGGCAATGATCCTCGCTTTGTTAACCGCAAGGTTGGCAACATCCCTGAATGCTTCGAGAGCCGGCATGTCAAGCTTTACATATACCCCATTGTATGACTGAAGGTATACGGCAGTGTCAGCGACGAAGTCATTGACATGAAGTATCTGTTTGTCGGGGTCTCCTTTTGTTCGGTCATGGGTAAACCTGTTATAGTTCACTGCCCTGTGAGTAGCCACAAATGAAAAAGTGTATCTGAGTGTATCAGATTTATAATAGATAGTTATACCCAGCGGGTTAATTTTGAGGTCCTTGGATGCATCCATTTCAACCATAACACTATTGGGTGAGCTTTTCATCATGCAATAGAGTCCCTTGAAATAATCCTCGTAGAATGGTACTCCGGCTGATAGTTTGGTGGTATCTCTCAGCAGGTATTCACCAACCGAGTTATCTAGTTTCACCCTTAATAATTCTCCGGCTTTCATTCTGGGAAGATCGTATTCGCCGAGGAATCTGATTGTGTCAGGGTCCTGACCTGAATAGTATTCATCGCCGTCAGCAAGCCTGGTTCCGGTTTCGCAGAGGCGTATCCGGTGGATTGATGTGGAATCATCGCCCGAAACAATTGAAGGGAATATGGCCAGCATAACGGAATCGATAACATAAGGTCTGGCCGGCCACTTATCCAGGAGCCTGAGCTGTGTCACGAAGTCACAGTATGTGTCACCGAAATACTCATCATGGATTGATCCGATGATCATCACCGTGCTGTCGTTCGAGACGGAGAGTTCGTCATACATGGTATATGCCCTGATCCCGATGGTATCGGTTGAGCCTATTTCCACGAAGTCGCTGTCAGGCAGCAGACCGATGCCTATTTTGCCGGGGTCCTGTGAACATGACAGCAATGCTGCTGTAAGCAGGGCGGAAAGGATCAGTATGATTGAAGGCGCTCCCCTGCGGGTATTGCCGGGTCTTTTATTTTGCAGATTCCAGAAGGAGTTTCTCATAAAAGTCATTGTATACATCTATATAATTCTCCTCTCCCTGGTACTCAAGCAGAGGCTTTCCCATGGCAGTGATCCTTTTCTTTACCTGTTCGTCAATCTTCTCGCACCCGAATATAATTCCGTCAGAGTTCTCAGCTGCAAGAGTTGACAGATTGAGAAAATCAGCACCTCCTTCTATAGACTTGAGAGAGCCGGTGTCAATACCGTCTGCCTGGAGCTTGTCAGTCAGTGAAGCATTTAACGTTTTTTTAAAACCGTTATTATAAACCGAATAGACTGATTTGGCCTTGCTGAATATCGGGTCATCGGAATAGAGTTTCCTGATATAGAGGGGCACCAGAGATGCGAGCCAGCCATGGACGTGTACTATGTCAGGGCTCCAGCGCAGTTTTCTTACCGTTTCAATAACTCC
>Ga0255342_1006655_pt1 | contig 10382 bp, 8 predicted proteins | sample wastewater_treat_3_FD_192416 | JGI IMG/M metagenome (GOLD analysis project Ga0255342, IMG submission 192416) | Wastewater microbial communities from Lulu Island WWTP, Vancouver, Canada - plant14 | ecosystem: Engineered > WWTP > Wastewater > Unclassified | place: Canada: Vancouver, British... | reverse complement strand
AGTCCAAAAATTCTCCCAATAATTCGGACTATCATTCGTAAAATCAAAGGTCGTATCGATATCTATTATGGAAGTAATCATGACTCTTTCTCCTGAACCAGTTGCGAAGCAACTGTGCGCATAACATATTCTACCTCAGAAAACCCTATAAGTGAATAATCATAAAATTCAGAAAGAATAAAAGCGCAATAAGCTTCGCGCAAGAATTGTTAGGCAGTTTTGAAGCGTGAATAAGTTTCTCTACGTCATATTTGATAGAAACATGATAAGCGATAAAGCAGCTGCTGTGCTTCCGTGCTTACGCCTCTTACCTGCTTTGTTTCAATTGCTCTTTGGTACTTGCCTAGAAGGCTTTTCTTTAGCGGAGCATTTAGACAAAGCGCAACGCCGGTTAGCTTCATGGCGCAGTTCCGTAAAGGATAGGCAGGCTTTTATGTCATCACACTATAATAAAAGCGATTTTATGCAGTTTTTGATTGAGAAATGCCATTTTGGCAACAAAAACTAAATGGGCCTGCTATTGGGTTGAAAGGTTTGAGTAATTATTCCACAATTGGGAGCAGAACCGTGAGCATGCCGATATAGGACAAAATAAGAATAATCTGAAGATAGGGCAAAATGAAGGCGACAAAAAAGGCATATTTCGCATGGACTCATAGATTTCTCAATTTTGTGTGGTGCAAAAAGTTTGTACAAGAAGCAAAAGCCGAGGGAAGTGTTCGAATATTACCTAGCTATAGAACAAAAAATTCTTTATATACTTGCAGTGATTGACCATTTATTGAAGCATTATTTTTTTCACAAAGGAAAAATCGTAAAAACAGAAGAGCGGAAAATAATCGATGTGCTGAGGCCTAATGATGGTTGTTAGCCTTCATCCCCACATGAAGTGAAATATACATAAGAGTCCTTGGATTGTTCAAAAACAGTAAGGCTTGTGGAACATAGATAGAATTCATTGCTTTTGGGGATAAAGAGGACCACCGTGTATTTTTCTTGTTCTGTCAAATACAATGTGTTGAAATCATAGATATGGTCTCCTGTAAAGAGAAATGTCCACTTAATTGCGTGGCAGGATTATGTTGTTGCTGTTTCATGAACATGCCTGCAGTAGTTTAATTATCTGGCTCTTGAGTCCAAAAGCCTCTTTAAAGCAGTATAATGGGGTATAACCACCAAGAATCTTGCGTGGATAGGAGTTCATGCAGTCTTGGATTGCTTTACTCCTTGTATGGCTCACCCGGATGAAATCGGTTCCTTAGCGCTCACCCCAGGAATATCCTCCTGTTCGATCAAGTTGTAGAGTGTCTTCACATAGATCCTTAAGCCCGAAGACCAGGAGGCTTCTTCATAGAGCTTCATGAGTACCGCATAGGGACTATAACGATCCCCACGAATCAGGGAGCCTTTTGATAAGAGAAATGTCCACTTAATTGCAGAGATAATTTCGTATTGTCCGCCCTACATTAACCATTGGTCTAAGCCGAGAACGAGTGATCCATCATAAGAGCTTGTGAGCTCTTCTAAAGACTGTTTTTGGCCGATGAAATTCCAGAGTCCTGCAGAATTTTCCTTTATGCTCCATTCCTTGGCTATCTTTAAATTCACACGAGAAAGGGCTGCAAAGTCTTTTATCGTTTGCCCAAGCTTACTTTCTTTCGAGCGCAACAACATGTATCTTGTCTTTATAAGGTGACTTGTCCCATTCTTCGCCTTGTAGTCTCAATGCTCGTCTGCCCTTACTTTATCTACTTCCTTCGTAAAGTAGCTCTCCATATGCCCAACAAGGGAATTGTCATTTCATTGCTTGTCCAAGCTTGACGGCCACACAGGACTTTTGCATATAGAATGCGACATCATTACATTCCATGCCTCGAGTATAGCAAAATTGTTACTTTCTATCATGACACTTATACTATGCACTGAAGCACTTTAAGATTAATATGATCGGTTAATTATAGGATCGATATACTCGTCAGATTGCAATACCGTATCAAACAACCCTATATTTTTTGCCTTATGGCGATTAATTCCGGTATATACTAAGCTTGGGTCTTCATAGCGCTTGAATTTATACACAGCATCGTTCATAAGGGCGCTGTTGAAGAGCCCAAGGCTCACCAGAAGCTCAAAATCGGACTTCGTAAGTCCCGTCACTTTTTTGAAGAGGCCTGGCTCCAGTTGTGTAATAACATCTTTAAGGGTTCTTTCGCGGTAGTCAGTGAGATAGAGAAAAATCGGTATGCGTGTTGCAAATTTAACAAGCTTGTCTTGGATTTGCTTGCGTAGGCTCTTATACTCCTTTTCTGCCTCAAATAATTCCTTCTTTTCAGCTACTGATAGCTCTTTATCATTTGCCTCTTTTTTCGCCTTTTTAACCGCTTCCGACTTATTAACAATCGTCTCAATATCATGATTGAGGTTTCGGAACCCTTCAATATTCATAAGTGCTTGCATGGCATATTCATTCGCCATAAGGCGCTTCAATGTTGCATTATCAACATTGACGAGGAGGACGCTTTCCCAACGACGTGCAAGCAAGGTAGCAGTAGTGCCGCTCATCGCCATATCCAACACACCAGCAGCATCGATCTGCTTCATGGAGCTGCCATCATAGGCTAGGACCGGCAGAAAGCGAATAAATTCCTCGACCTTTTCCTCGGGATTATCTTCGTTATTGGTGAGTCTGCAGCTATAGTCAGCAATCTGCCGTAAGGCTCGGTCAGGTGCGAAATCGAAGATGTAGCATTCTTTTTTGAGAATGAGTTCTTCATTAGGTGAGACACCATCGGGATTCTTAATGGTCCACGGGTTCTGCACTCTGAACGCAGCCTGAAAATATGTCTCAGGGCTTGTAGTATTTCGCAACATGAAAATGCCGGTCCAAGGGCGAACTGTTACGCCTGTCGTGAGTTTTCCGCAAGTCAACGTGATAGTTTTAGTTGTAAGCGGATCATCTATTGCGTCAAGAACAGGCGGGAGGGCTTTAACTCCGATTCCAGCACTCGCACCAGCTGCAACAATTACTTTATAGTCATGGAAAAATGCATTCTGACGTTTAGCAAGCAAATTCCTCATAGCGTAGCAGGCGGCAACGCTCGGCAAAAACCATAAGGTATGCGTGAGCACCTGCAAAAGCCGAATATCAGAATACGGTAATGGAGGTTTATCTGCCCCCAACCGCAAGTTGTCGACATTTGTCGGCAGATACGCACCGCGAATGAGATCGAGCCACTTTTGGACGGCGTCCTCATAAATAAAATGAGCCTTTTCTCCAATGCCTTGTGCAGAATAGAAGAGATTCAGATCAAACTCGTTAAACTCTCCTTGCATTGCTACTTCGCGAACTGAGTCTGGCAGCTGATATGTCATAAGAACAATCCGAGGCAAGGACGCATAAGGATTATCTGGCCCCTGCCATTCTTCCTTTGCCCTTTGTTCGTCAGAATATGTCCAGTTATAAATCTGCTCTTCAATGAACTCGCCAGTTGCTATCGCACGAAACGGCGTACCAGAAAGATACAGATAGTGATAAGCGGTTATTGGCAGAATGTCCTTAATTTCTTCATTCATATCTTTCAAAAATTCAGCAGCTTGTCCTTGTGCAAATCTCTGCTCTTCTTCATCCTCAGCTTCGAACAACTCTTTAGCCCTATCTCGCCACGCCCCATAATGATACTCATCAAAAATTACGCAATCCCAATTTATTGCATGAACCCACTCATTCTTCGTCTTTATGCCAGCAGTAGAGGGATTTCTTCCTAAGTAATCCTGGAACGATCCAAAGCAGACCATAGGGTTGCCTCTATTGGCTTGTTCATACGTAAGCCCTCCTGGTTTTATGAACTGCCAACCGACAAAATCTTTGTGGCAGCGGATATCTTCTTCCCAAGCACTTTGTACCGCCGGTTTAAAAGTGAGCACAAGGATACGCTTCCAGCCCATTCGTTTCGCAAGCTGATAGGCTGCAAATGTCTTACCAAAGCGCATTTTGCAATTCCACAAGAAATGTGGTGCTTTTCCATTTTCTTTTCTGAAAGCGCAAAAATACTCCATCGTTTTCTCTACTGCTGCCTTTTGTTCGGGGCGCATAGAGAAGCCAAGCGACCGTTCCTCCTCAAAGAGTTGCCCCTCTTTCACTGCATTGATCGCGGCCTTGACATTTTCGACTGTGCATCGAAACCATTCGCCTTTTTCGTTGTGTATACCATTGATTCGCAGCATGCGATGAACTTCGCGGTCAGTAAAACTTGTGCCGTCTTTACGGATTGCAGACTCTTCAAGTACGATACGATACGGCAACGGACCAGGCCGCAGCGTTGGATATTGTTCAGCAACACGTTCCTTGATGTCTTTCGTTGTGTACCCTATTTTGAGCAAACCCCTATACTGGGGGTTTGAATCTTCATAGGCATAAATTTTGGGCGCCAACTTGGGCCGAAGCGGGAAAAAGTCAGATCCCACAGTCCGCTCCTTCGAGAACTTTCTTGTAGCATGTCACAACTTGTGACGCAACTTTGTCGCAAGTTTTGTCATAAGTTTGTCGTAAGTTCATAAACCATCTGTAAGTTTGTAAACGAGCTTATTTGTTGAACCTTCATGTACAATGAGGTTCTTCTTGGCCATAATAGAGAAATCGCGCTGAAGAGTTCTGCGGTTTATGCCAGGATATAGGCGCTCAAATTCTTGAATTGTTATACTGCCATGCTGCAATAGATACAGAAGCGCAGAATGTTGTCGCAATGTAAGCTGATATTGCAGAGTTAAGGCATCAGCGCTCATTATTCTTTCCGCTTTCTGACGTACCTCCACAAGCTGAGTTGAAAGCCCTTCAACAAAATACTCTAGCCATGGCGTCATATCAAGATTATTCTCTCTAACACTCTGCAACGCATGATAGAAACTGCTTCTATCCCGATCATAATATTCACTCAGTGTAAAGAGACGCTTAAAATCATAGCCTGCTCGGTACAAATAGAGGGTTGAAAGCAACCTCGATGTTCTTCCATTGCCATCTAAGAAAGGATGGATATGTACGAATTGGAATTGCGCTATGCCACTCACGATAACTGGATGAATGTCATGTTCGTTTTCCAGCCAGCCCACGAGTTCAGCCATAAGAATGGGCACTTCATAGGCTGGTGGTGGTGTGTAGAAAATAGCACCTGTAGAAGAATTGACCACGTAATTCTGGATCGTTCTATATTGTCCAGGGGCAGCAGATCCGCCGCGCACGCCTTCTACAAGGCGCTTGTGAATCTCTCGAATCAGACCTTGAGTGATGGGAGCTTTGGACTCCAAATACGATGAGACAAACTCAAATGCAGAGCGATAGTTTAATAGTTCTCTTGCGTCATCAGGATCGACTTCTTTAACTGCCTCACCGTTTAGCAGTTTCTGAGCTTGAGTCAACGTAAGATGGGTGCCTTCAATATGAGTTGTATAATGGGCTTCAAGTACCAAAGCCTGTTGCTCCATCTTATGAATCCATTCGGGAGAGAGTTTTGCAGCATCCAGAAAGCCTCGAGTGCGTTCAATGAGTGATAAAGCTTGGGCAATTCTGTTTGTGATTGTAAATCGAGGGCTGAAAACGCCTGATGTCACAGGGCTAATCCTCCTCTGATGGATGTTCATCTCCATTACTGTGTTGGTCGTTTGTATCCATTGGCTTGATCTTGGATTCAATAAAGGCGATCTCGTCTTTGGTAAGATCATATCGTTGATAGAGCTTCTCATCTGTCCATCTTATCTTGAAATCAAGCAGTGGCACGAACGCAAACTTATCTTTGAATATGTCTTGCGAGAAACAAAGTTGAGCAACCAAAAATCGAACGAATTTGGTTCGCAAGTAACCGGCTAGGTTTTGGGCTTCTATTCTATTGGCAGTCGCTCCGACCACGAGATAGGTTTCTGTGCAAATAGTTCCAGGTGGCAAAATATCTACTATGGAAAAAACTCGCCTTTGCCCATTCTTGTCAGCTAACCCAGCATGATCGTAAGATACTTTTGATGTAATCACTTTCCATGAATCAATCATCTCAATACCAACACTAATATCCTTTCGACTATATGGTCCTTGACCGCTCTGCCATTTTAGGATTAAGTCCCCAGACTCCTGAGGTCGTACAAAAGTACGAAGCCCAAAAGGTTTAGCTGATGAAACCTGCTTACTCATGCTTGTCTCTTTCTTTGCGAGTACTTTTCGAACAATAGAGACAGCCTGGCTATGCCGTATAAAAGTAGGGAACTCATCGAGTTCTCTAACCGTGACAATTCGTTCACCATTATGAACGTTTGTTACCTCGCATGGACCATGATAATCTCGATCCCAGAGGAAATAGCAGACACCGCCTGCTATATCCACGCCCGGGAACACTTCTGATGCATCTTCAAAGTCAACCAATTTGCGTATGCGCTTATCGGAAAGCATTTCTGCCCTAAAGGAATCAAGCCCTTTCCCACCGGCAAACCAGCGCGACGGAATAATCATGACCAGAAAATGAGGATTAAGCTTTTTTGCTTGTTGAATGAATTTATTGTAAATCGGCGTCGCGCTTCTTCCAAAGCCTCCGTCGCTCAGCTGATACGGCGGATTTCCTACAATCACATCAAACTTCATATGAAAAAGCTCCTCTGGTTTGTTGCAATGGATGAATTCATAAGCGTAGCTCTCAAATTCTTCACCACGGTTGTAGTTCTGCTCATTTGCGCCACAAAAGGTACATCGGCCATCTTGCCAGGTATGCTTAATACGATGAAACTGTATGTTGCCATCTGGGTTATCGAACTCAGTACAGATTGAATAGCTGCTATTAGCAGTTTTTGAACAATAAAGCGAGCGGCGAGATAAAAGACCTGTCAATTCAGTAATCGCAATGCCAAAAAGTTGCTTAATCATTATGTGATTGATGCGTGCCTGTAGATCAGGGATCTGTGTCTCGAGGCCTTTGTTGAGGCGTTTAGCGATCTCTCTTAAGATAACGCCGGTTTTGCTTGAGGGATCTAAGAAGCGTGCCTCTGGATTCTGCCAAAGCTCATTAGGCAAAAGGTCCAGCATCTGGTTAGCCAGTGTAGGAGGAGTAAACACTTCATCGCTCGAAAGATTTGCAAGACATAAAAGAACATCTGGATTATAGCTACTCAGAGTAGGCATGCGCCACCTCAAGATAATGGACCTGAGGAAACTCCTTAATTGGTTCCGGAATGAATATTTCTTCGCCTTGATCAGAGAAAAGCGGCAAATCCCTCATCGAACTATGATCCAACAACTCATGAAACGCAAAATCGCGCCGTTTAAGCATACTGCCACTTGTAAACGACCACTCCGAAAAAACGATTGGTTGAGGCTCCGGGAATACTGTCTTCAAAGACAATGCATCACCATGAATGATATTGCGTTTGAGAATATATCGAGCAGCCTCTCTATATGCACCATTTGCTGTCTTTGAGTAGAGTTGCGTATAGGATGCATTGAAAAGATCAAAAAGCCGGTGCCGACATTCTTCTACATTATCTTGGAGAATATCGATTCCATAAATTGAAGAGAGCGCCAGTAGAGCATAGCGTTCGTATTCAATCTGGCTTTTTGAATAGCGCGAGAAAACAAGAAGCAGTTTTCGCTTAAGCACATCGATTAGAAAATTGCCAGTACCACAGGCTGGTTCCAAAAACCGTGAATCGATTCGTTCCGCCTCTAGTTTTACAAGGTCGAGCATTTCGGTCACAATCTCTTGGCTTGTCAGAACTTCAGCAAAGTCCGTGACTCGGTCTTTAGACGTTATTTGTAATTTTACCTTTTTCATAAAAACTACACAGCGATTATTGAAGAGATAAATCTATAACAAATAATGCATCCCTTCCTAAATATTCATTTACCAAATTGATTATACTAGGAGAATATAACGATAGCAAGATTTGAAATTAGGATAAATTAAGATATAAAAAGCTAGTATAGTGTCCCCCTCATCGTTTAGACCCTATATAATCAACGAGGAGAGGCACACTATAGCTTCGCGAGAGCAGAAAAAATGGTCTGCTGCATAGAAAGTCGTAATAACTTTTTTTAGCAGCTGCCCTTTTTGTCAAGACCATTTGTTGATGGTTTTAAGGCGGATCATTTCACGACAAGATAATGCGCCATTGCAGCGCGATTACTTGGCAGTATTACCATGGCAACCTGTCGGAGCTATCAAAGCTGGATAGCGGCGAACAATATCTTTTACAGCAAAAGATTATTGGCTGTATGGTATCGCTATGGGCGATAATGAATGCGCTGGAAGCAGAGCACGAGAACAAAGAGGATGTTGCAGCAAGTAGACAAGATATAGAAAACCACTAGACTGGAAAACCATCGAGATTTTATGACGGACATGTAGGCTATATGTAGACTGCGTATGTTCTAAAAGAGGGGAACTACTGATAACAAAGGCTAAAACTATAAAACAGCATGGGGGTTCAAGCTTCTATTGGAAAAATGAGAAGGGATTCTTTGTAGAGCACGTTGCTGTAGCAAAACTGCCTGTCCACTATGGAGGCTTTCGGTATTACTTTGTCTGTCCCTATTTTCATAGGAGACTAAAGAAGCTCTATTTTGGAACATGTGAGATCGCCTGTCGGCACTGCTTCAATTTAGTCTATCAACGGTGCCAAGAGAATAAGAGTCTTTTTATGAACTTGACTTCAGCTGAGATTTATCGAGCGAAAGCAGAGCACCTCCGAATGCATCGCCATCCGAGACTCGCTAGGGCTTATGAATCGAAGGCTGAGAAATATGATGAGCTCTTTTGGGCTGATGCGGCAAAGGATATAAATAAGGCGTATAGAGAAACCATGTCTATGAAGATGGTCGATTCCCTTGAAAAAGAATTAAATGAGTTCAAAGAGGGGATTGATGGTAGCTAAAAGTGCTCTAGGATGCGCATAGCAGGGCTACAGAGCATCGCTTTGCATGGATTTGATGGAAAAGAGGGACGGGCTATTGCAAAGTAAGCGACTGATAAGGGGCTATATTTTCAATCCTTGGAGCTTCCTAACTATCAATATGCCAAACACACACAAAAGCACGCAAAACACACGAGGACAGTATATAGCACGCTTGCGGGAACATACTATGAGCAATAAACTATAAACAAGATAATAGAAGCTAGCTTAATGACACTCTATGGATTAAAGACAAAAGTTTGCTAGAAGGGGCTAAAGGAGGATAGCATGAAAAAAGCTGTCATAGTTATTGTCATTTTAATCGCGTTATTGTATTGCGGTTGCAGCAATGTAATTACAGATAATCCTATCCAAGATAATGAGTTAAAAGGAAAGATCGTCATAATATTTACTAAAGAGAAGGGCATTGAGGCATCGTCAGCGAAGACAATACCTGCGGACACCACTGCAATATATGTAAGAGCTTGGAACTCTTCAGTTAGCGTCCCTGTTTCAGTTGATGTATCTACTGATCAGACATCGGCAATCGAAATTGCTGTTCCTGTAGGAACTTATACTGTAGATGCTTTTGCAGTAAAGACAGTATCATATCAAAAACGTATAAGCACCTACGGATATAAATCTAATATAGATGTTGAGGCAAATCAGACCACAAATGCATCAATAACTTTGAATGTTCCTGATTTATCATTTACATTTAAGGATATCAATGGAAATGTTGTCACAGAATTAGTTGGCGCCACGCAATATACCGTTCAAGCTTCATCTTCGACTTTTTCATATATTGGAAAGCAAATCTGGTAAAGACAGAACCCCATTCTTGAATTTTTATGATGGTGCGACTTGCCTTCTGGATGATTTTGTTGTTTCAGGCCAAAAATCATTTACTTCTCCAAGTGTTACAGAAACAAAGAATCTAACAATGAAACCATTTTTATTCTTGAATGGAGAATTTAATGACATACTATATTTCTATCCTGGCGATCAAACCATAAAGGTTACACCACCATCAGGGAGCATTATAATTGGATTGAATTAGCTCGATTTCTTAGGCATGAACTCACCATCGAAAGATCATTATGTAGTGCAGTGCAATAACCAGAGAATATGACCAGGGCAAGCTTTGGGAGCTTTCAGAATTGGACAGTGAAGAGCACAAACAGGACGCAGCACTGCAAAACATTGAGGAAAATCATGCGCCGTGTGTAGAAAATACGTAGGATAGGAAATGTTCCAAATGAGGGGAAATACTGATATTAAAGGATTTTCTATGATTAGGGCATGGGGTTCAATTCCCCCCACCTCCAGCTTGAATTCTCTATTCATACACGCTAGATTGTTCAAAATGGATTTGTGCAATCAAAGAGAAAATATATGAATATCTCACAGGAAAGCGTCGCTTTGCAGCCTCTTAACTTATGTGTTTTTTGCGGATCTTCAAC
>Ga0255342_1006653_pt1 | contig 10389 bp, 13 predicted proteins | sample wastewater_treat_3_FD_192416 | JGI IMG/M metagenome (GOLD analysis project Ga0255342, IMG submission 192416) | Wastewater microbial communities from Lulu Island WWTP, Vancouver, Canada - plant14 | ecosystem: Engineered > WWTP > Wastewater > Unclassified | place: Canada: Vancouver, British... | reverse complement strand
GGTCTTACTGACTGCTCTTGACTGCCAAATCCCCCATAGTATGTAATCGCTTCTTCGTCGGAGTATCGCTATTCATTACAACATGTTACATCTGTTGCTGAACCGTATTGGCGAAAGTCCTGTCTAAGATGTCTTCAAAGAAACCCTGCGCTTCCCGGTAGGCCACCTGATAGCCGGCCTGGATCGCGGCATGGGCAACCGCTTTGGCGATGTGGCTTTTGCCGGTGCCGGGGTGGCCGATTAAAAGCGCATCGTCGGCATACTGCACAAACTTGACGCTGATCAGTTCAAGAATCTCCCTTTTGGGGAGTTTCGTGCTGTGTGCCCAGTTAAAATCATGGATGATTTTCCGATCATCGAGTCCGTCACGGAAAGACGCCGCTCAATCAATCGCGATTGCCGAACATCCAGTTCATTCTGGACGAGCTGCGTCAGAACATCAGGAACACTCGGATGTCTGCGTCTCTGCGCTTGCAGACACGGGGCCTGAAGCGTCTGGGCCATGCCATGCAATCGCATATGCCCAAGGGTTTTTTTACTTCTTCAATCGTTTGCATGCCTTCTTCTTTCAATTATTAATGTGCCAATAGGGCGGTGATTTGGTGTTGACAAGCTCATTCCCTTCATATAAATACCTCATCTCTTGATGAATGCCGATGTAGCTCAGCTGGCAGAGCAACTGATTCGTAATCAGTAGGTCCGCGGTTCGAATCCGCGCATCGGCTCCATGAAAACAAGGGGTTAGACAAATCGCCTAACCCCTTGTTTTTTGCTTTGCTAACCTATAGCTAACTTATTCTGTAATTTTTTATGATTTTTTGTGATCCGCCGCCGGTGATCGAGGCTTTACTGTTCCGTTCATTCCGTGAAGTGCTTCCGTGCCGGGTGATCCGTTGTCGGTGGTTCCGATCCGGGCCAGTATACCGCCGGCTTTCATATTTGGCCCTAGTTCAACGATCGACATTTGGCCTGGGTGATTCCCTGTCTTTCCTGGTTACATACACAGGATCGTGAAGGGTGAAGGATTACCCGGCAAGGTTGATCGTTTGTCATCCTGAAGACGCCGCCGGTGATCGAGGCTTTGCGGTTCCGTTCATTCCGTGAAGTGCTTCCGTGCCGGGTGATCCGTTGTCGGTCATTCCGATCCGGGCCAGCGTGCCGCCGGCTTTCATATTTAGCCCTGGTTCAACGATCGAGTCTTGGCCTGGGTGATTCCCTGTCTTTCCTGGTTACATACACAGGATCGTGAAGGGTGAAGGATTACCCGGCAAGGTTGATCGTTTGTCATCCTGAAGACGCCGCCGGTGATCGAGGCTTTGCGGTTCCGTTCATTCCGTGAAGTGCTTCCGTGCCGGGTGATCCGTTGTCGGTCATTCCGATCCGGGCCAGCATGCCGCCGGCTTTCATATTTAGTCCTGGTTCAACGATCGAGTCTTGGCCTGGGTGATTCCCTGTCTTTCCTGGTTACATGCACAGGATTGTGAAGGGTGAAGGATTCCGGTAAGGTTGAAAGGTTGTCATAATGGAGGCGCCGCCGGTTATTCCGAATCGGGTCAGCGCCTCCGGTAAATCGTTGATTTTCGTTGTTCTGGTTATGCGTCGTTTTGAATGTGTTTATGTTTTAACTCAAAAAGATGTGCTTCAATTTTTTCAGCAATTTTAAGACCTGCTTTGGCTTTTTCCTGGATGATATTCGCCATTGAATGTAGTGGTTCGCTTACTTCATCTTTATCGAGTTTTAGTCTTTCGCTGTCGATCAACTCAATAGTGTAGGTTACAAGAAGCTGGCCCATTGTGTCAATGTGACGAAGTAAATCTTGCATTTCGTGAATATCAAACATGTTTGAGTTCTCCTTTCAATCAATAGTTAAATTAAATATATCAATATATAAATATTTAATCGATGTCAATAAATATTATCTTGATCTATTGGCTATCTTGAATTATATGTGTCCTCATGGAAAAGAAAATGTTCACAACCCAAATAAATAATGAATTACTTAAGGAATTTAAGAAGCGTGCAATCGACCTAGAGCGCCCAATAAATGATCTTCTAGAAGAAGCCATGACCGATTTTTTAAAGAAGTCTGATAAACAAACCCGAAAACAAAAATAACTCAAATCATTCATTGCATACCGCCGGCTTTCATATTTAGCCCTGGTTCAACGATCGAGTCTTGGCCTGGGTGATTCCCTGTCTTTCCTGGTTACATACACAGGATCGTGAAGGGTGAAGGATTTACCGGCAAGGTTGATTGTTTGTCATCCTGAAGACGCTCCCGGTGATCGAGGTTTCGCGGTTCCGTTCATTCCGTGAAGTGCTTCCCGTATGCTTCACGGAATAACCAGCCAGATTTTAGCGGAAGGTTCAATCTTAGGGTTTGTTCGGATTGCCTCATTATATTCTCGAACATTCTCATAAGCACGAGCCAAGCGTCTGGCAATTTGCTCAACCGATTGAAACTCAAGCGCGCTGTGGTATAGGTGCTTAAGGTTTTCCGCTGCCTGATATTCCCAATCCATATACAAAACCATTGATTCTGCTTATCCCCGCACCTCTTATGAAAAACCGTCCCGGCAAAAAAATTGCTATTATTAGCCCTATCTTTTTCATGCTCTATAAAAAATCGACGGGTCCTTCCTGGACTTCCATAATACGGGTCATTCGCTCCACGGCATTCAGCCAGCGATAGAAGAAAATAATTGTGGGAATTTGGGAATCATGCCCCCTAGTCTCATAAGTCTTATATTTACGAAATCCGTGATCATGTTTCCCATTCATCCGAAGCAACGTCACTTTTGCCCGAATTGACAACCTTACTTTCACACAAATTGATTAGGGCGTGACGAATTTCATCTTTTAATATTTGGCGCACCCTGTCCGGATCGGTTTCTGCGGCAACGATTTCGGTGATTCTATCCGGTATGCTAAGCATCGCGTCGCGGGTTTCCCGAAAAACTGTAAACGTGGCGTCAAGAGCAGCTTGAGCATTTATCAACTCTCCCTCTTCTCTTTCTTTTTTCATCTTTTCGCGCGCCGCTTTATATTCCAATAAATTATTTTCCAATATGAGCCTTTTGGCCTGTAATGATGATAAATCCTCAAGGTTTATTTTGCTCTTTGCGGATAGCAACTTGCTGTCAATGGTGAGCTTCAGGAATGTTTTTGCATATCTTTCTATATTGCGCTTCTTATATATTCCGCCTTTTTCTGGCAGAAGTTTCCCCTCCGCCGCATGACGATATAAGGTTGCTCGTGAAATTCGCGCGCCTTGGCTCTGAAGGTATTTAAAAACATCGGCCAGTTTTTTAAATCTCAACTCCGCAGCTTCATGATCACCGGGTTCAGAAATGTTTTCGATCCTCTCAATGTTTTCCGTTATTGTTTTCTTATCCATTTTTCTTTTCTCCTTTGTGATATGTTATACAGCTTTTCCCGCCGCTTTTGGTTTATTCAAGCCCCGCTTCGATCCAATCCCGGATATTGATTCCCTGTTGCCAGGCGTCGGACGGGTCTTTCCCAACCGGCGGCGGCCAGCGGATGACTTTTGCGCCGTATGCTTCCGGCCAGAATTTCCAGGCGGCCCGCGCGCCTGCCGGATCATAATCAAGAGCGTTTAAGATTTTTTCGGATTTTATTAAAAGGTTATGTGCCGCCTTATCTGGTTTTAGCTGTGCTGATCCCATAGCCACAACCCCGCATAAATCGCCCGCTTCCTGCCAGCAAAGCCAGGCGTCAAGTTCGCTTTCGACAACCATAAAAACGCCGGTGACCGATTCCAGAACAAGCGGTGACATTGAGGAACCGGCAACAATCACATAACGCGGGCCATCTTCACTATGCCGCCGGATACGAAGCCGCCGCGTGCCTTCATTGCCCTGCAAAGGAATGACGATTCCTTGCGGTATCCATAACCGTTTCGGTCGTCCGTCCCGATGCACCTCATGAGGCAGGCCCCAGCCGCGACGATCCCGGTAAATGTCTTCCCCGTGTTCGCCCGGATTCCAGCCGATCCCCGCCCGCCGGATCGTCTCTTCATTCAACCCCTTGCCCGATAGAATGTCCCGTGCAGCCTGGCCTCCCGGTGTCCGTAATTGCGCCTGGCTCCACTGCAAAAACTTCATTGCTTTCTCTGACCACAAAGGCGGCGGCGCGGTTTCCGCCCTGGGGGTGAAGCGCGGCGGCCCTGTGTGTTTACGTTTGGTTTTTTTCGATGGAGCGGAAAGCCTTTGTGGTTTTTCGATCCCCAAGAAATCAAGAGCTTCAAAATAGGCAAGGTTCCGCGTGTCCCGAACATACTGAATTGCGTCACCCTTTCTTTCACAACCCCGGCACCAATAGCGCCCGCCCCTGTATTCCGGCCAGACAAGAAAACGATCATTCCCGCCGCACCACGGGCAAGCCCCGGCATATTCGCCGCCGTGTGTCCTGGCAACTTTCTTGAAGGTGTGACCGTCTGCCTGTATTAAAGAAAGAATGTCTGTGTTCATACCTTATTAACCTTTGGAAACAATTCACCGACAACCGGCGGCGCTGGCCTTGTCTGTGCCGCTTCAACCCAGCGCGCGCAAGCAGCCCGCAAAGAATCAAAGTCCGATCCACCGTTAAGGATTGCTTTATAAGCTCGACTGACCGCAGCTTCCGCAGCCTGGGTTTCCGGGGTGAAGTAGAAAACCCCGCCGGCTATAATTTCGTCCCGTGCTGAAAAAAGATTCTTGTCGGCTTCCAATTCACCCGGTAGGGGATAGTCACTGCGTCTTAAATTTATGGAAAGGCCCGCGCCCGGCGCTTCGCCCGTTTCGCGTATCGCTTCGCTAATCCATGCTTTCAATGCCATCTTTTTTGCCTCTTTTTTTACTCCCGCCCATGTTCAACAAGACAAGAAAAAAACCCATAGGGGGGGTATGTGTCTAAAATCGGTTACTTTAGTTACCATGTGTTATGTTTTTAATATCATTGGCAAATATACAATATTTTGAAAGCCTCGTTTAGTTACCTTCAGTTACCAAAACAGTTACCGGTCACATTTCTGGTAACTGAAGTAACTAATGGTAACTAAATATTTTAAACTTTAGTTACCGGCTAAGTGATAGATATAATTAACATAAATAACCATTTTCTTAATTGGTAACTGAAGTAACTGATTTTTCATATACCCCCCTGTCTATTACTTTCAACACACGAACGGGTTTTGAACCAATTTTAACCAATAAAGAGCTTTGCCCTGAAGGTGCCGGAATGATGATACCGCGATTTTTAAGCATCTTGAAAAAGGTTGTTTTTGTAAATGGGAAGTGTGTTCCCTCTGATATGCAGCGCCGCTGAACCATAGACCATATGGCGGTCGGCAACAAAAACAGGCTTGATGCATCATACCAGCCGATTTGTTCTCCGGCGCCGATACGCTCTCCAGAATGACCGGGTAGGGGCTCGAGACGTGCCTGGCCTTGTAAGAGAAGCGTTGAGATAATTTCAAAAAATAATGCAACCGGATCATCTTCTTCTATCCGCTGTTGCTGTTGTTTGGCCAGCTGCCGGAAGATGTCCCAACCCTCGGCAACTAACGCAAAGGCTGAGTCCTGTGTCATCGCGCCCTTTTCACAAAAAAAAGAAACCGCTGTTTCCAAGGCAAAGCCCATATATGCGGCCTGCTCGGGGAGCTTCTTATGAAAACCATCTGCCGCAGCTTTTGCACGCAATTCGCGGAAGCGTCCAGGAAAGGTTTCTTTGATTGCGTCCATGTTTTCACGAACCCAACGAATATATGCAGCCATTGCATAGGGCAATTTCCCGGCGGCGGCTTGAACCTCTGAGAGTGGACCCCTCTCAATCGAGCCATCCGTCACTTCGATGATACAAACACGGGCCAGTGTGCTTTCAAGTGTTGGCTGTTCTTCGGCCGTCATGAGCATCATGCCGCGCGGCTCATAGCGCCCGCGCTCTGACATATCGGAGTTTAAACGTCCGCGCGCCGTCCGATTGGAATAGGCGCGGATCATTCTTTGGGCAATGCCTTCTTTGCTTTCGGCGGCCCGTCTATTGCTACTCGGGTGAAAATCATCGATGACGTGTAAGGTGTCTTTAAGTATGAAGGATCGTTTTTCTAATATTCCAGGTGTGTCTTCAAAATTCGATAGGCAATCCGCGCCGCCGAAGTTTCCGAAATGGGCCAGAGCCAACAGCGCGACAGTGGTCTTGAAGGTTCCCGATTGTCCAAAAAGGTAAAAAGAGAAATTCGGCATGGGGTTCAAAAGCGTTGTCAGCGGGGCTAAGTACACCAGACAGAAAAGCGGAATGGTGACGGCCCGGCTTCCTATATCGAGAAGGCGTAAGCTCGCTTCCAATCCATTCTTTTCGGCGGCTAGAAAATCGGCGGCGCCTTCTTGCCTGTAAAAGGGGGTGAGGGGGAGGCTGTAGCGCTCAATTTCACGGCTTAATCTTACCGATACTTGCGGCATATCCGGCCCCGTGCCGATTGCTCCGCCCGCGTGAAGATAAACCCATTCACCGTTGATTTCGCGCCAGCCGGTATGTCCATAATGGGTCTTGACCGGTGCGTTCGGCGAAGCCCTTTGTATGGCGTATCTGATGAATTCACGAACTGTATAACTAGGTTCAAGGCAACAACGTGAACCCCATTTTAAAACCCACGATAAGCCCGGAAACTTTTCCGCCGGTATGTCCAGTTTTTGAAGGGGGATTTTGTCGAACAACCTTCCCTCCACGGTGAAAAGGTGGTTGGTGTCCTGGCCGTCATCGATTATGTTCTCTTCGGTGATACGGGCCGTGAAGTTACAAAGCGGAATTGGAAGCTCCTTACCTTCCTTGGAATATTTTATCCGGCACCAATAACCGTCTTCAACGGAATAACGCGATTGATTGATTTGGCTGCTTTTGTTTGCCGGTATGACGTTTTCTTTTTCCTTAGCGGCGCGTGCCTTAACCTGTTTTTTGATTTCATCAGTATTTGGTTTACGTTCTTTAGGTTTGCTCATTGCCTCCGTCCGTTCGATTTTATATTTGGGTCATGTGATCTATCGCGCCTCCGTGAGATCGTTTAACCTGGGCGATCCTCGCGCGTTGATATTTAATTTAGGGTATCTCCGCGCCACGGAAAGCATCAACGCGCGGCGTCTTCTTTTGGTAAACGATCAATGATTTTTTTCCACGTGATAATTTTTGATTCTAGACCTTCTATAATTTTCCGCGCTATGCGAATATTGGTTTCATAGGCGGCCCGGTCAGTGACGAAGGGCTTTGGGTTCGTGGGCGGTGTTTTGTCACTTTCAACTTGCGATTGAATCTCCGCGTTCTCTAAGATTAACCTTGTCCATTCCTCCAATTCGGCCCGCAGTTCCGCAATGTTTATTTTTTTCTTTGTCATGGGATTTCCCTTTCAATACAGTAAAAAGTAATAAAAGAAACCCCGGAAGACTTCTCCCGGCACACGATGCCGCCCATAGCCTCGCGACTACGGGAATCTTCTCGGGGGTTCTATTTTTAAATATGACAATCATTTTTCGTGTCCTGGAGTTGGTCTAAAAAACTGCCACCGGGGAAAGCTTACCAGGCTTCGCATCCGGCGGCAGTGTAACCCGCGCGGAAAAATCGGCGCGGTTAGGGAGTTAAAAGCGCCGCCAGCAGTGCCGGGTCTTCCACCCAACCCTCTTTCACCGTCACTGACTTTATGTCGGGCAGATTGGCTTTAAGCTGTTCTATCCTGGCAAGATCGCACTTGGCCTCAACCACCTTCATTTCTTGAAGCTCCTTCCAGGCGCTTCTGCAATAATCAATGAAGCCGCTAATAGCGGGCTGTGTCGTGTGAATGATTACTTCTGATTTTCCGGACAGCTTTTTAGTCTTATCCGCGACATTTCTTAATGGTTTTTCTCTTGCGGCTACATCAATCTTCCCATTAAAGAACTCAATTGCGTCGTCTATCGCGCTGTCATAATTTGTTCGCAAGTAGAATTCATTCTCTGTTATTTCGCGATCAATACGGTTTTTTCCCTCACGCAACGGAGCTAAGCGCTCGCCCGTGACGTGGTTCAACTCTTTTTTTTCATCTTCCAGGCGTTGAAGATTATCTTTGAAATCTTTCATAAGATTTTCCATTTTCGAGTTGATGTCCAGGGCTTCTTTTTTCAATCGCGCACAGGCCGTTATTGCCTCTTGGCGTTTATTTATTAGTTCTTTACTCTGCTTATGCCGATACTCATTAACAAGCTCAGAGTTCTTTAAAATTTCAATTAACTCGTCATGTCTGTTCATAGTGTTATCCTCTTCTTAGTTATGATGGCCCCGGACGGGTTTAACTATCCGGGGCTCTTAGTTTAGCTCCTGGTTTCTAATGCAACAAACGGACTGACCACCGCGCCGGGTTCGCCCTTATATGGGGTTATCGGCGTGGCATAGCGCGGTTGACCATCAAAGTAGAACGTGAAGCGAAAAGCATTTTGGGCGTATATAAAATTCACATGGATGCTTGCCGAATGAATTGGCAAGCCTCGATCGGCGGTCACATACTGGCTGAAATCGCACAGCATAATATCGCCAACGGTGCCAAGGGTAGAACACTGCTCGATCTCAAAAACGGGAGCGCCTTTGATGAACATTCCGCCCGGGCCGTAAATGACACAAGATGCAGCGGCGCCGTCATTGACAACAAGCTCATCGAGTTGAGCACTAACATTTCGGTTGATGAGCCAGACCGCATTTTGAGCGCTGCCATGATAGCAAGCCCACATTTTGCTGATGTTCTTGGTGTTGATGGTTTTTGCCGGCTGGCCGGACTCTTTGCTGACGGTCACCAAGCAAGATGCGTTCAGTACGCCCAGGGCTTCATTCACACCACTGCCGTTGATTATTTGATCTTGACATACAAAGGCATACTCTTGAGCAAAGGCTTTCCTAAGCTCTGCGGCCAAAAAACGCGCGTCTGTTATTTCATCTGAAGCATAGTATAAGGCAGTAAGTTTTTTCGGCTCCATGCTTGCGATCCGAAGCTTAGGGCGTGATGCAGTAAACTGATCCAGTTCCGCCGTTGTATAAACGCGGATTCCGCCATGTCTGGCACCAGTGGCGCGGCTCGTTTCATCAGTCAAGATAATATCGGTTTTTTGGGCCCCAGGTGAAAGGGATCGCGAACCGCATCTTTTAAGCACTTCGGAATTGTTATAGCCCGCGGCCAGAAGATCAGCGCTGGTTTCAGCCTGTAAAAAAAATCCTCCCTCTGAGAGTGTGCCTGCGGTCAAGCCGCCTGTTCCTGCGGTCCGGTTATCGTAGCGCACTTGTGCATCCACGATCGACATGTTACGATTTTGGGTCATTTCCAAACGCAATTTGGCTGCCGCAAATGCCTTCGTCTGCATGCCGTTTTTCGCGACCTCTCGGATGTCCGAAAGCTGTTGTGCAAGTGCCGAAATGCTGTCTCCCTTGTAAATGGGGTGCTCTGGGGCTGTTGCTGGTTTGTAATGGTTGTTATTCATTTACTTCCTCCTGTTAATGATTTTAGGTGTAAAGGTGTGATAGTTTTTATGAAGGCCGCCCGTATGGAGCGGCACCTCTCCGCGTTCATAAATAGAGCTCACTAGTTTAAAGTTTTCCAAGCATAACGCTTCAGCCTTTTTGCAAACCTTCAGGTAAGAGGCTTCAAGGGTTTCTGTTGAACCTCCAGCTTTACGCGTACGTGATATTTCTGTGAGTAGGCAATTCGCGGCCATTCGCAGTCCAGCCATGATTTGGTTGTGTGCTTCCAGGGTGTCGATCTCTTGTTGTGTCATCGCGCACCCCCGTCAATTAATTCTTTCGTTAAGACCGGGTTTGATTTGATGAACTGGTCGATTATTTCCACCTCATAAAATCTTTTTCTTCCGACTTTGTAAAATGGAGGGCCTTTTTTTTGATAGGCCAGGTTATGTAGCGTCCCACAAGGTATCCCGGTGCGCTCACTTACCTCCTTAGTGGTCAAAAATTTCTTTTTCATTGTAGCCTCCTTTTGCTGTGTTGTGTTTCAACTTGATCACAGGTTAATCAAACACGCGGCAAAAAACAATCAAAATATGCAATGATTTCAATATGATAGACATTTAACCTAGGTTAAATGTTAATATTGGGAAGGGTTGTGAAGGTTGATTGTTTTAAAAATCGGTGTTTATTTTTGAAGTTATTATGGTGAAATAAAGGCGCTTCGACTGTTGCTTGATACCCCTGCCGCCGTTGTTTTTGCCCTGGCTGGGTATGAAACACAAGCAAATTGCCGTCAATTATTACTCCGGCAATTAAAGATGTTAATATCACGCGGCATAGGCAACTTTCGGATGCTTGAAGTAATTGCGAACCTGCGCCGGTCTTTTAATGAGCGTTTTCATAAAGGAACGGGTTTTCGA
>Ga0255342_1006649_pt1 | contig 10393 bp, 8 predicted proteins | sample wastewater_treat_3_FD_192416 | JGI IMG/M metagenome (GOLD analysis project Ga0255342, IMG submission 192416) | Wastewater microbial communities from Lulu Island WWTP, Vancouver, Canada - plant14 | ecosystem: Engineered > WWTP > Wastewater > Unclassified | place: Canada: Vancouver, British... | reverse complement strand
AACTTTTATAAAAAAAAAAATAGGCCCCAGATTATGAGGCCTATGATTTGCTCAATCTTAAATTAATAAAGAGCTTCAGTTATATGACTATTATAGTCCAGTACGCCAATCTTTCTGTGAGTCTGTAAAGCTAACCTTACAGACTGCAGCGGCGTTCATAATTGTGCCTCCAACGCATTCATATGCGAAGAAGCTCAACATATAATCTTCAGTCTTCGAAGACAACGTTACATCGTCAAGAATCATGAAGTCTCCAAGGAATTTAGGTTCAGCGAACATATAAACGTCCTTGTCAGCAACAAGGTCCGTCTTTATCGTAATGGCCCATGGCAGACCCATTATTGTACGTTCCGCAAACCCGTCAACAAACAGCTCTTCAGCTAAGTTACCGCCAATTTCTTCCCTAGGCAGTCCAACAACGTCCCAAATCAGGATGTTATTAACAAGCGCTTTAGCAGGGTTCAAATGGCGATTTGTAGATGGAAGACCTTTCATAGCATGAGAGATCGACTGTCTGTTAAGCGCACCAGCATTAATATACTGACAGCTGCCTAACAACGGATTCGGTGTATTAACCGTTCCGACGATGGTCTCAACAACCAACATAAACTTACGATCCTCTTCAGCCATGATATCTTTCAATATAAAATCGTTCATGATCTGACGAATATCCATCTCATAGGTAAGCAGATTGTTAACATCCGCATAGTACCTACGGGACTCTATTCTATCAAACATAACACGATATCTTGGCGCTACGAGGTAGTTATCCATCGGTGTCGTGTTAAACGGCAAAGAATATGCTCCTGCCGAATTTGGTTCCATATCTTTTACGATAACCGGTTTCTGTGTATCTACCTGACGATCTAAGTCGGCCGGAGTTACTGTTGCCGGATTAAAGAACCTACGAGTAAACCCATCTTCACGCAATCTTAGACGAAGATAATCAGAAGTATTTTCTTCAGCCTCTTTGCGGAGCATTGGATCATCCGAACGAAGAGCGTTAATAACGCTTTCATTTGAAAGCCTTACATCATACTCTTTTGTATATCCCATAATTTATACTCCTATATTAAATAATTATTATAATGAACCTTACGCAGTCGCTGGCAGGAACATTGTCCAGAAACGCAGTGTGGATTTGCCATACTCATTAGTACGGGTACCGACACTTACGCATCCAACAACTACCTCGTTCTGATAAGGCGAATCTGTACAAATCGTAACTTTACCTATATTTGATCCAGTTGCCGCCGTTAACATGTCGTTAGGGTTATAAACCCCAGCCACAAATTCAGTAGTTTCAATTTCAAAACCACCGGTTGCAACTACAGCTGACATAACTCCACCGGAAAAGTTTCCGATATCAGAGTTAGCATCAAAATCGTTAATTCCCTGTATTGCAAACATAGGCATAGGTCTGTTAGCTGTAGCTCCTACGGAACAACCAGCTACTAACTGACCTGAGCTATTAAGTGAACAAACACTACCTTGATTAATCAACTCACCACTACGCGGAGGAGCGTTAAAGTCAAGCCTATTCATAAGCGAAGGCCCTTTAACAACCACGAGGGAGTGATCGAACATTTGAGAAGGTGTTAAACTACCTGGCATAATTGTATCTCCATATTTAATTTATTATATTAGATGAAAACGCTCCATAAACAAACGGTCGGATGGTCGCATAGTCTGTTTAGGAGTGCGAATATCCCCAACAGGCGAACCTATAGAAGATGTTCTAATTTCAGACGTCTCTGCTTTATAACGTTCAGCTACTTTCTGAAGTACTTCTAAAGCCCTATTAGGATCTCTATTAAAAGACTCTATTAAAACTTTCGATTCAGTTGGTTTTATAAGTTTAGCGTCAACTAAGGCAGAGGCCGTTTTCTGTAAAACATCTTTCTTAAGCGCAGGCCGAGAGAGTAAGCTATCTGTAAGCTCTACATACTCTAGTACTGCTTTCTTAAATTGTTTATCATTCATAACGCCTCTTTTAAGCTAATTAACACAACATATTTTTAATATAGTTCTTTATGAGGCTTCTCCTATAAAAAGCCTGCTTTTCTTCAGCGCCGACTTCAGCACCAGCTTCAACAGCCGCCTGGACTATCTCTTCCGGAGAAACTCCAGCATTCTGTAACTCATCTACTACCTTAGCAGCTTCTATAACATCTTCAGGAGAGACTCCCTGAGCCGCCATTTCTGCGGCAAGCGCATCCAACTGTTCAGTACCTTCAGCAAGTGCTGCCTCAGGTGCATTTACAACCTCTTCTGGCAACACAGCCGCAGGATCTTCCTCTGCAATCTTATTTAAGAGCAATTCCGCTTCAAATGGATTTCTTGCAAATCCTGCATCCATTAAAGCAGCCATATCTTCTGCTTTCTTTTCAAATCCTCTTACCCAACCTTCTGTAAAACTTTTATAAGCCATATTAGCTCTCCCATTAAGCATATTTACCTCCGATGCTTGTTTTTTGAAATCAGCTATGTGCGCTAAAATAGCGTTACCTAAACGCCTCGCACGAGCCTCTTTTTGTTGTTCGTTAATATTAATTTGATTATCCTGTTCGTCAATTCCTTCATCTGCAGTTAAAGCGTTAGGGCCATCAGCACTTTCGTTAACTACAGCGTCCTCTTCGGTAGGAATATCAGAATTTGGCGCAGAAACACCAGCAATATTTTTTTCAATATCACTGTTCTTTTCTGTGCCAGCCGCACCCATACCGGGTTTCTTTTTTACTTTTTTACCCTCTGAGGCAGATGCAAGCGTTTCGTTAGCCCTTTTTGTTAGAGGAGCTAATTTTTCACTTGCAACTTTCTCATAGAAAGTATCAAGCATGCTAGCAATTAATTCGTGATTCTTCATTTATCCCTCTGGGTTACTTAATATCATTTTACCTATTACTAATAGTACACATTTGTGCAATTGTCAAGTTTTGTATTTTATCAGGCATATGTTCTGCAAAAGACGCTATATATTTAGCATACTCTCTGGCTAAATACTTAGACGCTGGCGTTCTATATGCTGATTCCTTCTTTAATGAACCTTTTTTAGGCTTACCAGTTATAATATAACGCATAATACGTATTTCGACTGGCTTATCTTCCAATGAATTTGCCAGCTCTAATTCATGAAAATCTTTTGTAGAAAGCCCGCAGGAACCATGAAGAGGCTCATAACTACCATCCTCAATAAGTGAGCCCAAAGATTCTTCTTCAGCCAATAGCCTATTAAAAATACCAGGCAGTTCTGCTTTAACAGCAGGTATATCATTTTCTATTTCACTATATCTATCGCCCAGTAACAGTTTAAAAAATAATTCAACAGGCAGCACTATTGATCTATTTTTAAACTCTCCAAATAGAACCTGCGGGTCTATATTTAATAATTTATCAATTAAATCTTTATCAACTTCTCCAAAACCAGATTCCGGACAAAAAGCTAATTGAACATCTTTTAACGGACCGCCACACGATTCAGCTAAAATCTTTTTCTCAATAGAAGCTAGTTTTCTTATTACATCTAACCGCTTAGGACTCTTGTTACTATTGTAATACGCTATAGTACGAACATCTGGCACAAGTCCTTCCAGTTCAGCCAAATCGGCACTAGTAAGAGTACCTGAAGCAACTTTACGCAGACCAAAAGCTAACTTATCAGCAGGCCTAACAACACCACTAATATCATGAAATAACGGCGCATCATTTATAGCACTAATCTGATGCCCTTCTTTACTAATAGCCAACATATTATTATTTAAATGCTCACAATAATCTGAACGCTTACGATGCTTGCTAAGGCAATAAGAACAATAATCATATGGAACGTCCGCTGCTATAGAAAAATATATAGGCTGCTCATTCGCCATCTTTTCTAACTCTTTCTCCCATATTTTTTCATCAACCCCGACTATTAACTCTCCTCGATCCATTACTTCATTATACGCAGCTTTAACTATATACCCTGACGGCTTACCATTTTTATGTTTATTTTGATGATTCTTGTAGACGGCACCCATCTTCTCAAAAGTATCATTATGATATTTCTTCAAACCACCATCTAACATAACAGCAGCAACAGAAGGATCTTTAGGCCTTACTGCTCTATGTAATCTTGCTTCCTTAATAAAAGCATCACCGTTGCTATTCGGACCATATTTTTCTGCAGCTCCAGTAGTAATAAGATGAATATAAGAATAGCCTTTCTTACGTTCAAAACTATCTAAATCTGTATCAAACAACGCCGCACGTTTCTGCATATAACGTTTATCTGGACCTTTAGCTGTCATCTCAATTAAAGAAGCAGTAGGCATTCCAAAATCAAAAGAATCAGGATAAATAAGTTTAGAAATCATTTGTGTAGCTCCTTATAAATCTGAAGTGCTTGTAAACCATCCAATACTTTATATAAATCCCTAGAGAAATCAAAATAATCAATACTACTATAGGACACATGCCCCGCATTCCCAGGCTTTGGATGAATTACTCCTAAATGATGTAAAAATTTAAGATCATTAGCATCTAAACCTTTAATAGCATCTACATCGATCGGAGGAGTCGGAACAGACTCATGACCAGAGCCGCTAATTTGAGCCTTTATATATGAAGGCTGAATTCCACTAATAGCTGCAATAAGGCTAGCTGGCAACGCTTGTCGTTTACTTGCACGCTCAGCAAGAAATGTAGATTGCTTTATATCAGAACTAAGGCGATAATCTCTGACCCTGCTTAAATTGTAAGCCAATGTACCTAATGTTGGAATTTCATTTGGATCAACAACATTACCTTGTATCAGCTGCTTTCTAACTAAAGCAGTAAGCCAGCTCTTAAAACGAGGCTTTTGTAACTCCGGCATTGTGCCAGTAATAGCATTATAAGCATCAGCTATCTGATTCAAGGAATACGACTTTAACGCTGGATCTCCTGCAATATCCAAAAAATTCTGTGTAGCATCTATAGCTCTAAGTTGATTAAAGAAAACAGGATCTAAAACTTTATTCACCTCTTTATTGCCATAATCTTTAGTTCCAGCCCGTGTCAAATAATCAATAACAGGAACCTTAGATAACTCAACTACAGAAGAAGCCGCAGATATGGCAGGATTTGCAACGGACGCTACAGCAACAGGTAAGGCCTCCTCAAGATCGGCCTTTTTAGTAAAGTTTATTTTTTTTTTTAAACTACGATATTCTTCAGCTTTTTCAATAGCTTTAGTTAAACTTATATACGGCTCCTTATATGGGAAAACAGCATGATAAGCAGTCTTCTCTATCTTAAAATTTGTATTTAGTTTAGCTGAAGCTATCTTCATTAGCTGGATACCGTCTGAGCCGAATTTGTTACAAATTAATTTAGCAACCTTCTCCAACTCCGGCTTCTCCATGCGCGACATTACGTCGATAGCCTGATCCAAATATTTTTCAGACTCTAGCCTAACCTGCTTAAGCTGACTTTCAGCATGCTTTTGCATATAAGAAGCAGAACGCCGGTCGGTTAAATTTTTCCTATATTCAAAAAAGCTTCTATCGTATGGTGTGTTAGATTTAGCACTTGCTGATTTCTCAAAAGATTTAGTAATAACAGGTAAGCCTAAATTAGAATAATCTTTATTTGGAATCTTAAGTGTAGATTCAGTCTTTATAGAGGCTTCCTTATTATAATAAACACTATCCAAAACTTTATTAATATCAATTAAATCAAACGGCTCGGCTCTCCTATCAGAAGCAACCTTGCTAAGCATATAAACACTTTTAGATTTATTAAAAGCCTCACAAGACCGCTTAAGCAACTCAGGGGTAGTGTTTGCTTCGGAGGCGGCTTTAATCATAGCATCGGTTGGTCCCATTCCGCTTCTGGAATAATAAATAGCTTTCTCAATAAGTCTAAAAACTTTCTTCTCTTCCGTACTAGATAGCTTTTCAAAACTCATTTTAAATCCTCTTCACTATATTTTTCTGATTTAGTCTCTTCCCGGCTACCTAACTGCTCATCCCCTTTATAAATAGCTATAACCGCTTCAAGATTTTCTACTACTTTATCATCATATAGATTATTTTTCAAGTCTGCAGTATCAGTAGCACTGCTCTTGGAATCTAACTCTATAAACTTTTTAATATCTCCAGCTAATAAAGTAGCCTCTACATCAGCAGTAGCAGCATTAGCTGTATAAGTCTTTTTAGCTGTACGCTTAATATGTTCAGTGACTGCGTGCTTACGAATCCACGCTATAGTATCATCATCTACCTGACCATGTAAACACATAGCGGATAGTTTATCTACTCCGCCATGTAACGCACATACCTTCCACGCATATCCTGACTGTTTTAAATCTTCAGGATAATGTGACGCAGGCTCCAATACATACCGCTCAAGCCACATATATGCCTTATTATCTAAAGCCTCTCCTACATCAAAAAAAATGTGTCTATACATATCGTAAGTAAATGGGTCTAACTCTTTACCCATATTCTCTACGATATATTTAGAATCAGCTCCAGCTAAAGTTGCCGCCTCAATACAAAATCTTAAACACGCCGGTGCTATATTTAAATACGTATCTACAAGCTTACTTAAATATGGAAACACTACTCTAATACGCTCTTTCTGTATTTTATCGCCAAACCATAAACCTAAAAAACGCACCAGCTTCATTACAGTCACATCCTCGCACGGGATGTAATCAGTTTCTCCTTTTACTAACTTCGAATGCTCATAACATGCCCTATCCCAGCGCCAAGAAGGTGAACTAAAAAATACTTCAGTTCTATTACCTCTTTTAGCCATTTAGATACCAAGGTTATAAGATAATTCTCCTGATGTAGCATCTAATACAGAAACTGGTGAAACAGACTTCTTATATAAGAATAATATTAAATCGCTTAAATTCTTAAATACATCACGTAAGGAAGCCTCAAGATCAACCATTTCAGAAGATCCGTAACGTTCACGAAATGTATCATTTTGCCAGTAGAATAAGAACAACAACCTGCCGACTCTATCCATTCCTCGTATTAAGTCAGGCAGGTATTCTTCTACCTGCTCAAGTGCGGAACTTCTTAAAGCTAATGTCTTAAGTACTGAAACATCAATAACCTCCTTCTGACCTGAACGTGCTGCAGCTTCAATAGCAGCAATATCATCATTACTAACTCTACCACCAATGACCTCTTCTGTTATCTCAAGCGGAGAAGACTGTGCTGCAGTGCTTTCTATCTGCACAGGAGTTAAATTAGCGTCCTTAATAAGATAACGCTCAGTATGAGGACCTACTTTAGAAGATGCCTCTTTAACCATAAACTTAGCTGTATCACCAGATACATTATACTTCAATACCAGCTCACGGATTGCAGCACTCTTGCTAAGTGGACCACTATCATAGTTGTTACCAGATATAACTATATTTATACCATCAGAATAGAGCTTAAGCGGTTGGATATCAATCGAACCTTTTATACTAGCAAGTATAGCTGACGTTGAGCCTACCGATACGCTATCTACTTTAAGTTTAACATAACGCGCAGTACGCGGTACAAATATCGTACCACCTGCTCTATATAACACTCCATCATGCTCTGTAAATACTAAGGTTCCTTCTAAAAAATCATTGTAAATAACCTCTAAAGTATTACCTATAAACTTACTATTAGCCTTAGCATTACATTTAATAGCATTACCTTTATGATCAAAAATAATAAAGCCATCTATATTTGTAATCTCTTCTTTAAGCTTAGATATAGGTTTACCTTTGGTACTAAATGAAGAATTAGGATCCGAAACAGTAGCAAGAATGTCTTTAGATGCTACTCTATTTGCAGTATCGGCACCTGGCTTAAATATATATAAAGTATCAGGATTAAAGGCAGTTTTGGTAGTTGACTTAGTAGCTATGGATTTAATTACAAGCACATCAAACTCTTCATAAGTCCCATCCGACATTAAAATAGAATATCTGCCAGATCTTTTAGGCGTATTAAGGCTAGAACGAGGGGAATCTTTAAATACAACAGCTGTATCTTTTCGGTTATCTATAATATAAAGACCATCCCTAAGTAATTCAGATTTAGCTTTATCATTTAATTTTTTAGCATCAGGGGAATCTTTAGTTATAATCTTAACTGTAACTTCTTCTGTAACAGTGTTATCTTTATCATTCTCAGCAGCCTGTTTAGCCATTGCCGTCAAATCGGCCAATGAATAATGCTCTAATAATGCATTAGCTACATCAGTGCTCTTATTCATAATATACAAAAGCTGAGCGGCCGCTTCTTTGCCCATTCTTGGTATAATTTTACGTAAGTCAATAGGATTTCTATAGTCAGGGTGACTAAACATACCTGCTATAGTATCAGTATCTATTAAACTATTAACACGGCTACTTGCAGTTTTTATTATTCTAGTCTCAGGACCAATTAAACTTACAGTACCAGGTCTTCCTTTTTCAGCTATAAGCTTTTCATCCTGCATAGCAACTTCAGCTAAACTATTAACGCTACTATCTTGCGTAAAACTGATCCAGTTCTCTTTGCAAGGAACAAAAATATGCTGTTGCTGCAGATACATTAAGTCTGTACCTTTAATACGACCATTAAGATAAAAAACCGGAACATAAATCCATTGTTTACCAAGCTTAAATACCATTACGCCAACACCTCGGGTGTCGTCGTCATTTTTATCTATAAGCTGAAAACCTACTTTATGGTCCATCAGCGACGGCGCATCTTGACTGAGTTGCGTATCTGCCAACTGACTCAAACTAACTTCAAATGAAGAACCTGCCATTTTTATTCTCCTATATCTTTATCTGCTATATTTAATAAAGTCGGATAATATGAAGTGCTATTAGCATCACTGTATAACCCACGCTGAGCTGCTGCAGTTAAACTACTTTTTAGCTTCTCACCTGCTAATCTCACTGTCCAATCTTTATCATAACTTAAAAAAGCCTGCGCCCTTACTGTCATCGGCTCAAATGGCGGAGGATCTTTATGTACATGTACCACATCAATACCAGCCTTCAATAATGTATCTGCAACTTTAGGGGTAACTCTAGTCCCTATCGTATAATGCAAATAAGGCTTTTCTAAATATAAATTACCAGCAGTTGTGACAGATTTCAAGGAGGAGTCTGGCCTAGGCTGCCAAGAAGCAGCTAAAGTATCATAATCAACTACATCATCAATTAAGTAACCAGCATAACCTTCAGGCTTAGTTATTTTAGCTTTAGATATAAAGCCTCGTGTAAATAATTCAATGTTCCGCCTATTAGTAGTAGCATTTGAGTTTTTTAATAAATCTCTAAGCTGATTTAAAAAATAATAACGCCCTTCACCCAATCCTTTATATTTTACAACTAATGCAGGGTTTGGTATACCCTCAGACAACACATCACCAGCCTCAACTTTATCCCCAACCTTAACTTTTAAGCCTACACCCTCAGGAACATGATAACGCACATCATCTACAAAAATAAAATTACCACCCTGTGGCGCCTTAGCAATTCTTTTAACAGTACCATCTTTTTCAGTTAGAATAGCAGCATCTATAAACTCTTTAGGCATCTGCATAAATTGATTGATAAGACTGTGACCCTCTAACGTTTTACGTTTAGATATTTTAGTACCTGCGTGTTTACTGCCTATAGCCGATTGAGTAAGCGGCTCAACAAATGAACGTGTAGCATTAATTCCAACAGCCTCACCTAATGAAGGAAGTTTACCGTGTTCACGTATACCAGAACACTTAGAACAAACACCTTCAGCAGCATCACAGGTTATAGCACTCCGCACTAATATATTTTTACCAGCTAATTTAGGTAAATGCTCTTCTCTAATAACCGTTCCTGCCGTCAAATCACCAACATCTTTAGCTAAAATAGCACCAACGTTATCAGGATCATCACCTGCTACGATTAAACCACGAGTTGTGCCGCAATCTGGAGAAGTTGCTATAACCCTATGGGCAGCATTAGTTAACTGTCTTGCTAAATAACCAACCTTAGCTGTAGCAAGCTGAACATCTGCATTAGATTTACGTGTACCATAAGACGCAGCCCAATATTCAAAAGGAGACCGACCTTCAGCAAACCCAGATAGCCCGGTTCTAGGTATATACTCACCCTCAGAATCATTGTCTCCAAAACTACCAATTAGCATCTGCTGAACCATTTTTTCTCCTTTAGCACCTCCTCTAGCCCCACTAATAATAGCATGAATCATAGCATTATTTTCCTTCAATGCCGCATCCATAAGCTTAGCTGGCAACTCTTTAGAGGCGGAACTTAATAACTCCTGCATAGCTTTAACTTTTTCCGCGTGGGTTAGTATATCACTCTGCTCGATCTCATATAATTTATTTTTAAAATCCTGCTTAAGTTTTTGAACAGAAGCAGGTAGTT
>Ga0255342_1006638_pt1 | contig 10411 bp, 10 predicted proteins | sample wastewater_treat_3_FD_192416 | JGI IMG/M metagenome (GOLD analysis project Ga0255342, IMG submission 192416) | Wastewater microbial communities from Lulu Island WWTP, Vancouver, Canada - plant14 | ecosystem: Engineered > WWTP > Wastewater > Unclassified | place: Canada: Vancouver, British... | reverse complement strand
GGTCTCTTCATTGCTTAAACCCCTACCTTTTTATAGTATGATAATCATTCGATAATTTTGTAAACATATAATTAACACACTTAATAATTGCTTTTTCATCACCCACCAGGCCCCCCTTGGTAATTAAAGGCATATTGTGATAAGTACCGTCAATTATTCTTCCATAGACAGCAAGAGGTAGAACTTCATCCTTAACTTCAATGGCAGCTGCACCTAAGGCATTGCATACGGCAACCGTTACATCCCCTCCAGAAATATAGAGTCCTCTAAGCAAAGAGTTTGATTTTTCCAAAGTTTTGACTGTAATCTCAGCAAGTCCCCCGGATATTTTCTGAGATACTTCATCTTCTGATATTTTTTCTTCCTTGGCAATCATCCTCAAATCCAGTATGTTGTCTTCACTTAAAGTAGTAACTCCTATAACTTCAAATTCCGATAATCTGCTGAGCAGCTTATCAACTGCTTCATTTATTTCTTTTTCCTTCGTCTCTTTATATAAGAGATTCGAAGCATTTACCTCTACAATAAAGGTCTTATACTCCATTTTAAATTCATCAAGCTGTTTTTTTGTTAATCCTGATATGCTTCCTATTGTCATCAATACTTTTTTGCCTTTTTCTCCTTCGGGTATGTCCAAAAGCTCAGCTGAAAGAGCAGCTGTAAAAGGTCCGGGGTCTGCGGATATAACACTTAATCCGGTATTTTTTACAGCCCTGGCGATATTTATAATATCATCATTTGTTGTTGCATCAACAACAATTATCCTGTATCCCTTTCCTATTTGGTCGATTATCGAATTTTTAATTGAATCTGTTCCTTTTAACACTTTACCCAGTTCAACATATCCGATTTTCTCTTGCATTTGTTCTTCAAGCAAGTTAACAACCTTGGAAGTTAAAACAGGGGTTTTAGGATCTGTTGCAACAGGCGTCTTTTCAAGAGGCACCTGATGAACCATAAGGTAGCCTCCAACACAAGTTCTTCCGGAGGCAGGGAATGACGGCACAACAATGGCATAAGTATCATCTTTAACATTATCTAATATAGCTGATATCTCGGCGCCGATATTTCCCCTAAAGGTACTATCGATTCTTTTTGAAAACAAGGTAACATCTTCATCTTTGAAAAATTCAACTATACTTTTAACTCTCTTGTATGCTTCTTCTCTTTTTATGTAAAAACCACGGCCAACATTAAAAAAAATGCTATGAATCTTTTCATCAATTAATCCTCCTGTTTTTCTTTTTTACTAAATTGGACAAAAAATAAAATCATGCATAATAAATAGTTTTTAATATCAACTCCCTCACTAAATATTTTTTTTACTTATATCGTCAAATATCTTAAAATGCTTCCATACATCAACAGAATGCTTAATGGCCTTTTCTCCTGCTTCAAGGTCTCTTTTAATTATTGAGTCAATAATTGGCCTGTGGCAGCTGAGTGCTTCTTGTCCAAAAATTTCATCTCTTTTGTCTTTATAAATATTTGGGACATATAAATCCATTACTAAATTATAAATAGTTTGTACCAATCTGTTTCCTGTTGCCTTGCCAAGTGCTGTATGAAACATTAATTCCGTTTCAATCAGAACTTCATCTTCAAATTCTCCCAATTTAATTTTTTCAGCAGTATATGCATATGCCTTTTCCAAGCTGTCAATATCTTCTTGTGTTGCATTTTGTATCGCTAATTTTATTATTCCTAATTCTATCACTTCTCGTAATTCTTTTAATTCGTTTACGTCACCCTGGCTTATTATTAATCTGAAGAGCAATGGGTCAAATAAGACTCTATCCGAGGTATCAGCTATATATGTACCATCACCTCTTTTAATTTTAACTATACCATATGCCGATAATATTTTCATTGCTTCTCTGATTGAACCCCGGCTTACCTTAAGACTTTGAGACAGTTCGTATTCGCTGGGCAATTTATCTCCGGGATTTAATTTTTTTGATATCAATAGTCTTTTAATTGTTTTAACAACAAAATCCGTTGCCTCTTCTCTTTTTTCTATCTCGAATATGTCGGTTAATTCAGCATTTTCCCCACTGCTAAACAACTTAATATCACCTCATTAAAAAAATTTGCATAACTCAGTAACCAGGTTTTTAAACATTAGACATCAGACATTAAACATCTGATGTTTACGTTTTCCTATTATATCACTTTATACCGCTTATGTCAATTATTAATTCATTTTTATACTAATTGATTTATTTTTAACAAATTAAGCGCACTCTTGCACCAGATTAAACTATGTCCAAAGAAATGTGTAATCCTAATGTAATGAAAATGTTGTCGGAAAATGGTATAATAACAAGAAAAATTTATGCGCCTTATTAGGCCATAACCCTTTAAGGGACATCCTTTCATTATGAAACGCTAACCTGTTAAGATTAGAAAGGAGATATAATGAAGAAGACTCTATCATCTATAATATTTTTTATGCTTTTTATAAATACATATGTTTATGGAGCTACCGGTTATACTAACATTTCAAATATTGGTCTGTATAATAATGCAAACTATGGCTCGGGAATAAAAGACACCCTGAAAATGAGTTCAAGGCTTGAGATACTGGATCAAAAGGATGGGTGGTGTAAGGTAGAAACACTTGAGGGCAAAACCGGATGGATTGAAAAATATTTTGTATCCCTCCCCTCGGAAAGATACATTGCAAACAATACGGCCTACAATATAAATATAAGAGAAGCCCCCACAACCGGCTCCAAAGCAGTCGGAAATTTAAAACCGGGTGAAAGGGCTGAATATATCGACACATACCACAGCTGGCATATCATTGAGTATGCCGGTGGTGAATACTACATAGCAAGCTGGTTAACGGATATCGAGTACAAGCAGTCGGAAAAAATATATTTCCTCTATGACTCCATCAACATTAGAAGCAAAGCCTCATTGGACAGCAAGGTTATCACCCAGGGCAACAAGGGAGATTCTTTTGAAGTTGTCGGGGAAGAAAAGGGCTGGTATAAAATTAAGCTAAAAGATTCAAGTTTCGGTTATGTTGCGGCATGGCTCACCATCCATGACCCAAACAGCTTGAATCCGGACCAGGTAACCTATAAAAAAACTAGCGATGCCTTAAATTTAAGGACAGGCCCCTCTGTTGAATACGACAGGATTCTTACCTTGAAGGCAGGTGAAACGGTAAGAGTTGTGGCAAGCGAAGGAGCTTGGGACAAGGTAGTTACTCAAAATGGATATACCGGATGGTGCAACAATTATTATTTAAAAGAAAGCCTCCCCCTGGCGGGAAAAGTCATACTCCTGGATCCCGGCCACGGTGGCAATGATCCGGGGGCAATAAGCTACTCAGGAAAATATGAGAAATATATAAACCTTAGCGTTGCCCAAAACTTAAAGGAAGTGCTCAACAAGGCAGGAGCAATCGTCTATATGACAAGATCCGGTGATACATATATTACTAACAAGGAAAGGGGCAGGTTGGCCGATAAATTGGGAGCTGACATCCTACTTTCCATACACCACAATTCACTGGGCAACAGCGATTATTTCGGACTTTCAACATATTATAACACAATAAATTACAAATCCCCGACCTACGGCTACAATTTGGCGGAAGCAATATACTTAAATGCAGTTTCAATAAACGGGGTTTACAGGGATGGCATATTGGACAGGAATTACGAAGTTTTAAGAGAAACCAATACTCCGGCTGCCTTGATAGAAATAGGCTTTATGTCTAACCCAACGGAAGAAATGAACATCCACAACCTGAGCTTCCAAAATGTCATGGTTGAAAAAATCGCTAACGGTATAATAGATTACTTTTATGCATATTAAAAGCAAAATACGGGTGCTGTCATAATTGACAGCACCCGTCTTGTCCTTGTTATTCTTGAGATCCTTCGCTTCGCTCAGGATGACGCAAGGTAAAGTTCAGGATGATATACGTATCACTAAATAAACAGTTCCGCGAAGATTTCTACAAGCAGGTCATCCTTGACGGCTAAGGATAAAATCCGGTTATGCTTGATAAAATCCGGTACCCTCTTTATGAAAGCCGTAGGATTTTCCCTGAACCTTTCAATCGTCTCATGGTAAAATTCTTCAGCCTTATATATTTTAAATCTTTCTAACCCGTATTTTTCAGCAATTTTTTCAAAGAACCTTATTGCTATATCCTGGTAGTCATTTTCACCCTTCATGTCCAGGATGGACTCCAGCCTGGGCAGGACCTTCTCAAAAAACATCCTGTCTTCGCTCACCTTGTCATATCCTAAAAGATGTCCTATATAATACAACCTTTCCTTATATTCATTGTAAAAATCCACCAACCTGTTTATAAAGTTTCCCTCATAAGGAACTATGTAATACTTGTAGCCCTTAAGCTTTTTGAAAACCTTCATGGTGTCGTAGTAGCCCAGATTTATTAGTTCCATTGCTTTTTCCTTGTTAAAGTCCAAAGCACCCAACATTGATCCCAGGCTTTCCACCGGTTGAATGTAGGTTATGTTTAAATCCTTCTTCCTGACCTTCCTGACCACACCCAAAGCTAAGGTCCTTACGGCTATAATATCCTTATAGCCCTTATTAGCCAAGATATCTATGGGAAGGTTGTTATAAAAGCCCCCGTCCAAATATTTTTTCCCGTCCACCTCTTCTATTTTGAATGCAGGAAGGTTTGCGCTTGCAATCAGAAAATCAATTAATTTCCCTTTGGGTATATCTTCCTTCATGAGCTCCATGGGCTTCTTGTCGGTCAGATTAACCGTTACTATTCCAAAATCTATATTAGAATTGCGTATTTTATCCTCATCTATGTAAGAGTCAAACAGCTCCCGTATTCTTGAAGTGTCCAGGCCTCGATTGTTCAGGATTTCTTTGGATTGATGCAGCAAATATGAGAAGTTGATATCATGCAAATTAAAATTTTTCAAATCAGTGATTGCTTTTGGGTCCAGGTCAAACAATTCGTATGAATTGACGCTGTACCATATTTTTTCAAGCAGGTCGTAATCACCCTGAACCATCATGGCCCCATTGATGGCACCTATTGATGTTCCGGCTATCCCTCCTATTTCGATATTCAGTTCTCTTAATGCCTTATATGCTCCCACATGGTAAGCACCTTTGGCACCGCCGCCTTCCAAAACCAATCCGTACATAATATCACCTATTCAACCGATAATAATTTAACTTGTGTTGTACCCTTTAATTTTTTCATTTCAGCCACCACTTCGTCAATAGGCTTGCTCAAGTCGGAAATATCCAGGGATACATTCACCGATGCCTTGCCATTGATGGGAATGCTTTGATTTATGGTAAGAATATTGGCATGTTCCTGGGATAAATAATTCAGGACATTGGAAAGAACCCCTTTCTCATGCTTGAGCATCATTGATACCACCGCTTTTCTGCCTATTGAGTTTTCATCCGGTGAAAAAACAAAATCCTTATATTTATAATAAGTACTCCTGCTAATACCTACGGCTTTCACCGCCTCGCTAATACTCTTTGCACTTCCGCTGTTGATTAAGTTCCTGGCTTCAATTACCTTTTCATATACATCCGGAAGGATTTTTTTGCTTACAATCAAATAGTTTTTCATCTTCCACCTCTAATATTATAAAATTTCAACTTTTGCCCCCGTATTATCTGTCTCCAGCATCTTAATTTCCCAATTGTGCTTTAATCTGCTCATGCCTTCTTTAATTCTAACAGGAAATCTTTCATCCTTGGTTATATTCATTATAGTTGGTCCCGAGCCGCTTATAAAAATCGCCTGTGACCCCCCTTTTACACATATTGCTTTTACCTCATCCCACTCATGTATCAGGCTGCCCCTGTATTGCTGGTGCAGCTTATCCTTCAATGCAATCCTTATCATCTCCATATCCCCTGTTTCAAGAGCCTTTAACAAGACTGCAACCCTTGAAAGATTAAAGACCGCATCCTGGAAATCAATTGTTTTGGGAAGAATTTTCCTTGCTTCATGGGTAGAAGTTTTAAAATCAGGTATCAAGGCACAAAACTTAAGCTTATTGCTTATGTCGTACCTGATTGCATAAGGCTTTTCATTTTCAATCAGGGAAGCCGTCAGTCCCCCGTAAATGCAGGGAGAAATGTTGTCCGGATGTCCTTCTAACATAACGGCAAGCTCATACATTTCATCCCTTGTAAGCCTTCCCTTGTAAAGGGCATTGGCCCCAAAGACTCCTCCGACTATGCAGGCTGAACTGCTGCCCAGACCCCTTGAAACGGGAATATTCAGTTTCATGGAAATTTTTAAGCCGTCAACCTTTTTCCCCAATTTTTCCGCGGCAGCAACAAAGGATCTGTAAACCAAATTCTTCTTATTCTTATAAATATCGGGACACCCTTCGATAATTAACCCTTTATCAATTTCTTCAAAAGTGTATTCATTGTATAGTTTAAGCGCTAAGCCCAGGGTATCAAATCCGGGCCCTATGTTTGCCGTAGTTGCCGGAGCGGTAACCTTAACCATTTTTCACCTCGTTAATACTCTTATTTGAAGCTTTGGTTACAAAAGCTTCCATTTCATCGACGGCGCAAGTTTCAAAATGCCTGATTTTTTTGTTTTTTATTTCACTTAAGTTTTCGGGTATCTTTACCCCTGTTTTTTGTGATAACTCCTCCATTATTGCAAATTCATCATCCTTTGTCCTGCCGTAAAGGGCCTCATATACGCTTCCTGCAAATTTAAAGGGGCTGGCTGTTGCAAGAACCACGCTGACACTTTCATCCCCTGTATCTATTTTATAATCCTCTAAGGATTTATATGCCACCGCCGTGTGGGTATCAAGGAGATATCCATGTTCTTCAAAAACTTTCCTGATGGTTTTTTGGGCTTCCTCCTTGTAAACGCAGCCTCCGTAAAAGTCATCCCTGAGCCTTTCTCTCATTTCACCTGTGATTTCATACCTGCCCCAAGAATTTAACCTTTCCATGTAATCCCTGACCCTTTCGTTGTCTTTGCCGCTTAAATAATAAAGGAGCCTTTCCAGATTGCTTGATACCAAAATATCCATGGAAGGTGAAATAGTCCTGTAGAATTCCCTGTTTTTATCATATATTCCCCTTTTAATAAAATCATAGAGCACATTGTTCTCATTTGAAGCACATATAAGCTTATTTATGGGAAGACCCATAACTTTTGCGTAGTATCCCGCCAAAATATTACCGAAGTTGCCGGTGGGTACTGCAAAATTAATCTTGTCCCCAAGCTTTACAGCACCAAATTCTACAAGCCTGGCATAAGAATAAAAGTAATATGCCACCTGGGGAACCAATCTCCCTATATTAATGGAATTGGCAGATGATAAAAACTTGTTTCTTTCTCCCATTTCCTTTTTTAAACTTTCATTTGTAAATATATTCTTTACCCCGGTCTGGGCATCGTCAAAATTGCCCTTAACCGCACAGACAAATGTATTGACCCCTTCCTGGGTAGTCATTTGCAGTTCCTGAACCTTGCTCACCCCTCCCAGGGGGTAAAATACGACAATCTTGGTCCCCTTAACGTCCTTGAAGCCTTCTAAGGCAGCCTTGCCCGTATCCCCCGATGTGGCAGTAAGAATAATAATCTCCCCTGTCATGTGATTCATTTCATATGATGCTCTCATAAGATGGGGCAATATGGAAAGGGCAACATCCTTAAAAGCCGATGTAGGCCCGTGAAAAAGCTCCGTTACATAGTTATCTCCCACTTTAACCAGGGGAGTTATTTCATATGTAGAGAATTTATCGGTGTAGGCCTTACTTACGCATTCCTTGATTTTATCCTCAGGAAAATCATCAAGGAGGGTAGAAAGGACAACTTCTGCGATTTCCAGGTAACTTTTCCCCGGTAAGCTCATTATGGGTATTTTTTTCTTTTCCAAGTCTCTCATTACAAACAAACCGCCATCATTGGCAATACCCTTCAACACGGCTTCCGAAGCAGCAGCCTTCAGCCCGGAATTTCTGGTGCTTTCATAGCTTTGAGCCATAGAATCCTCCGTCTTTTCTTTATTAATATATAATATACTGTTCTCGTACCAATTACAAGTGTTTTTTATTTGTGACATCGTTTGCTGCTATGAATTTAAGTCATAACAGCATGTATCATTGCTATGAATGCTCCCCGAATTTTCATTCTGAGGGCTTCAGACAGAAGAATCTTAAAGCAAATAATACTGTTTTTATTTTGATTTGTATGATAAAATAACCTTAATAAGAAATTCGGCATTATTCTGAAGGCATTATCTCGAAGAATCTCATGAGATCCTTCCCTTCGCTCAGGATGACAAAAGCATTCAGGATGACAAAGCATATGGAAATAACAAGGAGTAATCATGAAATATATCAGTATCTTAGGCTCGACCGGCTCCATAGGAACCCAAACTTTAGACGTTGTGCGACAGCATTCCGACAAAATTAAGGTCGTAGCAATTTCGGGAAATACCAACATCCAACTCCTTAAAGATCAAATATTGGAATTTGAACCTGAATTGTGCTGCGTCATGGATGACTCCAATGCCCTTAAATTAAAAAAGATGCTGCCTCCCCAGGCTAAAACAGAAATTGTTTCAGGCATGGAAGGCTTAATTGCCCTTGCAGAATATAACAAGAGTGAAATTATAGTAACGGCAATATCAGGTATGATTGGCTTAAAACCCACGCTTGCTGCCATTAAGAAGGGAAAGACCATAGCCCTTGCCAATAAGGAAACACTGGTAACCGGCGGAGCTTACATAATGAACACGGCCAAAAAATACAAGGCACCCATAATTCCCGTTGACAGTGAGCACAGCGCTATATTCCAGTGCCTCATGGCCAACGAGACCAAAGCAGTCAATAAAATTATCCTGACTGCATCAGGTGGTCCCTTCAGGGGAAAAAACCAAGAATTTCTAAAAACCGTTTCGGTAGAGGATGCCCTCAAGCACCCAAATTGGTCCATGGGTAAAAAAATAACCATTGATTCAGCTACATTGATGAATAAGGGCTTGGAAGTTATAGAAGCCAAGTTTTTGTTTGACCTTGAACCGGACCGGATAGAAGTGGTCGTACATCCCCAAAGCATAATGCATTCGGGAGTAGAGTTTATCGACCATTCAACCCTTGCCCAGCTTGGACTTCCCGATATGCGGATTCCCATACAGTTTGCCCTCTTTTACCCCAACCGCATGGAAAACGGCTATAAAAGCCTGTCTTTAACCGATGTCGGCACCTTGACATTTGAGAAGCCTGATTTGAAGACCTTTAAGTGCCTGGCCCTGGCTTTTGAAGCTCTTAAAGCAGGAGGCACCATGCCTGCCGTGCTCAATGCATCCAACGAAGCCTGCGTCAAATTATTTCTGGATAAAAAAATAAGTTTCCTTGATATAGGAAACATAAACGAAAAAGTCATGCATAGCCACTCTCCCAAAGAAATTGATTCCCTTGAAAGAATTTTGGAAGCAGAAGAATGGACAAAACAGACTATTAGGAAGTTTATATAATTATGTAGGCATTCTCAAAGGTACCCGGTTGTTATTTCTGTTAATTAACCCATAAATGTCGTTCTGAGGGCTTTAGCCCGAAGAATCTCATGAGATCCTTCGCTTACGCTCAGGATGACAGTTCTTATACAACCAGTCAAATACATTACATTTACTCAAGCATATCTTTTATAGCCTTGTTGTGTACGTCATCATCAACATTGACGATTATTACATCAGTACCGATTTTCAGTATCTCTTCCCATCTGATTCTCCTTGGTTTTGATTTGCCAAGCACACCCATGAACTTGCTTCCTTCTTCTATATAAAATGATGTGATTTTGCCCTTCCTTGTGTCAATATCCATGTCGTCAAACCTGCCCATTATTTCACCGTTTTTAATATTGATAACATCCTTTTCGGCTAAATCCCAATAATTAGTCAAAAGACCACCACCTTACCCTTAGTTAATATAAAATATGTACAACGATTATCAAATATGACAAACATTGTAGCAAATAACATCATTAAGGATACAGGATATCTTGCTCATACTCTGACTATAAAAATTGACCCTTCCCTTATATAGCCAAGTTTTTCATAATAGGGGTCCTCATCGCTCATCACATAAACGGTTTGGTCTGCAAAATCCCTGCATACTTGATCCATGAGCATTTTCCCAAGCTGCCTTCCACGATATGATTTTCTCACAAGCAAATCATATATATAAACACCAAAGCCGTCATCCTCACGGCAGCGCACATAGCCGCACAGGACAGCATCGTCATAAACCACATAAGTTATGCTTGATTTCAATGCTTTTATATACATACTCCTTCCTTTTTCTCCATGGTAGTCCTTCCAGTCCTCCCCCTCTTCCATCAGCATATCAAACAAACGGGATTCATCAGCATCAGAATATCTTTTTTATTATCATT
>Ga0255342_1006629_pt1 | contig 10425 bp, 10 predicted proteins | sample wastewater_treat_3_FD_192416 | JGI IMG/M metagenome (GOLD analysis project Ga0255342, IMG submission 192416) | Wastewater microbial communities from Lulu Island WWTP, Vancouver, Canada - plant14 | ecosystem: Engineered > WWTP > Wastewater > Unclassified | place: Canada: Vancouver, British... | reverse complement strand
GTACTGGAGGAATTTGTAACCAGTACGGGAAAGGAGGTAATTGACCTTAATGGGATTGCTGATATTGCATTGCTTCGTAAGATTGCATGGCTGTCGGCACGAGAGGGTGAAAGGGCTAATGGAAAAGATCTGGGGCTTGATGAAATGGAATTTGGAAGGTTGATGAGCATGTCGGCGATCACTCGTTTTGTTATAATCTTCAAGGATCAGATAACTCCATCATCACAAAAAAAAAGCGTGCCATACAGGAGGTTCCCGAGGATATTCTTCAGGAAGAGATAGGCACAGATGATCTTAAAAAGTTCGGTTATGCGTATCTACGTCAGTTTGCCCTGGGCAGGCTTGGTTATGACGCTGAAAGATTAGGAAGAACTGTTGTCGGAGATCTATTTGATGCGATAATTGGGTGGAGAGAGATGGAGAGTGACAGGTTTAAGGCTCATGCGGGGTTACTCAGAAATGCAACGTCAATTCTTTGGAATATTCAAGTGAAAAAGGAAGATCGAAAGTACGCAGAGGAATTATGGCCTTTCCCATGGGAAAATAGGGTAGAGCAATTAACTCCCGAGGAGGCAGCTAAACAAAAGAGAAGAAGAGAAGCACAGAGAAATTGGACAGATAAAAACATATAATGGCAGGCGGTGGGATTATATCACATCTTAAGGTCCGGTTTGGCGTTGACTCTAAAGACTTCAGAAAAGGACTGAAAGACGGCGAATCGGCCATAAAGGCTTTCAAGAAGGGCGCGGGTACTGCCCTGGAAGAGTTTGCTTCGCTTTTCGATATTAACATGAAATCGGTAAACGAGGCAATTGGCATAGCCAGCAAGGCGCTTAACTTCCTGGGGAGTAATTTGAGGGCCGCGCAGGGCTCAGCAAGGACTTTTGCTGTTGCAATGAATGTTGTGAAAACTGCCCTTGTCAGCACTGGCATCGGCGCACTTGTAGTTGCGCTGGGGTCTCTTATTGCGTATTTCAAGTCATCCGGCGAAGGGGCGGATCGTCTCGCGATAATATTGGCAAAATTGAGAAGCGTTGTTGATAATATAATTGATCGATTCAGGATCTTCGGTGGAGGGCTGGCTGGGATATTTTCAGGCAGATTTGTTTCAGGGTGGGAGCAGATGAAAAGTGCATTCGCGGGGCTAGGGGCTGAAATTAAAGAAGATTGGAAACTGGCTGGAGAACTGGCAAAGGCGGAGGATGTGCTATACGATCGTGAGACGGAATTAATCTTATCGCTTGATCAAAGAAAACAAAAAGTTGCTGAGCTACGAGAAGAGGCGCGTAATCTTGAGAATGCTGAACGAGATCGCCTGGCAATGATACAGCAGGCAGATTCTATTATTCGAACAATATACGCCGATCAGGTTGCTCTTGAGAAAGAGAGACTCCGGATAATGAAGGAAAAGCTAGCACTAGCTAATTCGGATCCCACCGACGAGCAGCTGCGGGAGGTAGTTGAGCAGGAAGCAAAGATTCATTCTCTGTTGGCCCAGCAAGCAACAGAGCTTCGCAGCTTAAGTCGTGAGCGTAACACGCTTGTTAAGCTTGTTGAAAAGCAGGTAGAACTTGAGCAGTTACAAGCTGAAAAGGCGAAAAATGCACTGGAGAAAGTATCTCTTGATAATATTAAAATGCCTGATTTTAGTCAGACTATTGAAGCTGTTCTTGCCCCACTCCCCAGGGCTAAAGAGGAAATAAGTGAGTTTGCAAAGCAGGTATCAGGAGTTATTAACGGGGCATTTCAGGACATGGCAACTGGTCTCGGGGAATTTCTGGGACAGCTTTTTTCTGGCGAAGCTGGTATAAATGACTTTGGAAAAATGGTCGCCGGGGTGTTTGCTGACATGGCGATAAATGTTGGTAGGGTGGCGATAGCAACGGGGCTTGCTGTTGAGGGAATTAAAAAAGCTTTACAAAGCCTTAACCCGGGAATGGCGATCGCGGCTGGTGTTGCCCTGGTTGCTCTGGGAACAGCTGTAAAAGGAGCTCTGTCTTCCGTGGCTTCTTCGGGAGGGAATAGTGTTTCCCAGGCGACTTCGGCAGGACCGCAAAGCTTTATATATGATCTCACGCAAAAAGAACAGATAGTCAAGGTTGAGGTAACGGGCAGGCTCATCGGGGAAGGCAATCAGCTCGTAAGTGTCATCGAACAGGAAAGAAATAGGAGAAAAGCAGTGACGTAATGGCTTACGGAATTAAATATCGGCTATTTTGCAAGGGACGAGACGGAATTACCACGAAGCTTGTAATTTCCGAGGATGGCTATTCCGGAATAGAGATTGACAGGGATGTTCCTACTTCGCCTTTTATACTCCGAAAGGACTCGGCTAATTATATTCAGGGAACTTCCTTAGAATTTTATATTCGTGAATTAGTTGACTTTGAGTTTATAGAATTTTACACGAATAACCCGAAAAAGTATAAGATTTTACTCTATAGAAACGGGCGAGGATCTTCTATTACCGGAGTGACAGCTGACAGCACGGTAATAACAGCTGACAGCACAAAGATAACGGCTGACGCAACTATTGGTGGAGTGTCGACAAGTGGAGAGGCTTTATTGTGGAGTGGTTATCTGAATCCACAACAATATGCCTGTAAATACATTTCTGGTCCTCAAAACATTCGCTTTCAGGCAACTGACGGGCTGGGACTTCTTAAAAATAAATCATTCATGCTCGCCGGGAATCAAAGCGAGCTCGCAATAATAATGCATTGCCTTGATGAAATTTCTCTTGGTATTGGTTATGCAATTGCTATTGGGATACATGAGAAAAATCAAAATGCAAGCTATCCTCCCTTGACGCAGACTTATAAGAATTGCGAGATATACAGTAATAAAAACTGTTATGAGGTACTCGAAGCGGTGCTTAATAGGTATGATGCGACAATTACGCAATCAAACAACAGGTGGAGGATTTCGTCTTATAAGGATAAGAAATTAGCAAGATCTCTTTATACTTCTACTGGCGTTTACGAAGGAACTGAAGACGCACCAACTGTATTTTTACTTGATACTGTAAGAAATGCCGGGTATGTCCGTCCTTCTGGTTATCTGAATCTCAATATACAGCCAGGAGGAAAAAGAGTTTTAATGTCTTGTAATTACGGGCGCCGAGAATCATACCTGAGAAATTATGATTTCAGTAAATATTCATCTTTAATGTTTGCCGACTGGACTAAATCAGGGAGTTTTACTCCTACTCAGTTAAGGCTTGGCGATACGTGCTGGGCTTTTATTCCAACGTATAGCAATATTGATACTGATTATATACAGCAGGAGATTGCTGTAACAAATGTTGTCGGTCAGGGTTTTATTTTTGAAATTAACGTATGTGCTGTCGGTCATGAATCTTCGAGTTCTACTGGCCTTTTCCCTTTGCAAATGGAGGTAAGAATCGAGGTTTCAATTTTAATTGGATCGGTCAGATATTATCTTTCTTCTTCTGGGTGGACTACAACACCAAGATATATTACAGAAACGGTGACAAGTGTTGTTTTTGCTGGTAAAATAGTAGCATCTACTATCAAAATATCAACACTTGGGCTTCCGGGAAATGGTACATTGAGAGTGCGCTGCATGAGATTTAAGAGTGAGCCCCCCAGGAGAGGTACTACATATTCTGGCATGGCTTTCTCTAAAGTTAAAATCTACTTTTTAAATAATGGCGAGTTATACCCGGATAAGTTTGAAGAAACGGTAAGGTTTTGTGAGTCATCCGAACCACAAGATCTAGAGGCAATAGTCATTAGTGATGCCGATGCACCAGAACTGATAAATGCAGGGTTGTTATATGACAATATAACGCGTCTCCCAGATGGTACGCTTACAAAAAACTGGAATTTAACAGAAGCCCCTTTAAGCGATTATACTCTTATTGAAGCTCTTCAAAAAATGCTGGCAAGTAAGAATAAACATGCGAGACAAGTATTAAGAGGAAGGATAAAAGGAGATTCTCTTTCTTTTGAAAACTTAATTAAGCACGAGTACAATAGCAACAGGGAATACGAGATAACCGAAGGAGTATGGGATGTTTATGAAGGAATTTATGATGTGAAACTTGTCGAATGGTTTCCTTTTATTGATCAAGATGTTGAATATGAATAATGTATAGATGATGAAAAAAATAATTGTTCTTACCGTGCTTGCCCTCTTAGTGGCTTCCTGTAATAAAAATGCATCCCCCTATAAGTTAAGGTATGTCCCTGTTAATATTGGAAGTAATCCTGATGATGGACAAGGGGATAATCTAAGGACTGCATTTTCAAAGATAAACGCGGGATTTATAGAGATAGCTGATTCGCTCGATAATATTTACACTAAAGCCCAGACGAGAAAGGTGGTTGGTGATTCAATCTCGGGTATCAGAGATTCTGCTTTAGCCGCTCAGGTATATTATTTTGAGCGATCCGATACAATTGGAGGTACAGGTCAATTAATAACAATAAGTGATTTGAATACAGCAATAGATCAGATAGGGGCAGGTAGTGCTTCGACAAGGAAATCCAGGTCACTGGAGTTTATTGTTGGTGCTACAGATGGAGCTCCAGTCAACGGCGATTCAACGATATATCATTCCGCTTTTGCAAATAGGCATGTCTATGTATTTAGAGGCACAACAGGGGATCTTTATCGGCAAAATTACAATGCGACAGCTCGCAACGAGATAACTGGTTATCGAATGAGTAATGATACGGTTATCGTGCGTCCTGCTTTTTTGACAGGCGACAGGGTGGTAATTGAAACTGTAGATAGTATTGAGTTTTTGACTTTCGGAACTAACAGATTGTTAAATGGACTTATGGCATACTGGAAGCTTGATGATAGCGGAAGTACCGCGAAAGACTCTCATTCTAACAATGACGGCACTATTTCAGCGGGGGTCACGACAGGAGAAGCGGGTGTATTGGCTAATGCTTTTAGTTTTAACGGCACGTCTTCTAATGTATTCCTTGGCACTGTCTGCCGGCCCACGAACGCTATTTCAATAAGTTTTTGGTTTAATATAGCTAACATTACTTCAGGGGGTGATCAGTGGTTTATCGGTAACGGCGTTTACTCAACTCACTGGTGTGGGTATTGGGTATCAATCAGTATAAATGGTCGGATTAACTTCCGCCTGGGTACGAATACGGCTACTCTGCTAGATAAGTCTTATGGGTCAGGGTTAGACGATGGGTCTTGGCATCATGTAGTTGCGTCCTGGGATGGTGAAAACGCTTTCATATACATTGACAACGTCAAGTCAACAGCTACGGCCTACTCAACTGATATTGTTTACGTCACTGCCTGCAGGCTTCGAATGGGGAGTAATGCCTACGCTGATGGGACATTCTACGCGGGGTTGCTCGATGAAGTATGCATTTACAACAGGTCCTTGTCAGATGCGGAGGTTGACGACTTGTTCAATAAAACACCTTATCCTTTTGAATGATGAGAAAGACACTAATAATATTATTTGCTACTTTTTCAATCTCGTCGTCGGCTACCGACTACTACGTTAAGTTAACGGGGAATGACAGTAATACTGGACTCAGTGACTCCCAGGCCTGGAGGACTATCACAAAAGTCAACGCAGCATGGGCCGCTGGGACATTTGCACCTGGCGACAATATTTATTTTAATAGAGGTGACACGTTCTACGGGACACTGATAGTTTCTGAATCAGGCACAAGTGGGAATGTCATTACTATAGGGGCTTATGGTAGTGGGCAAAATCCTATCTTGTCAGGTTTTCAGATTGCAGACTCCTGGAGTGATCCCGAGTCAGATGGAATTTATGTTCACTCGCTTAGTCCTGAATCAAAACCAAATATTCTTTTACTTGATGGAGTAAACACGCCTTTAGGTCGTTTTCCAAATCACGCTTATCTTTCTATTACGACTGCCGGCTTAAGTTATTTGACTGATGCGGAATTACCGTCAAGTCCAAATTTTTCAGGTGGTGAGGTGGTTATCCGGACCGCCTATTGGGTAATGGAGAAACGTACCATCACATCTCATTCTGGCACTACTTTAAATTATTCCGGAACTATTTATGCCCCCGCCGCGGGTTACGGGTATTTCATTCAAAATCACTACAACTGTCTGACTTTATACGGGGAGTGGTCGTATGATGGTAATCTTTACCTTAATTTCGCGGGAGAAGATCCCGGCGACCACGAAGTAAAGGTATCGGTCAGAAATGAAGTGGTGAAAATTAACGGTTGTAATTATATTACCATACAAGATCTGACTATAGAGGGTGCTAATTCCAGAAATATTTATTTGGCAGATGCAAAATACATTACTATTGATAATTGCAAGGTAAGATTTTCTGGAGGAAATGGAATATATCTTAACAGTGCGTGCGATTACACGACTGTTCGAAGCTCTGAGATCAGCGAGAGTAATAACGTTGGTATTTATTCCGGGGGCGCACCGCATCTTACTATAACGGGGAATTATATTAATAAATCGGGTTATTATCCTGGCATGGGAGGTAGTGGGGATCAGGATTATTCCGGAATAATATCACGCGGATCTCACGGATCTATCACTTATAATAACATTTATAATTGCGGTTACGACGGGATAGCGTTCGGTGGGCAGGGTACAGACATATCTTATAATGTTATTAACGGGTTTTGTACTGTAAAAGACGACGGGGGAGGGTTATATACTTATAGGGATTATAATACGGGCAAGACGGCAAGTTACAATATAATTCTAAATGCAATAGGGGCCGACGACGCAATCGGTAGGGGTAATGATAGGGCTAATGGGATTTACAACGATGGCAGTTATAACACAACATACAGCAATAACACAATTGCACATTGTCATGGAGGTGGATTGTATCTAAATTCCTGCAAATATTCAACGGCTGCTTATAATACTCTTTATGATAATCTTCATCAGCTTCTCATACATTCAGAAGTACCAAATTCCACCGTTGACGGGAGGGCAGCTGGCCACATTATAAATAATAATATACTTTTTTCAAGGAGTTATGATAATGATTGGTTGCAATCATGCCTACGCGTTAATTTTATTAACCAGGATGCACACGATTACGGCACTCAGGATTACAATTACTTTGTGCGTCCCATATATAACGATGATTATGTGGATGTGTGGCCCAGAGCCTGGCAGTGGAATCCGTCAACAAGGCTAAAATATAACCTTTCTGAGTGGAGATCCTACCTTGGTGAAGACACTCATTCGCAAACAACGCCAGTCGCAGTAACCAGTGTAGATCACATTCATTTTATTTATAATGACTCGACAGGAGTTAAAACTTATATTGTTTCGCCTGCAATGGTTGACGGGACAGGTAAAACATACTCCGGAACTATTTCTCTTTCACCCTATCGCTCTTTGGTTCTTATCGGGAGTGGAAGCGTGACGGAAAGCGAATTACTTGTACCAATTTTAACAACAACCGCTGTAACAGAGATTGAGATTGCAACCGCTCGGTCAGGAGGAAAAATACTAACCGATAACGGTTATTTAATTACGGCAAAGGGAGTTTGCTGGAACACGACAGGGATGCCTACAATATTTGATAGTAAAACTAACGACGGAACGGGGTTGGGTACTTTCATAAGCAATTTAACTGAACTGAACGCATCAACAACTTATTACGTGAGAGCATATGCTACTAATAGGCAGGGAACGGGCTACGGCGAGGAATTGAGTTTTGTAACCGGCAATGCTTTTTATAATAAATTTCTTAAGCATAACGGGAAGCTTCTCATGCATAACGGGAAACTTTTAATACGATAATACAATGGCAAAAGAAACTTCACAAGTTGATCTACTTGGCAAAATGATCGGAACCGGCGGAGATCAGTACCTGCATCAATCGGCGGCGCCAGTTGAGGGTAAATGGTCACATATCGTTATTGGACCAAATGGGGCAACTATAACGAGTTTAAAGGTAATGAGGGAAGATGTAATGTCTACCAGGGGCTACGATTCCAATGGAGGAGTATTGCCTGCCGGATATATGATCTGTGCTGGACATGAAGATTATATCACAGAAATCACCCTGGTATCAGGCAATGCTGAGGCTCTTATATTTAGCCAGGTACAGGATAGTGCAGGACCGGTCGTTTAAGGCAGGAGGAGTGTTATGAAACGACCATTTGGGTTTCTATTTTCCCCACTTAAAGGCGTTAGCCATTTGGGTAATTCACATTGGGCAACAAAACATCCAGAATTGGAAACATATTTAACTGGACTTGCAACTCCTTTATCACCAACACAGGTATCAAAGTTAAATCAGTTTATTACATCGCTCAAAACAGGATTTGGAATAACAAGTCTTTCAGAGGTGTTCGATATAATGTATTTAATGGCAGGCGAAACTTTGGAATCATCAATGCGAAATATCGTGAAAGACGCGCATCATCTTACATTAATTAACTCGCCGCTATGGACGCAATTTGAAGGGTTTAAAGGGAATGGTTCTTCAATGGCAATAAGTACAAATTATGATCCCGGCACTAACGGTGTTAATGTATCACGGGATAGTTTAGCAATAGGAATTTATGCACGTACAACTACAATAGGAGCATACGTGATTTCAGGAGTAACAGACAACGATAGCAATGAAATAAGCATAACTCCTCGGTTAAATTATGATACAGTTGGAAGAATGTACGTAAGGATTAACCAGAAAACTTACACGTTTAAACCATCGAGCGGGGATGTTAAGGGAATGCTTATTGCTTCCAGGACTGCACCTAATTCGATCAGGGGTTATTCGAATGGAGTTGATTTAAACTTTACAGGGAGCAGTGAACTGTCAACTGGATTATCAACAGGATACAATCTATTTTTTTTATGTGCATCAATAAGAAATACGAGAAGTAGTTATTCTCCTGATCAAATCGCCTTTGCTTTTGTTTCAAGAGGTTTAAACCTTGCAGATACAAGTCCTGTTATAACACAAGCAGTAGAAGCTTACATGGATTCTAATGATAAGGGGGTAATTTCATAAAATAATGCAGGAATGAATCATATTAATATAACAAAAGCCCAGGCAGAAGAGATAGCAGGAGGTTACGGAACACGTCGATCGGATGGAAGTTACCCTGCAAGGATTGAACCTATCGCTGTACCTGATGGAACATATATCTTTCCGGAAAGTTGTTTAACCGGTTTTGGTCTTGAATCGGTAAAAACAAAACTTGAATCACTTGTTAAATCTGATAACGTGCAAGAACTGGTTGAACTACCAAAATTTGGAGAACCGTGTGAAAAAGATAGAATCTATATCTATAACGAGCAGGAAGAAAATGGATATCATGGTCTTGTAAAATGCGTTCAAACTCATAATCGAACGATTTATAGTCCTCAAGAAACTCCTGCCCTGTTTTCTTTCTTTCGTGAAAATTCAGATGATCTCGAGTGGATTCCTAATGAAATAGTTGAATTGGGTTGGAAGCGAATATATGGAGGAGTACAATATGAAGTTATTCAACCCCACATGACTCTTGCAGGATGGGAGCCTCCTAATACTCCTGCACTTTGGATAGAAGTACAAGAAGAAGGTGGAGATATTCCTGTTTGGATTAGACCCACGGGAGCTCATGATTGCTATAATATTGGTGATCAAGTACATTTTCCAACTGCTGATGATCCTGTTTATGAAAGTGTTATTAATGGAAATGTCTGGTCTCCAACAGAATACGGGGCAGGGTGGCGGTTAGCCTGATGTTTGATGAAAATAAAAATGACAAGATATGACATTAGATAAAAGAGAAAAGATAGTTGTGCCGGTGTGGCTAATTGGCATTCTTGTCAGCGTGATAACCGCGGCTGGTACAGCCTGGGTTGCTGTGCAGGTAAAAACAGCACGCCTTGAGGTCCGTGCAACTCATAACGAAACCAATATTGATATGCTTAGAAGGGAGAAAGTGGGTAATGAGAAGTTTGACATTATAGTTAATCAGCTTAACAGGATGGAAGGGAAACTTGATGAACATATAAAAGAAAGCAGATGATAATAAAGTCGACATATTTCGAACTTGAAGAACTTGTGTGTCCTGATGTATTCGAGAAGTACGGTGAGTTTGCCTGGAACTTTCTCGATCCTCGACTGCTTTTAACTATCGACAGGATAAGAGTAAAAATTGGCAAGCATATTACTATTAATAATTGGTCATCGGGTGGCAATTATAACCAGAGAGGCCTTAGGTGTAATCTTTGCCATATAGTGCAGAGTAAGAAGAAATTATACATGTCAGCTCACGTACTTGGTAAGGGTGTAGATTTTGATGTTGAAGGAATGCTGGCTGAAGAAGTCAGACTATGGATAACGGCTAAAAAAACAATTTGGCCGTACAATATAAGGCTTGAGAGAGACGTCAGCTGGGTTCATCTTGATATTTACGATATGGATCAGAAGGTTTATTTATTTTCAAAATAACA
>Ga0255342_1006616_pt1 | contig 10441 bp, 9 predicted proteins | sample wastewater_treat_3_FD_192416 | JGI IMG/M metagenome (GOLD analysis project Ga0255342, IMG submission 192416) | Wastewater microbial communities from Lulu Island WWTP, Vancouver, Canada - plant14 | ecosystem: Engineered > WWTP > Wastewater > Unclassified | place: Canada: Vancouver, British... | reverse complement strand
ACAGAGGTGGGAGCTCTGTCTTTCTGGTTTCCTTTAAAGCCTTATTATAGGATTTAAGACGTTTTTTCTCGTCTTTATATTTCCGCTTAGCTTCTTCTTTCTCTTTATCATTATCCATATGCTCGTAAACTGGTTCACTGACAGTTACCTCCTTCACTCCTGACAAGTATGTAGCATTCAAGGACCTCTGTTCATCCAAAAGGATTGTGACGTTATCATAAGCGATACTGTAGGCAGTCTCCAAATACTCGCGCTTATTTGTCTTTGAAAAAAGGTCAAGATAAACCTGTGCCGCAAAATAACGGGCAGACCAATCATCCGTGTTGGTGTTTTTGAGAATAGCATCTGCGAAGACCCTTGTTTGCGATACATAAGCGTCGCCGTTATAGGTTTTTTGTGCAGCAACAATGGCTTTGGGTAGAATCCGGACATAGTTGTTGTCCTTGCGGTAAATGCCTGTAGCCAACGCATTATACTTATCTACACAGTTTAAGCATTTTTCATACTGTGATTTTTGAAAATAGCAATCTGCCAACTCAAGCCAGTAATTTCCCAACAGTTTGTAGGTGTTTTCTTCAGATTCTAAACGACGGATTTTCTCCTGTACCGACTCAATTGAACAAATTTTGGCAAAAGTCTCAATCGATTTTTCGTTCAACGTAAGCTTACCGTCTAAACTATACTTCCTTACAATATCAACCATATAGTCGAAGGCTCTTTCACGATTCTTCTGAATCGCGGCAGTTTCTTCGTCATCAAGTTCCCAACCACTTACCAAGAAATCTCTGTCTATGGCTTCGTTTGCGCTCTTATAATTGCTGAAAGAGTCAACAACGGTGTAAGCAACGGTTGTTGCCAGTTTTATCCAGTCAAGAGAGCTTGCCACAGATAGAATAGCAAGAGGATCGGGGACCGCACTTCTGATGGTGGCAGCTTTGTTTTGGTTGTAGATATACTGTAACCGCTCTCTTTTAACGGAAATAATTAGATAAGACTTAATAATGTCACGTAGATTTTGAAGATGGCCTTGTGTGATTTTATCTATTGCTCCCGGATTAATGTCATTGAGCAGAGAGGTGTAAATGTCATTAAGAAGCAAACGATTATCTCTAGAAATACGGATTTCTTCGGCGGTGATGGCAAGGTAATACAGCATCGAAAAAGAATTCTTTTGTTGTTCCGTCATACCGTACTCATCAATTATTTCTGTCGGTTCTACTGCTTCTGTGGAAGGTTCTGTCTCACCTTCAGTAGGGCTGTCTGTTACTGTAGTACTTCCTTGACTCGTGGAAGAGTTTTCTTCGTCCGAAGGTGTATGGGATGGATTCCCTCCGCATCCCGCAAGAGATATGATGATTGTCGTTGCAAGCAAAAATGCCAAAATTCGAAAAACAATCGCTCTTTTCATATTTTTTTCTCCTCAAAAAATATTTTTCAAAAACAAATCCAGCACTTACAACGATTATAATCTTTTTTGAACAATTTTCAAGAATCTAAGGCGGAAAAACTATATTTTTTGCCAAAAGGAGCACAAAAGAGAAATTTTTCTTGATTAAAAATAGCGCCATCAGCTTTGAATCATATTAGTTAGAGGCTGATGGCGTTTTTTAAGTTTTTTCATGGTTATGAGGTTAGCCCTTCTTAATCTTTGTACTAAACTTAACCGCTAGTCTATTACATTTCTAGAATATCCTAATTCCTCAAGTTTCTTGACAAAGGCTACCCGAGCATTATCAACATAAATGTGTGCATCTTCCCTTTTAAGCTTTCCGTCGAAAATCATTATGGCTGTTGAGTCTGCAAGATAAACCATTGCTTCATCTACAACCTCTTCGGGAATTTTTCCCTCGTTGTTTTCTAACCAGAAGAGGATCATGCGAAATGAAGTATTCAGAGCATAGTTTGCGTCGTTTTTAATTGGTGTTTTACCTCGCAAAACAGTGCCGTCATCAAGTAGTGAATATACATTAAGGGTGGAATCCCAAGTATCCACCACTTGCGGAGTTGCTTTGGTTGTAACAGCTTTAGTTGAGCTCTCAACCGTTTGATTGTATGTTCCTTTTTCACTTTTTTTAGGATCGGGAAAAAGGGCTGCTATTTCCTTGACGGTTGTTGGATCGGAATCCATTGAAAAGGAGTCAAGTCGTTCTTTTGTATCTCTTTCGTTTGCCCCATCTTCGGGCAAAGTTGTTGATGTTAGAAGGATGTCATTTGTTGACTCGGTAGACTCAGGGCTTTTATTGCTACATCCGGAAAGGATGAATAAGGTAAACAGGCAAGTGACTAAAGACAAAAAGAATACAAAATTGAATCGATTTTTCATAAGCCGACCCCTATAACAATATATCATATCGTCTTTTTTATGATGCGCTGTCGGTGGGTTTTTCTTTGTAAATGGCTAGATGGTAGTCCAATAGGGCTAAGGTTGATAGCCTAAGCTCTTCCGGGATTGGGAAGGAAAAAGAATCATCGCTGTAACTTGAGAAAACCTTCAGGTATACCTGTTCTTTTCCGTCAAAAATATCATAAAGGTTCTTTGCTTCTTCCCAATTAAAAGTTCCGCAGCGTCCGGATGATAAATATTTTGCATCTTTGCCGCCTTCTACATAGTATTGGCCATAACCTGCGTAATCGGTTTCAATGGAGGCGCCTCCGGTAATATTTTTTTGCGTAGTGCCAAGTAATGTTTTGTTGACAAAAACATGTTTTGGTGGGAAAAAAGCAATCCCAAAGGCCAAAACAGTGTCACTATCCTCGGGTTCTGATGCCCCAAAAATACTTGCCCTAAGGCCATCGCTGTTTACGGCTTCAAAAGTTTTAGTAGAGGCTGCAAGATATGTCCCACCCGTGTCGTCCTCTTTGACCTCAACAGTCAAGAGATTCTCCGCAGAGGCTTTTAATGCGGCCCTTGCGCTATTAACCAAAGCGGATATTTGCTCCCTAGCGCTTTCGGTAATTCTTCGATTCTCGCTTAATTCTGCCCCTTGCATTACTATGCTACGGTAATCTTTATTCGCTTCAAAAGTTTTTAGTTTCTCCACAAAAGTGTTGCTTAGCTTTTCTATGCGAGAACGGGCGTCTTTATAAGATTTGTCGTCCTCAACAACTTCCGCATATTTAAGCAAAGCGCGTTAATGTCTCCCTTCTCTTCAAAACCTACGGCATCGCCATAGGCCGACATGGAGTTATTAAGTAAATCTATTTTTTCCCCTATACCCTGTACGTATTTTTCTGTTGCAGAGTCAGATTTTGTTAGCAATTCATACGACTCAACTTTTGCGTAAGCCGCATCGTAACTTATCTTTCCGCGCTGAAAATCCTCGTAGACTTTTTCAACTTTCTTCTTTACGCTTTTTTCAATTTTAGATAGTTTACGAGGATTGCTGTGTATTTCTTTTAGCTCGTCATAATAAGCAAAAGCTCCAAATCCGCCAAGATTTCCCTCTTCTGCTGCTTTTAGCAATTTATCAGATGTCGACGGTAAGAAAACTATAAGAAGGATGCTGACAAAGGCAACAACAAACACCGTTGCTGCCGAAGCTATACTAATTATCTTATGTTTCTTTACTAGGCTTAAAACTTTTTCAATGAATGATTTTGGACTTTCATTTACGGTTTGATTCAAATCGGGCTCTTGTTCACTAATTGGGTTGCATTTTTGGCAGATTCCGTCAGAGTCTAATGGTTGTCCGCAGTGCTCACAGTTGTTTAACTTATTATCGCTCATACAAAAACCTCCATAAACTTTTCATTATTTTACAATCTGCTTGTATATATTATACACAAAAAGGTGTCCTAAACCAAGGACACCCTCTTGAGTATTTCTAAGCCACTTATGGCCCAATATTTTATAAGCTGTTTACAAACTTTTCCGTATGAGCTTTTAATTCATCTTTTACGTCTTGTGGTGCAGTTAGTTTTGCTTTGCCTCCGAATTGAAACAGCCAAGAGAAAAAGGTGGGGCTAATAGAAAGAGTTGCTCGAACCTTGAAGTGTTCATCATCGACTTTTGTAAAAAAGGCATTTTCACCGAATCGGTCAATCGCAGTATTGATAAGAGAGTTGTCAAAAACAATTTCAATTTCTTTCAGCTCTCCGTTATACATATGATAGACTTTTTGAATGTATGTCTCCATCTTAAACCCTTCGGGAAGCTCACGACGCGGTTCGTCCAAAATTTCAACATTTTCCATCCGATCAATCCTGAAATGAGAATAATCGTTATATTTTTCGTGATATGCAACAAGATAGTATTTATTACTGGAACAAGCCATAGTATAAGGGCTTACAATGTATTGGTTGCCACTGTTTCGGTATTCCTTCTTCTTATCTACCGTGTGGCTGAAATACTTGAAAGCTATTTTTCTCTTTTGCAACACTGCATTATGAATTGAGTCAATTGAATAAAAAATGCTTTCGTTTGGGCCTTTCATCGAATCCGTAAATATGACCGAGTACTCGAGCTGTTTTGCTTGGTAAGTGCTTGTAAGCCCGGTCAATTTGCAGATAAGTTCCTTACTCTTTCGTGGCGTTAAAAATTGCGAAAATTGTATTGTGTCAACCAACAGCTTTAACTCCGGTAATTCAAAGTCCCTGCTTGAAAGATGATACATATTGGCAGTGCCGGATTTTTTGTCAGTATAAATATCCATACCATATTCTTTGAGAATTTCAATGTCCTCGTACAGCGTTTTACGGTTTGAAGATATGCCATAGTCAGCAAGCTTTTTGATTAGCTCGGCAACAGATAAAGGATGATCCTCGTCAGTTTCATGTCTAAGAATGTCGGCGAGATACAGGAGCTTTAATTTCATGTTACTCATGCAGAATTGTTTCCTCTCTTTCGTCTTAAATAACAAAGCGGCACAAGGTATAGAAAGATGCGGATGAATACACAAAAGCAAGCCTTGCGGTTTTTGCCAGTCGCTTTTTAAGCCGGTTAAAAAAATTGAGACTTGGCCGGATATTATTAAGTACTAGTAACTTGACATAACCTTCGCCTTTTGAACCAAAAACAAGGCCGTTTAGAGTTCCGAACACCAAACGACCTTGATTTAAGCTCACCTAATATTAATCCAACTTCGTGAAAGCGCTCTTGTCCAAACCGCAGTCCGGGCAGACCCAATCATCAGGCAAATCTTCAAAAGCGGTGCCGGGAGCAATGCCATTGTCGGGATCGCCAAGTTCCGGGTCATAAATGTAACCGCATACGCATTCATACTTACTCATTTTACAGCCTCCTTAATAAGCTTAAAATTGATCGCAATTAACCGCAATAATTTGCGAGTGCTTGCCTTGTCAATATATCATAAGGTATAGAGTTTTGCAAGAAAATCGTCTATAATCGTTGATGAAATATATTGAAAAAGGAGTGACCCGTATGCAAACAATTCGTTGGGGAATAATCGGAGCCGGCGGTATAGCCGAACGCTTTGCGGAGGCTTGCAAGAACACGCCCGGTGCCGAGCTTGCCGCCATAGCCTCCCGCAGCCTTGAAAAGGCAAACGCTTTTGCCGACCGTTTCGGTATCGAGCACCGCTTCGGCAGCTATAAAGACATGGCCAAGTCGGATAAAATTGATGCCGCTTATGTTGCGACTCCGCACGGTCTGCACGGCCCAAATGCCATCCTGTTTATGAACAAGGGCAAGCATATCTTATCGGAAAAACCGATTACGGTTAATCGTAAAGAGTTGCAAAAGATGATTGACGCCGCCAAAGAAAACCAAGTGTTTTTGATGGAAGGCATGTGGCCCCGCTTTGTTCCGGGCATTTTAAAACTCCTTGAGATTGTGGATTCCGGCCTTATCGGGGATGTGCAGGGAATAGAGGGCCGGTTTTGCTACGAAATGTCCGACGAACCCGACCACCATGCCTTCAAACCCGAATACGGCGGAGGGTCCATTCTGGATGTGGGTTGCTACTGCCTGAGCTTTGCCTCCTGGTTTATGAAATCACCGGTAACCGAAATTAAGGCCGTGGCGGATGTGGGGGCAAGAACTCATGTTGACGAACACGCCTGCTATCTACTTAAGTATGAAAACGGCGCCATTTCCTCCCTGACTTCTGCCATGATGGTAAAAAAGCCTTCCGATGGACATATCTTTGGCAGTAAGGGGCGGATTGACCTGACCGGCAGGTTCTATGCTGCCGAAAACTTTACGGTCCATGTTTACGGCGGAGAATCAACCGAATACCATATGCCCTTCTACGGCAACGGCTTTGAGGAAGAGATTATGGAGGCCAACGCCTGTATAAGAGCGGGCAAGCTTGAAAGTGACATTATGCCCCACTCCCAATCTATGCTGATTATGGACCAGATGGATGAGATAAGGGAATTAATCGGCGTAAAATATCCCCAGGACGATCAATAATTTTTTATTTACGGAGACGCAAATGCGCTTGGGTTTTACAAGTGTAACCTTCAGGCAAAAAAGTTTGGAGGAAGTTTTTCAAATCGCCCGCGACAACAAGCTTGACCTTATCGAATGGGGCGGGGATATCCACTTGCCCTATGATGATCCGGTGGCCTTGGAAAAAGTTTTGGAAGGGCAAGAAAAATTCGGGATAGGCAGCCTTTCCTACGGGTCTTATTACAAGACCGGAGAAGAGGATTTTGAAAAGTTTGAGGGGATTTGCAAAACCGCCAAGGCAACGGGAGCGAAAACAGTCCGCATCTGGCTGGGCAACCGGCCCGGGTCGCTCTACACACAAAAAGCCTTTGAAAGAATGATGGCAGAGCTGGAAGATTTGTGTGCAATCGCCCAAGAATATAATCTGACGGTGGCGGCCGAATATCATCAAAACACCTATAACGACAACCTAAAAAACGCCCTCAAGGTTTTGGAGAGTTGCCAAGCGGAAAACTACAAAACTTATTGGCAACCCCAAGGAAACGAGAAGAAGGATTTGGAATCGCTGGAAGCTTTACTGGACCATATTGCGGTTGTCCACGTCTTTAACTGGTCAAATTTTAATTTGCGCTATCCCTTCTGTGAAAAACCGGAACGCTGGCAAAGGTTTTTTGAAATCATAGCAACAGCCAAACAAGATATTCCCCTAATAATGGAGTTTGTAAAAGACGACAGCCCGAACCAATTTGCAGAAGATGTTGATTGCATTAGAAAAATGATTGCAGATATTTAGAAAAAGGAGGGGGCGGTTACTTTCTTTGACTGGGACGGAAACGGAAACATTGACCCTTGGGAAATGGCACTTACTTTTAGCTTGCTTGACGAAGATGAAGAGGATGAAGAAGAGGACGATTTAGATCTTTTTGAAGAAGATGATCTTGAAGACGAGGAAGAATATTAATCCCAAAAAATAAATCCGAAACCAAGCAAAACTTTTGCCGGGTTTCGGATTTGTCTTTTAAAGAGATAAAACTATTCGGCTTCTTTTTCCTTTTGAGCAAGCGAGTTTGTGTCAATTGTATTGCGGTAAACAACATACTTTTGAAACAAAAATTCGGTAACCAAATTAAGGAGCATATTAATGCCGGTCACAAGGTATTCATTGAAACCCAAGGTATCGGCAAGGTAGTGACCCAGAAGAGTAGAAAGTGGGGTAAAAACACAGTAGTAGCCAAAAACCTTTAGCATGGCAATCGGAACATTGGAAGCGGACTTGAAGGTAAAACGCCTGTTAAGGGTAAAGTTCCAAAGTACGCTCAGTACCAGAGCAGTCAGATAGCTCGCCCAGTAGGGCCAACGGAGGAGCTCGTTGAAAAGGGAGAAGCTTATAAGCTCAATGGCTCCGGCACTTATGGAGAAAAGTCCGAATTTTATGGTTCGCCAAAGCTCTTTGTGTTTTTTGGGCATAGTCAGTCTCCTTTACCATTTAATAAATTTTATAAGTTTTCTTCAAACCATTCGGCCCTCTCCGTATGGATGGGCATAATTTTCTTTGGCTTGGTTTTCCTGACCAATTCTTTTATAGTTTGCTCGTCCGCATGGCCGCTTGTATGGAGGCTTACGACCTTTAAATCCAGTTTTTCGCACTCTTTGAGAAAGTCTTTAATATTTTCGTCTTCCCTATACCCGCTCCAAAAAGAATAAAGGAGAAGACCGTCGGAAAAATCCATATCTTTGGCCAAAGATTTTAAGTATCCGAGCATAGAGGCTCTGACGCACATAACAATTTTTGACTTACTAATAAAGTCTTTGCCCACACGGTTTTCATAACTGCAAAGGGCAGCATACCTTTTTGGATTTGTTATAAAGGCATAGACATCGGGAAAAGAGGGGTTTGGAATACTGCCACCGACAGAGGAGGTGATATCCGCCATATAAAGCTCTTGAAGGAAAACACGGCCGCTTCTTTTGGCCGCTCTGTACATAGTCACTATTCTGTCAATATTCATTGAGGACTGAAGAACAAAAACAGGGCCTTGAGTTTTTCGAAACAGGTCGACGGCTTCTTCTTCCAAATCCTTTTCCGTCCTTGCGACATATCCTTCCCTGGACAGGGTTGTGCCTTCGCATACGAGGACATCAATGTCTGCGGGGAGGTCTTTTAGCAATCGGTCAAAAGACTTGCGCCCGTTGGAGCGAAAATCACCGGTGTAAAGGATTTTTTCGCCTTCGCTTTCGCAAAGCAGCATATAGCTGTCAAAAGCCGAGTGGTCACAAAGAAAAGGAGTAACGCTAATGTCGCCGACAGTGATAGGTTTTTTATGTTTAAGGTAGCCGTTAACAGACAGGCTCTCTTTACCCCTGTAAGCATCCGAAGCCTGAATAATCTTGTGGCTCGCTTCGCCCATATAGAGAGGGATTTCCTTTGGAATCTCATAAGCCAGACCTAAATGGTCGCTGTGATAGTGAGAGATGAACACCGCATCATATCCGGCGTAGTCAAACAAGGCGGGAATATCGGGTAGTTTGGAATTCTTTTCTGAGTCAAGTTCCAGACCCGCATCAAGAATTATCCTTGTTTTCTCGGTAGCGATTTCAATAATATTGCCGCCTATTTGATTTTCCCCGCGAATGATTTTAACTTCCATAGCTAAAGAGATTTTTTGCATCATTAATGTATATAACATACTCGTCCTTATCAAGGACAATATACTCAGCCGGACATAGATAAGAAATCTTTTCCAACTCCTTGCTTATCATCAAGCTCTTTTTATTGTAATCGGCAAACAAGAATAAGATTTTAGGAAACTTATTAAAGTCAAGATTTAAGCCGGGTGCGGGCAAGCCTAAATCTCTTTTAATTCTTGAAATATTGTCGACCGACTTCCTTATACTATTTAGAAGATGGGTATCGTCTAAAATACGACATATATCTTCATAATGTTTGGCCAGCCCCGCTTCGCCGCCTATCGAACTTTCACCATACTTATTTTCGACAATATAAAGTTGCCCTTCAAAAAGGCAGAGCATATCCAAGCGGATTTTTCCCCCGATTTGGTATTCTATGTCCACAACTTCGGGGTTTTGCAAAAAGAGCTGATGCTGAAATTCTCTCTCCGGTTTAGGGTGCTTATCAAACCAAGCGTCCATCTCTGCCATCATAAGATGAAAGTTTTTCTCATAGTTTTCACGGTCTGCAGACGATGAGCCGCTTAACAAAGCGTGTTTTGAATCGTCACCCTTGTTTAGGCAGTACCTGGCATCAAAATCAAAAGAATATCCATCCCGTTTTTGAGATATTTTTAAAAGGTTTCCACCGCGAAAGTATATGTTTATATAGTTTTTGCGAATCGCAAGGCAAAGCTTATTGCTTTCGGATTTAACCTGCTCTAAAAAATAGGCAAGCTCACCATTTTTTAAATCCTCAACAAAGTTTTCATTAATGCCACGCATATGAGAGCCTTTCTATCGTCGTATTTTATTATGACAAGCAGAGTATTCACTCTTTTTTCGGTAGCGTTTGTATGGAAGGATTCATTTTCTGCCACCCTTGCGAATGAATCCAGGAAACTTGAATCGGTTACAGATACTTCTCCCAACATCTACCAAGCATTTTACACTATTAAGTCAATTATTGCACGAAAAAGCAACCTCGCCAAGCCGGATATTGCACGAAAAAGCAGCCTCAGAAAGTAAAAATCAGCACGAAAAAGCAGGGTGACGGAGAAAAAATCATTTAAAAGTCGTAGAAAAAAGCACGGGAAAAAGCTTAAAATGCAAAAGTCGTCAGGAAAAGTGTGGGAATAATACAAAAAGTCGTACGAGAAAGTGTGGTGTGACCACAAAAAGTCGTCAAAGAAAATGTGATAAACTCAAAAGGAATAGCAAATTATACAAGAAAATGAGTCTGCATGAACGAGGAAGATATTGTAGGTTTGTCAAACATATGTTACACAGTTGAAAAGACCTCACCGTTTTTGATATAGGCTTTTATGTAGTCTTCGGGCGACTTCCAATTTAGAGGTCTCATAGGAAACTTATTGTATTTTCTGCTGCGAACAGCTAATTGCTTTTTGAAATCCTCAAAGG
>Ga0255342_1006608_pt1 | contig 10454 bp, 7 predicted proteins | sample wastewater_treat_3_FD_192416 | JGI IMG/M metagenome (GOLD analysis project Ga0255342, IMG submission 192416) | Wastewater microbial communities from Lulu Island WWTP, Vancouver, Canada - plant14 | ecosystem: Engineered > WWTP > Wastewater > Unclassified | place: Canada: Vancouver, British... | reverse complement strand
ATAATTGGCAGAATTGTTTTTGTTTCAGCCTTGTTCCCTTCAAAGCTTTGTAAACCCAAAGGAAAGCCGTTTTTATCCACCAGAAGCCCAATTATGATTTGAGGTTCCAGTCGCCGTTCTTTGCTCAAGCCAGGTTTGCGGAACTCGTCTTCTTTCTGAACTTCAAAATATAAGCTTGTGACATCGTATAACAATACATTTAGTGTTTCCCCATGAATGTAATCGAAACATGCCTGGCTGATTGTTTCACGATATCCTTGCTCCGCAGCCTTTGCCAGGCACCTGTAAAGTTTGTTTTTGCCCACATTTTCAATCCCCATATCAGCCAAGACGCGGAGGCTATCTATTTTTGATGTTGGTTCCACGATTCTGGCCAGGCATAATGCTCTAAACACATCGTCATCAAGCATTGTAAACCCGACTTTTTCGTATTCTTTTATTAATGTTTCCCAGAGAAGTCCTGAATATGTCTTTCGAACAGACACTTTTAGGGTTGATGATACTTCAGGGAACAATTCCAACTGATTGGCATGCAGCTTTTTCGTGGCTATCGATAGCAGTATTTGCAATTCTTCGTCGTTATGTGCGCTCCCTATGTGGGTAAGGTCAACAATCTTCCCTTTTTGCTTTTTGACAATCTGAACAGCAGTGCCACCACTGGCAGTTTTGACCTTTCTGATATATGTCATAGGTACATTTTAGCTGACTTTTACAACCCCTTAGTGCCCTGAATTCTTCAATTCTCCTCGTTGAAAACGCTGTTTTTAGCAAAAGTGAGAAACTCAGGTATTAGGAAAATAAATTGTACGGACAGGGTTTATCCCTGTCTGCTACCCATGTATATTAAAATCACAGGTTTCTTATCAACGTTTTTATAGTCTCATTTTCGGATGAGGTCATACCCAGGGGGAACTTAGCCTCATCCGACATTAATAAACAATAAACACGATTGCATGATTTCTATTATGGACTTTTTCGGATATTTCCTATTTCAAATGTGAGTAACTTTTTTTTACCTTATCACTACAAGAAACTAATTTCTTTGTCGTGAAAGTGAATATTTTCGCAAAGCGGACAGAATCCCAAAATCAAACGGTATAATTAAGACAGAAAGCAAGGTAGAAGGATGCCCAACCTGAAAAAACTGAAAACAGACCCTGACTACCTGAGCAATGTGCAATATCAGAACTCAGGTAATTTATCGTCCCGAATCCTGATCCATCAGCGTTTTAGCACGGGGCAGGAAAACTGGTATGAGTTCGTGCTTTGGTTAGCCCGAATTAAAGCAGGAATCACAGTGCTTGAACTTGGTTGCGGAAACTCTGCCCTCTGGCGTGGCAATTACATCCGCTTACCTGAAAGTGCTTGCTTCTTTTTATCCGATCTTTCCTGCGGGATGTCTTTGGAAGGTCGTCGGGCATTGGTGTCCGATAAACGCTTTTTTCATCTGACGATGAACAGCATGAATATTGCTTTCGCGGATGGGAGTTTTGATCTGGTGATCGCCAATCACATGCTTTATCACGTGCCTTCTATTGCCCACGTATTGTCGGAAGCAAAACGCGTTATGAAGCCAGAGGCGGTTTTTATGGCTGCGACGAACGGTCCGGAACATATGACCGACCTCGATTTACTTCTGGGAAGATTTTCAAAACGCCTGACTGGCGAACATGGCATGTCGGGTGCTTTTAATCTTTTGAACGGTGAAAAGCAACTGCGAGAGGTGTTTAATTCAATCGAACTGCATCTTTATACCAGTGATTTATGGGTAACGGATGCTGATCTCCTGACAGATTATGCCTATTCAACTCCGTTGGTTATGGAAAACCTTGGCAATGAAGGGCGTACGGAGATGAGAGCCTTTTTCCAACGCCGAATTGACTACTATGGCGGTATTAGCATTCGAAAAGAGACCGGGGTCTATCTGGCTCGTAACGTGTGAGCCTTAACGAAAAGCTGCCACGAAGACGATCACGATCGAAAGTAAGGCGCAATAAAGAGCGAAGCCAAAAAGCGAATTCCTTTTCAGAAACCCTAATAACCAACGAATTGAAAGATAGCCAATGATCCCGGCGATGACGAAGCCGAAGATCATCGTTGGTAAAAAATCCATAAAGAAATCAGCTTTGACCAGGTCGAGGATGGAAAGCAAGCCGGCTGCCAGCATGATCGGGACCGAAAGCAGAAACGAAAAGCGCGCCGCGGTTTCGCGGGTATAGCCTTTGAATAAGCCGCCCGCAACGGTTGCGCCAGAACGTGAAATGCCAGGGAAGATCGCCAAAGCTTGGAAAATACCAATCACAAGCGAATCGAGCCAGGTAAGTTGATCGAGTTCTTTTTCTTTTTTGCTCAAGATTTCAGCCAGAGATAACAAGATCGCGGTGACGAAAAGCAAAACCGCTGTCAGCGTGGGGCTGCTAAAAGTCTCTTCGACTTTGCTCTTCAGGATAAGACCCGCCAAACCAGCAGGGATGGTGCCCAAAATGATGTACCAGCCCAATCTTCGTTCGCTGGTCGCGAAGGCTTGTTTTTCTTTAAGTCCCTGAAGGGTGGTTGTGACAATGCTGACCAGATCCTTCCAGAAATAAATAATGACAGCAACGAGCGTACCCAATTGCACCAGGACGTTGAAAATAAAGGCCTTTTCAGGGTCTAAGTCCCAGTTCAGCAGGTAGGGAACGATCACCAGATGGGCGGAAGAAGAAACAGGCAGGAACTCGGTCAGTCCCTGAACGATGCCCTGGATCAAGGCTTGGAAAAAGCTCATTTGTACCTCTGCGGTGTGCGTGGAATTTTAAGGTCTACCATATACTCATCGGCGAAGCTCTGCAAGCGCCCCTCGCTGATCGCGGCGCGCATATCTTTGGCCAGTTGAACAAGGGTATGCAGGTTGTGGATCGAAAGCAGCGTGGCAGAAAGCATTTCTTTGGCGACGATAAGGTGGCGCAGGTAGGCTCGGGTAAAGGTTTTGCAGGTGTAACAGCCGCAGTTTTCGTCAATGGGGCGTCCGTCCTCAGCGAAGGTCGCGTTCATCAGGTTGAGCCTGCCAAAACGGGTCATGACGCTGTTGTGCCGTGCCAGACGCGTGGGCAGGACGCAATCGAAAATGTCTACCCCGCGCAAGACGCCTTCGATCAGGTCTTCCGGCGTGCCAACGCCCATCAGGTAACGCGGTTTGTCGGCGGGCAGAACCTGATTGACGACTTCGATGCTCGCGTACATATCCTTTTTGGACTCACCAACCGAAAGCCCGCCGATCGCGTGCCCGGGGAAGCCCATAGAGCTGATCTCGAGGGCTGATCGTTCCCGCAGATCGTGGAAGATGCCTCCCTGCACGATGCCAAAAAGCGCCTGGTCGTCACGGGTTTTGGCTTCCAGACAGCGGCGCGCCCAGCGGTGTGTGCGCTCCATGGCTTGTTCAATATAAGCGCGATTGATGGGGTCAGCGCATTCGTCAAATGCCATGATGATGTCAGCACCCAGGTTTTGCTGGATATGGATCGAACTTTCCGGGGTGAGACGGCGGGTCGAGCCATCAATATGCGACCGGAACGTGACGCCGTCGTCATCAATTTTTCGCATTTTTGCCAGGGAGAAAACCTGAAAACCACCAGAATCGGTCAGCATTGGTTTGTGCCATTGCATGAAGTTGTGCAATCCGCCCATTTTGCGGACGAGCTCGTCGCCGGGACGAAGAAAGAGGTGATAGGTATTCGAAAGTACCAGCGTGGCGCTGAGCTCTTCGAGTTGGACAGGGGTGATGGATTTGACATTCGCCAAAGTCCCAACGGGAGCAAACACTGGGGTTTGCAGGACGCCGTGGGGAGTAGTGAACTCGCCGCAGCGCGCCTGGCTGTCAATGGATGTGACAGTAAATTCGAACATGATTTTCTCCAGTACTTATTGTACTCGTATTGGGGAGTTGGCGGATAAATAAGGGACAGATTTGATGTTGGACAAGATTGGGCCAGGATGTAAAAGATGGATGAGCGTTGAACCCATCTTGGTCATTTTTTTCCGAACAAAGTTCTTTGACTTGTCGCTAGGTTGCGCAAGAGCGAGAGCTTGAGTGAGGTTTGAAAACCATATCTCGTGCAATTTGAATCATGATCCCTAAATATGCTATAGCCAGGTAGCGCTGATCTACCAATGGACCGAAGCCAAATAGGTAATCCATGTAACCGTTTACGCTGATCAGCCAGATTATCAGGGGAACATAAGGACGTTCTTTACGGGTAAACATGTAGATTACAGCGATGAGGTCTCCGCTAAAGAGATAGCGCTGATGCATTGCAGGTAGTGTGTAGGTGCATATCAAAATGGTTAGCAAACTTACTTCTATAATGTTGGCGCCGGAAAGCTCGAATTTTTTCTGCTTAAGTAGCGTGAAATAGAAAGTCAGAAGTAACGAAAAGGTCAGAATTATGCCAGGGATCGCAAACTGCCAATATATATCGGGTAAAAGGGAGTACAGATTTGGAAAACCCATGGTCATCTTTGCGTATTCGGTTACCTGACCAAAATAGACGCCGAAGATTTCTGGCAAGGGCTTGCCAATCATGATGGCAGGCAAGCTAACTATGAAAATGACTGCTGGAATGATCAGAAAGTGTAATAAATTGATTTCTTTCCTCTTAAAGTAGAGTAATAGCAACACGGGGAAAAAGAATATGGATTGTAGCTTGAAAGCGAAAGCAAATCCGAAGGCGATGTATGCAATTGGATATTTTTCCCGAATAAGGAAATATAGAGAGATTATTATAAATGCCGAATAGATTGAATCGCACTGCCCCCAGGCTGCGCTATTGAGGATAGGCGTTGGAATTAATAGGGCAAGGGCGTAAGCCAAGATTGGAACAGGGCTCTTTTTTGAGTAGCCGTTCACTTCTCTGACAATCAGCATAATGAAGGTGGCACTCACAAAATCAAAAAAGACAGAAACGACCTTTACTTTTGCTAGAGAAGAACCGGGCAAATAGGTCAGAAAAGCCAATATGTACTGGTAAGTCACAGGGTAGTCGCAATCTAATGGTCCAGAGGCAATTCCGGCAAACCCGTTGTGCTCCTCAAAGTAAGACGACCAGGGAATCATGAAATGCTGTAAATCCCCGGATATCCAACCACGAAATTCATTGCGAATAGCCAAAGCAAGCAAGGAAATCAAAAGGATGAAAAATATGTTAAGGTTTTTGTGGACAAATTCAACAAAACTAAGCTCATATTTCTTTAGATCTATTTTCATCAATCTCCTTAGGTAGTAATTAGTCACAATTTCTTGTAGGATAATAGTTCTTACAAAGTTCCTGTCGGATAAATATTGCACCGGCTTCGTCAAGTTCTAATAAGTGAAATCCCTGGACTCCACCTCGCTTTACGTCCTGATAGAAGCGCTGGCTTTCAGCGAAGAGCTCTGGGTCAACCCCTTCCACTTCTGAATTGAGGTAATCAAGAACGCGTTGATTTGCCAGCAGAAGAATGTCAAATTTGTTGTCATTGATTTGAGAGTAACTAATCGGGATGTATTCGGTGCTGAGTTCCCAGTTGGGTGGCTCTGGTACATAAAGACGATAATCGTAATACACTCGCAGCGTGATATCGGCAACTGGATTCAAGATTTTAGCAGCTTTGTCCCGAAACTTGATACAGGAATTGTTATCTGCTCGGTGAATACGGTTAGAAAATAATCGCGCGCTTTGGAATGTGAAATACTGAAATTGCACCAGAAAAACAATAACCAGGACAATCTGCCCTATAGCCTGCAAATTCTTAACCTTGAAACCTATTATCTTTTCGGGAAGCATTTGTGCCCAACAGGAAATTAGAGGAAGCGCTACAGGTAGCCAATATTGATACTTAAAGTGACTAAAGAAAGTAACATAGAGGGTCAGAGGAATAAACCAGGTAAGTAGTATTGTGTTCAGAAAGCGGTTATGTTTGGACCTGAGCCCATATATGCAAACCATCAGGCTTAGTAATAAAAAAGCAGCGCTTCCAAAGTACTCCCGCATCATCATCCAGGCTGCCGACAGTCCTTTCGCATAAACAACTCCATAACCCTTAGATAATGATGACATTTGAGCGCGGATCACGTTTATGTAACCTGCTCGCCCCCATTCAGAGAAGAGGAAAGGGTTGCTGATGAGGAAGGCGGCTACCATCGTTCCGACAAACCCCAACCCCAGAAAGATTGCTTTTGGTAAGGTGATTTTCTTCTCAAATATACCCCAAATGAGAAGGGTCGCGATAGTGAGAAAGAAGAAAACTCCCATCATTTTTGTGGCTGTAAGTATGCCACAGGCAATGGCGGCTCCAAAAAAGAATTTGCCAAACTTCAGCTTGTCTTTATAAAGACACCAAATAACCACAACGGATAACAATAGGGTCAAGCCATCTGTATGCCACCAGAAACCGTTTTGTACAGACGCTGGGATAATAAGCAGGAGAAGAAAGATGAGGATGGAACGATAAGTGCGGAAGCCGTCTTGTATCCAAACCAACAGTAGCAATCCGCCGATCATGGGTAGTACGCTGATCAATTGGCGAAGAAGAAGAAACGTTAGGGGAATGTTATTTTCTTGTCCAATCCAGCGGAGAAATAGCACAAGGAGCGCGGAGGGACCATAAAAAGGAAAACCTTTGTTATAGCGTTCATACACTATGAATTTCTTGATGAAAGTTACGATATCCCCTTTGGGAAGTGCCATATTGGTTATTGTCGGAAAAAGCGCGGCTTCATCCGGCTCAAAAACCTGTACCATTCCTAAGTCTTCTGATGCTTTGGCGTTGGGGATAATGAAAATAAAAAACGTCACAAGCGCCAGGATAATCAATATCGTTTGAATGTTGCGTTTCCTGGTTTTTGGGTCTTCTGTAGTTTTTATAGAGTTATTCTTCGTAGTTGGATTGTCTCCCATCCAATTTCCTCTCTAGTAAAAGGTAACGTTAAGTTGTTTAACTGGTAAGTAACTGATTCTACATTTCTTAGATTATTATACTGTAATAGAAGGATGCTTGAGGCATTTTAAAATAAAATGAGAGAGCCTCAGGGGCATGAGACTATTATGGGACATGGTCGATAGATATAGTCCATCAAGGCCATTTCATGCAAATATAGCAAAACAAATCTCTTCTAATTCGCCTTCCAATATACTAGGCCTCCATTATTCTCACAGAAGTCTACAATAACTTTGGCATTAATCTTCTTCACCTAGCCACTCTTTTGGTGGAACAGAATCGCGGATAGCGGCGTCTTTTAGCTCCCAGAGGCGATTGCAGGTGCGGGCGATGAAGGCACGGTCATGGGCGACCAGCAATATGCCTCCGTTAAAAGCGTCCAGCGCTTTTTCGAATTGCTCTCTGGAAGGAATGTCGAGATGGTTGACCGGCTCATCGAGCACCAAAAAGTTGGCGCCCTGGGCAACCAATCTTGCCAATAGCAATCGCGCGCGCTGACCAAAGCTCAAAGCCGAACAGGGCAGATTGGCATGATGCTCATCGAGTAAAAAGTAATGCAAAAAATGGTAGACCTCGGTGAGATTCATGCCCTTCACCCTTTGGATCTGTTCAATTGGTGTTAGATCAAGATCGAGAATTTCCTGCTTTTGGGGCATGTATCCCAGGACGACGCTATTGCCCCAGCGGTAAGTCCCCTGATCGGGCTTCAGATCATCTAATAGAACTTTGAGCAGGGTGCTTTTACCGCAGCCGTTTTCGCCAACCAGCGCGACCCGATCTCCGGCTGCGATATGTAGATCAAGCTCATCCAGCAGCGGTTTGCTCCCATAGCCGAAGCTAAGTTCTTCCGCGATCAGTAGCTGCTGGCTTTGATGCCCCGTATCGGCGAAATTGATATTGATGCGCCATTTGTCCATCGGCTTCTCAATCCGCTCCGGGCTTTCAAGATAACGCTCAAGCCGCTTCTTTTTGGCAAGCCCCTTCTTCGCCACTTTTTTGGCGTATCGGCGCATCTTGGAGTCTTTTGTGCTTCTTTCAGAGAAGCGAGCCTGTTCAGCAGTGTTTATCCAATCGGCTTTTAGGCGTCTGATCTCAGCTTCCTGATCCCTCCAGGTCTCGTAGGCTTTTTGCTTTTCCAGCGCCAGCAAGGCAGCGTAGTTGCTGTAATTGCCCGGAATCTTACGGATACCCTCTTTGTCTTCGTCCAGTTCATAGACGGTGCTAATGGTACGGTCAAGGAAAAGACGGTCGTGAGAGATCAGCAGGACGGTGCCTCGGTAAGAATTGATAAAACCTTCGAGCCATTCCAGCGCGTGAATGTCAAGATGGTTGGTTGGTTCGTCCAGAAGCAGTATCTCGGGCTGCTGTAAAAGCAATCCGGCAAGCTGCACGCGTGTCGATTCGCCGCCACTGAGCCTTTCAACAGGCGTGTCGTGGTCGAGATAGTTCAAACCCAGCGCGGCAAGGATGCGTTTCGCCTCGATCTCATCTTTGAGCGAAAAGTCGTTGCTGGCATGGTCAGAGAACCGGGGCTGATTGCTGATCAGCAATTCACGGATGGTGTTCCCGTGGCTTGCTTTGGGGTCCTGCGGCAGATAGCCGATCCACTGACCACTTGAAACCACAACTGAACCGCTGTCCGCTTTTTCAGCGCCAGCCAGGATCTTCATCAGGGTCGATTTGCCGCTGCCGTTGGCACCGACCAGACCAACGTGGTCACCGTCGTTGAGGCTAAAGGTAACCTCGCGCAAGACCTGGTGAGGCCCGAAACTTTTTGAAATGCGATTGACTTGTAACATATGCTATCCTCCTTCAAGCTTAAGCGGTTTGCGAAAAATCGCATTTGAGATCGTGACTACATAACCAAGGTCAAGGTAAAGCTTGTTTGCACCGCTGGGGCTTTCGGAGTCAACCATGAGCTTGACTTCACTCATGCCCATCTCTTTGAACATTTTCATGGAACGACAGACGAGTGCTTTGGCGAGCCCTCTTCGACGCCAGGGTCTTCGCACGGCAATGTTCTCGGTCCAACCCGTCTGGATTCCCGTAGCTTTATTCTCGTTTTTGTTTATGAAGTTGAGCACCATTCCGGCAACCTCTTCACCGTCCCAGGCAACCTGCCATATCTCGGGAGTGAAGAAAAAAGGATCGTCTTTCCACTTTTCATAATCACCCTCTTTTGGCTCAACATGGCCCCAGTGGTCCCGGAAGGATTCGTTTGAAGCGTCGTAGATGCGGCGATATTGCTCGGGAGTGACTGGTTTGACCTTGAACCCATCTGGAAGCGGATGATCGGGAATATCAGTTAGGTCGCGTTTCATTGTATAAAAATATCGAACGACTTCATATCCGTTTGCTTTAATGGCTTTGAGATATTCTTCCTCCTGTTCGAATACACTGATACTAATAAAGCCTGCTGGAGCAAGCGCCAGGGATTTTGAAATTTCCACTGCCCGGATATGGAACCAATCCAAAAACGCCTGATAAAGAGGGAAGAATTCGGACTCAGGTATTACAAACACAGCGGCATAAAAGATGCGATTTTGAGAAGGTTGTTCAATATCCCAGGATATTCTCCCGTAGGCTACCGGCTGGTTATTTTTAAATGTGATGATCAGGTCGCGATGAATATCGAAATGGGTGAGATTGCCGTAATCGTGTTTGATCTCTTCGAAATTGGTGCCTTTATATGGATACCAATCGCGTGCCTGGATTGGTTCAAGGACAGCGAGCATATCGTGAAATGATTGGTCACCTCGAAAAGTGCTAAAAGTGCAGCCATCGAGGTAAGGTAGGGTTAGGTTGTTATTGTTTTGTGTCATTTTACATTCCTATCAAGTTAATAAAAAACCACCGGTCACGATTGCCAGTGGTTCAAAGTTTGATTTATATGAGATTTAAGAACAGACGCAATCCGACCAATGCCAACGGGATTGCCATAAAACAAGCAAATCATTGGCAGAAATAATGTTTATCGGTAGGACTTGATCATACTTTAATTGTATGCCAGCAGTGCTTGATATGTCAAGGCGAATGTCTGGGTTCAATGTCTGGGTTCAATTGTATCCATAAAGCAGCTGCTCTTGAAGTTTTCCTGATGTATAATGTAAAAAAATTATTGAAAATGCTACTTTGGCTTATCATCTCTTAAAATGGAAGCAAACTAAAGATTAGAGAAAGACAACATGAAAAATTCAAAACGAACAGAGCAAAACAGTGTATCAGGTGGTAGTGTTGATAAAGCACCAAAGGCGAAGAAATCAGCTTTATTAAGAAATATAGGCATTCTTGCTCTTGTCCCATTGATTTTCTTGTCAGGTTGTATTGGTGATGGAATAGTACAGACCAATCCTGCAACCACTTTATCTCCTGTGAGTGATTTGTCTACAGTAGAACCTACATTTACACAAACTGCAACTAAAACACCAACCATACCCCCAACGGTTACTTCAACCCCAACATTAACACCAACAGAGATTCAAAAAGAGATTGTTGAATGG